>ERZ856578.3239-NODE-3239-length-24848-cov-4.000888_pt1 | contig 24848 bp, 26 predicted proteins | sample MGYA00514384_ERZ856578 | MGnify/ENA primary metagenome ERZ856578 (study PRJEB29103, sample SAMN06111958) | human gut metagenome | biome: human gut; feature: ankylosing spondylitis patient; material: healthy_person | host: Homo sapiens | place: China:Hangzhou... | reverse complement strand
ATTTCCCAAAGACTTTCTTGAACATTGGAGAGGAAGCTAAGATAAATCCGTTTGAATTATCTGCTCTAATCATCACACAAAGCGAGGTCCTTAAAGGATGCAATCCACGTTCCACACACTCAACACTAGTATAGAAAGATCTCATATCCACAAAAGCAATATCAGATTTTGGTTCTCGTGAACAATCAAAATAGCCCATTATCTATCTCTTTTATAGTTGTTTTCCCAATATTCCCTTTCACCTTTTCCTATGCCTTCTGGTAGTTGCTTCAAACATTGTCCCATACTTTGATATTTAACAATTTCAGTTATTTCAGCCAAAGAAAGTCGATGGGATGCTCTGCTAAAGTCCGTATCGAAGTAATCAACCTCTTCTATTTCAACTAAAATCTCATAATTTTGACCAAGATAATATTTAATTTCAGACGGTACTAACTTCTCTGATTCTTACTGAAGTAAAATAATTGAATTAAAAACCATGAAAATAAGATTTTCATGGTTTTTCTATTACTCAAAGAGGATCTCCTATGACAAAAATAGAAACATTTAGATGGCGTATGTGGCATGTTTATCTCCTTATTTTTATAACCATTCTACTTACAGGTACATTCGTTCGCCATGGTTATAGAATTCAAGCCGCTTATTCCTTAGACGATAGACTTTACGACTATACTAACAAAAAAGTTACTGTAACATCCTTTCAAAACGTCAAAATTGGAAACTTTAACGTTTTAGGTGTTAAGTTTGGAAATGAAAAAGCACTGGAGAGAAGTCAATTAGCCGTCGGTCGCACCTATCTAGCCTTCCAAGAATCTAGGTATAAAGCATCTAAACACAAGAAGGACTCTAAAAATTATGATATTATCCACTATTATCAGCTTGGTAAAGATACTGGAAAAGGACACACTATTGATGTACTAGACCTTGCTAAGAAACTAGGATACGATGATCCCGGTTCTATGGATAATACCATGTACTCCGATGGTAGGGATGAGTTTGTGAAATTTTCATCCTATGACAACGAAAAAGTATTCTATGTCAATTTACGCACCCATAAGGCAACTAAAACCAAACCAGCAAAAGTCAGTCAATACTACGGATTTGCTAAACCTTACCGCTATCTCCTTTCAAAGGATAATTTTTCTATAGGTCATAAAGATGATCCCCTCACTATCAACTCCATGCCCCTTATCTGGACCAAAGAAAGAAATTTTGCTGATTACAAAGATCAAGACGATAACGAATACAGTGACCAATCGCTCAAAAAAAGAGTCAGCCTAATTATCGTAACAACTGATTCACTTAATTTGGATGATGCCATTAAACTCTAAAAGGAGTTAACACCAGATAAGGAGGATATCTATTGGTATTTTACAAGTACTGATACAACGACTGGACACCTCGAGGAAGTTAAAAGTCAAAAAGATTACAACCTACTAGTTAAGGAGAGTCATAACTAATATGGTAAAAAATAACTTCAAATACCTTAAAATTACTATGCCCTTGATTTTATTATTGACCATGATTGCTATCTTTTTCTATTACAATGCTCAAGAAAATATTAAAGGGTTTTATAAAACTCGTGGATTTCAAGGAAAGGTGCAAATAACTGGTATCGGATGGGCAGATAAAATTACTTATTGTATGAATAAAGAAGATGAGGTTAAACATTACTTGATTTTCCATATTGATTATCAAGAAACCATTAATAACAAAAAAGAACATGTAAAGACTCAACTGCCTCTCCATATTCAAGATTTACTCTATCCTTACATTGCCAGTCCAACGGAAAGCGACTCAGATTTTAATCGCCAAAATAGTGAATATAAGATTTTACCTGATGAAAGAGAATATGGGGACGACTTTGTTAAAAAGTCTATTAAAATCAACCCTAGAAATCAAAAATTTATCAATGATATCTCTAAAGCTCTAAGATCCGAGAAAGATTTAAAAAATATTATTGTTCAGATAGAACCTGTACCATACACGACACTCTATACTTATGAGAGGGGACATTCTAAAGCGCTAGGTGGCTATTATGATTTTTCACTTAAAGATGCTCTACGAAACAAACAACTTACTGTCCAATTGAGTTTTCCTTCTGGTTCCACGACTAAAGAAATTGACTTACATTCTCAATTAGAACAGATACTTAAAAACTCTGAACTACCAGATGGATGGTATATCTTAAATCAAAATAACGACTTTCCAAAAGAGGTACATATTGATGACAATCAAATTAGAATTAACTGAAGAAAGAACTCAGAGAGAATTATCTGAGGAAGAATGGGCTTTTCCTATTTGGAGATGGGCGGCTTTCTCACTATTTGACACCCTAATCCTAGTTAGTCCCCTGACAAGAGAATTGATTTATCCTGGGGGGAGTGATTCTCGTTTTTACCTAGGTAAATCATTGGGTAACTTGATGCTAGATGATACACAACGCTTCATCTTTATTATTATCATTCTAACTCTGTTGCTACCTGCTTTTGCCTTAATCGTAGAAAGCCTATTATTTTCAAAAGGACATCCTCTACTTTCAATGATATGTAGCTGTCTAATTTTGTTAGTGCAACGGTCCTATTTGTCTATAGTCTCAGTATTGTCCCAGATTTTTGGAGCTTTACTATTTATAGTTATATGCTTTACCTTCTCTTCAACATAGGTAACGCCCTCAGAAAAATCAATAGAATCATCAATCTTAGGCAGAATAACACCAAAGCATAACAGCCTCTATCTACATAATACTCCCCTTTTAGTATAGGAATGACACAAATGAAACAAAAAAATCTTGTCTACTCTGAAGTTGACCACCTAGCTAAAAGCTTCCATATTAATTTTGAAAATCATTTTAGGAATACTCTAGACCCCTGTCTCAGAAATAAATTTCACTCCTTTTGTAGCAAATAAACAATTTAATTAATAGTAAAAAAATCAACATATTACCGTTGATCTTTTATTTTTACTCTAAATCTTTCAGAATATCTGTAAATCTGTGTGTAAACATAGCTGTCATCCCCCATATATTTTCTGTCAAGTTTCTGTAAAAAGGAATATGACGTTCACTATACCCAAAATTGTATTTTTCTCTGTTTTTTACCAAGAAAAATGGGAAATCTTTCGCATCACTCAAGGTAGAAATCACTTTATAATAAATCGGATTCTCTGTCAACAACGTGTCAACATAGATTGTAAACAACCGTTTCACCTCTTCATTTGGATGAATATCCTCCCAATTTTCTATATTTATCTTTCCAACAAAGCAATGGATGGTTCTCCCCTGATGAATCAGATAATCAATCTCTCCCCAAATGTCAATTTGATCAGGAAATAAGTTTAATTCCTCACAAGTTTCTCGTATAGCAGCTTCTTGAAAAGTCTCACCTTCTTCGACACGGCCACCAGGAAAAGAAACCTCACCTGGTTGAGAAATATGCTCACTTCGTACTTGGTAAAGGATTTGATACTTATCAGTTTTTACATCATATATCAAGGGTAAAAGCACTGCATAGCGTCCTTTCTCCCCTAGTGGCTTTGGCTCGTAATGAGCTAGTTTATCTTTAATAGTCATAAGAACTCCTTGACTTCATATTATCATAAAAAAGAAGATATCCCTATTGTATAAAATTTTTATATATAAAATATTGACATATCTTTCTAAAAGAGATACACTCAATGTGTAAAATAATTATATATAATTTTTATACATATCCTAAAAGCAAAGGAGCACATTATGTATTTTCCAACATCGTCAATCCTGATAGAGTTCCTAATACTAGCTATTATAGATAGAGAAGACTCTTATGGCTATGAGATTAGTCAAACAATAAAGCTTGCAGCTAATATCAAGGAGTCAACACTTTATCCTATTCTAAAAAAGCTTGAAAAAGCAGGCTATATGACCACCTATAGCCAAGCATATCAAGGGCGTAAACGTAAATATTACAGTATTACCCAAGAGGGAAAAAATCATCTTCAATTTCTTAATGAAGAATGGTTAACCTATAAAGAAACCCTCGATGGTATTGTAGAAGGGAGATTAAGACATGACAAGGACTGAATATATAGCCAAATTAACAAAATATCTACGAAAATTACCACAAAAGGACTATGAAGAGGCTCTCGAATATTTCATGGAATATTTTGAAGAGGCTGGACCTGAAAATGAAGCTCAGGTTATTGCAGAATTGGGTACACCTAAGGAAGCAGCACATGAAGTCATTAGTCGTCTTCTAGACGAAAAGATTATTGAGGAAAAGAGTAGCTTACGTAATAAAACAACTATCCTCTGGATTGCGATTCTAGCTGTTTTAGCCAGTCCAGTCGCCTTACCAATTCTACTATTCTTCTTAGCTATGATAATGACACTTCTTATGATTATTTTCGCAGTTATAGTGACTGCCTTAGCTCTTACTTTTGCTTTACTCATTAGTGGTGTTTACACTTTCTTTACAAGCTTCTCTCTCTTAAGTGTTTCACTAGCTTCAACACTGTTTGGAGGAGGTCTAGGTCTATTGATGTTTGGAGGAGCACTCTTACTACTTTTGATTTCGTTTGAAATCTGTAAACTTATTGTAAAGCTAATTACCCTATTGATTAAATGGCTCATCAAGAAAGGAAGAAAATCATGAAAACTTGGAAAAAGATTGTCCTCGGAGTGTCTCTTATCTCTCTATTTTTAGGAGGAGGATTAGTAGCTTGGGGTTATAGCCAAGGTGGCTTAACAGATTTACAAAATAAAACTATAAGTGAGCAAGATTATGTCAAGAAAGAAGTTAAGGACTTCAATAAAATTGATATTAAAAGTAGTAGCTACAATGTGCTTATAAAAAATGGTGAAGTTGACAAAGCAACGCTTTCTTACTACCAAAAAACAAAAAATCCAATTGACACATCTGTAAAGGATGGTCAATTGACTATCAATGATAACAACTCTGAATTAGATTCGACTTCTAACAAACATATTAACTTTTTCGGATTAAAAGATTTAGTAAGGCTTTCTACTCTCAACAAGGAAGTCAGAAATAAAACCATTGTCATTACACTCCCTAAAAAACAAACGATTGATTTTTTAAAGGTTGATTTAGCAACTGGAAATCTAGATTTAAGTAATAGCACCATCAAACAAGCAGACATCAATCTAAATGTAGGGGACCTAACTTTTACTAAAATGATTGTCAGCAACCTAAAAGCTAATCTTGATGTTGGTAGTGTTGATAGTGATCATACACTTTTTACTAACTCAGATTTATCTATTGCAATGGGAGATTACTCTGGAGATAACCTAATTTTCAATGGTCACAATAAACTTGATGTTACATCTGGTGATATTGAACTAGCTCTTAAAGATTACACGCTCAATGTTCAAGCCGATAGTCATTCAGGAGAGGTGTACATCACAAATAACCTTAAGATTTCAAAGGATAACACACTAACTATTACCTCAGACCTTGGTGATATAACTGTTGAATAACATAAAAAGCCAGCTCACATTAGAGCTGGCCTTTAGTTTATTCATTTTCAGACTTTGGTCTATAAATAATAATACCTACAACTACAAAAATAAGTAAGAAAATGAATAACATACGTACTTGATCTGAGATCTGTCCTGTCATTGAAATAGTTTGACGAAGACCTGATACGGAGTAGGACATTGGTAAGAATGGTTGGACGACCTTAAAGAACTTAGGACTAAGTTCAATTGGATAAGTCCCTGCACTAGAACCTAGCTGCAAAAGGAGCATAATCATAGAAGCAAATGCACCATATCTATCATCCCAACCCACAAGGGCTGTAACGAGCGCCATTAAAGTCCATGCTGCAAGGAGAATCATACCAAATGTAGCTAATGGATGATTTGGTTCAACTCCCACAAATCGAATGGCAATATAAAGGGCAATTGCAGACATAGTCGTAATGATACCATTGATAAAGAACTTATTCTTAGCCCAATCAAAACGGCTCGTAAAGTTTCTTCCCGTCAAGCTCTTAGCAAAGATAACATTAGTTGAAAGAGCGACAACCATAAGAGAAACAGAAATCATATATGGAGCCATCCCCACACCATTAGTGTCAACCTTATCCTTATCAGTTTTCTTCTCTTTAAGCGGAGCACTAACCATTTTTGCATTGTCTGAGTTTACAGAAACAAGAGATAATTGCTGATTAGCCTTATTTAATGAATCAGACAATGTAGAAAGGTTAGTTGACAAACTTGTCAATCCATTTGTTAAGGTATTTCCGCCCGTTGCTAATTGTTGAGCACCTGTATTGAGAGCACTTGTACCACTCTGAAGAGTAGCAAAACCAGTCATTAAACTACTACTGTTAGCATCTAGAGTTTGAGCACCACTGGCAATCGTTGACACTGCACCAGTATAAGTTGACAAACCAGTTGAAAGTGCACTTGCACCTGTTGCTAGAGTATTTTGAGCGGTTGATACACCTGAAGCCACTTGAGTTGCTCCTGGTGATAATTGATTGACAAGTACTGAATTGACATTAGCAATATTAGCTTGCATTGATGATACCGTTGATGAAGCTACAGGGAGAAGAGCATTCGCCGAACTTGCAATGCCTGAAATAGACGTTTGTAGAGAAGCCAAACTACCTGAATCTCCGCTACTAGTTGTTGTCGTACCTGTCAAGCTAGATAAAGCAGTTGACATACTTGACACATCAGATGCAATAGTTGAAGCATAACTACTAGCTGTAGAGCCTGCATTACTAATTGCCGATGTAATCTCCGCTTGTTGATCTGCCGTCAAGCTTTGATAAGCAGCTGTTCCTTGTACCGCAGCCAAATCATTTGCTTTATCAGTTGCACTAGCTGTAGCTATAGAGCTAGCTGCAGAAGAAATATTTGAAAGATAAGTCGCTATTGAACTTGTATCTACTGATGTTGTTGATGTTCCACTTGGTAATGATGTGTTACTTACCGCTGTATTAAGATTTTGAATTGCTGTATTTAAATCAGTTAAATTAGTTGACAGGGTTGACAACTGTGCTTGCTGTTCTTCAGATAAACTTGTTGCTGTAGCCATTTGACTGAGCGCTGTTGACAACGAATCTGCACCTGTAACTAAGGTATTCATAGCTTCTGCTCCTGATGCAAATTGACCCGCAGCAGAATTAACAGCCTCTGAGTTACTATTTAACTGTGACAAAGCACCTGACAAAGTTGACACACCTGAAGTATAGGCAGACGCGCCTGAACTCAAGGTATCAACACCTGTAGCCAATGTTTGTGTAGATCCAGCAAGAGTTCCTAAGCCATTTGATAAGGTCTGACTCCCAGACTGAAGTGCGCCTGCACCTGCATATAATTGACTAGCCCCATTCGCTGCAGTTCCCATACCACCCTGAAGTTGAGACATACTCCTAAAGACAGCTCCAACATAAGTTGATGTAATATTTTTAGAAACAGTATCCTTCAACTTAGACATGGCAGAATCGCTCATTTTTGAAGAAACGAAGCTATGTCCTGCTGTTGTTTGATAAGAAATTTCCAGTTTCTTGGGATCATTTGTCAAAAGACTTGCTGCATTACTTGAGAGGTTTTCTGGAAAAGTGATTACCATATAGTAATCACCATCCTCAATCCCTTTTTGGGCTTCATTTTCAGTCACAAAGTGATAGTCTAGATTTTTGTTTTTAGACATATTGTCTACCATATCATGACCAATATTCAGAGTCTTATTCTGGAAACTAGCACTCTTATCTTTGTTCACTACTGCCACTGGTAAGTGTTTGACATTACCGTAAGGATTCCACATAGAAGACAAAAAGATTAAATTATATAAAGCAGGTATCAATGAGACACCAATAATTGTTATCCAGAGCTTTGGACTTTTAAGAAGAGCCTTTAATTCTGCTAACATATTTCTCCTTTTTAGACATTGTGTTTATTTTTATGATATAATCAATTATAAACTCATTTACCTGAAAATCAATGTTAAACAATCGATTTTTGGACACATAGTCTAAAAGTGTATAAAAGGAGATTTGTATGTCAAAAGATCAAAGACGCGCGCAAACAAAAAAAGCTCTTTTAGATGCTTTAGTAATATGTCTTGAAGACCAAGATTTCAATGATATTACTACCATTCGTCTGGTTCAAACAGCTGGGATTAGCCGTTCGAGTTTTTATACCCACTACAAAGATAAGTATGAAATGATTGATAGTTATCAGAAAGAACTTTTCCACAAGCTAGAGTATATCTTCGATAAATATGAAGGAAAGAAAGAGGGAGCCTTTCTCGAAATCTTTGAATTTCTCACTCGTGAAAAGCTCCTATCAGCTCTATTGTCTACCAATGGATCAAAAGAAATTCAAGATTTTCTGATACATAAACTTCAGCGTATGATAGCTGAGGACTTCATTGATCCCACTGCTGAAGAAAGAGCTCTCAAAGGATTCGAGAAAGACTATGCCAGTATTTATTTTGCGCATGCTATTTTTGGCGCTTGTCAAGCCTGGATAAATAAAGGAAAAAAAGAATCACCTCAAGAAATGACAGACTTTCTTCTACGATTTATTCCACAATAAAATAACTTCAAAAGCATAAAAAAGCTGCAAACCATTTCAATAGTTAAAGCAGCTTTTTTCTTTTACAATAAAATCCTTAAAATAAGGGAATGATAAGTGAAAGCAAGGTCAAAATTGCGGGTCCGCCTTGCGTTAAAATAATTTTCTTATTGGCAGTTATAGCACCATAAATAGCAGCAAAGAAAACATTGAGTACAAAAACAGTTACAAGTAGCTGACTATTTGTACAAATCCCATACAAGAGGAATACAGCAATCAAACCATTGTAAATTCCTTGATTTTTAAATAAGTTTGTAACAGAATCACGTTGAAGTTCTTCTTTGCTCATATTGAAAACACGACTAGTCGTGTCTGAATGTGTCGCAAAAGTTTCCAAATACATGATATAGAGATGCTCCAAAGCAACAATCCCAGCTAAAATTAGTGTAATAATAGACATAGTAGCCTCCTTCTTAAGTAACTTTGACAGTATATCAAAAGTAAAGCATTAAAACAACACACATGTTTTATACAATTTAAAATATGGTAAAATAAAGAGTGAAAGAGAGGTCCTTATGACAAAAACAGAAGTAATACAACGTCTACAAAAAGACTTGAAAATCCCTAGATTTCAAGCTTATATAGAGGATAAAGAATACTCAGAAGAAGAGTATAAACAACTAAAAAAAGATTTTGAAAGCTACTTCACCAACTACGTTTCAAACATTTCAGCAGATTTTGAAGGCGGATTGGATAATAGATAATTTATACCTCAAAATCATCTATCATCATGTTACGAATCCCTTAGTCACTTGTATCAGACTAGGGGTCTTTTTAATATTCGAAAACAAAAAGCCGTCTCATTCTATGAAATGGCTTTTGGGAACTTGTAACTGAACAAATAACTGAACAAACCTAGGAATCAATGATTTAAGACAAAGAAAAAGCCCATAATAACGGGCTTTTCGATACAATAATCTTAAAATTAAAGCATTTTGTTGTAGAATTCAACGACAAGTGCTTCGTTGATTTCTGGGTTGATTTCATCACGTTCTGGAAGACGTGTCAATGAACCTTCAAGTTTTTCAGCATCGAATGATACAAATGCTGGACGTCCGATAGTAGCTTCTACTGCTTCAAGGATAGCAGGAACTTTAGCTGATTTTTCACGAACTGAGATTACTTGACCAACTTCAACGCGGTATGATGGAATATCAACACGTTTACCGTCAACAAGGATGTGACCGTGGTTTACGAATTGACGTGCTTGACGACGAGTAGTTGCAAGACCGAGACGGTAAACAACGTTGTCAAGACGACGTTCCAAAAGAACCATAAAGTTGAAACCAAGTGTTCCACCTTTAACTTTAGTAGCTTGTACGAACAAGTTACGGAATTGTTTTTCACCCAAACCGTATGAGAAACGAAGTTTTTGTTTCTCAGCCAATTGCAAACCGTACTCTGAAAGTTTTGAACGGTTGTTTGGACCGTGTTGACCTGGTACGTAGTTACGACGTGCCAATTCTTTACCTGTGCCTGTAAGTGAGAAACCAAGGCGACGTGATTGTTTCCATGATGGACCTGTATAACGTGACATTAATAATGTCCTCCTATAAAAAATATTTTTAGGAAATAACGTTTTAGATAAACCTGATTCGTTCAGAAAGACTTCGCCCAAACAGCAAAGGTTACTTTTCTAGCCGACTTCCTGTTGACGAGCTTCATTTTATCCTGCTATTATTTCACATACTTTAACATTTTACCACGAAAAAAAGCCTAAGTAAAGGCTTTTTCTTATTTATTTTCGATTTCAGCTTGTTCCTCAGGACTCAAATAACGAATGAGAGTCTTCTCAGTCAAAATATCTGAATAAGTGTAAGATTCAACATAACTATTATTAATAGCTCCTGCTTGGGAACTGAAGTCTTGATATTCAACAATAAACAATGATGGATAAACTTCTGTCAATCGACCAATTTTATTCTTTTCACGTTTACGCCCATTCTCTAAGGTCAATTCTACTAGCTGACCTTCATGTGACTTAATAGCTTCCTTGATGTTTTTCATCTTAGCAACATCTGCAAATGCATCACTCATATATATCTCCTTAAATCTGAAAATTATGATTCCTCAAACTGAGCAATCGATGAAAATTTATTGTATTCTTTTTGGAATAGTAACTTGACTGTTCCACGCGCACCAGCACGGTTTTTTTCTAGGATAACTTCGATGGTATTATCTTCAATCGCATTCTCTGGTTCTTCACCCTCTTTTCGGTAGTAATCATCACGATATAAGAAGGCTACAATATCGGCATCCTGCTCGATAGATCCTGACTCACGAATATCAGACAAGACTGGACGTTTATCCTGACGTTGTTCAACCCCACGAGATAACTGACTCAAGGCAATTACAGGAACTTTAAGCTCCTTGGCCAGAATTTTTAACTGTCTTGAAATATCTGAAACCTCTTGTTGGCGATTTTCTGGTCGCGTCCCTGTAATCAACTGCAAATAGTCGATCACAATAAGACCGAGACCACCCTCTACTTCTTGTGACAATTTACGGGACCGTGCACGAATCTCAGTAATCTTTATACCAGGGGTATCATCTATATAAATAGGTGCCTCAGCCAATGCCCCTTGAGCAATCATCACATTATTCCAATCTTGCTCTGTCAATTGACCTGTACGTAAAGCATGGGAATCAATCATCCCTTCAGCTGCCAACATACGATCAACCAAGCTTTCTGCACCCATCTCTAGAGAAAAGACTGCAACAGCTTTATTTTGCTTGGTACCAACATTCTGAGCAATATTCAACACAAAGGCTGTTTTACCAACTGCGGGACGAGCTGCTAAAATAATTAATTGATCAGGGTGTAAACCTGTTGTAATCTTGTCAAGGTCACGGAAACCTGTCGGTAATCCAGTAACATCTGATGTTTGCTGTGAACGCATCTCCAAAGTATTAAAATTGACATCAAGAACTTCAGATATTTTGCGGAAACCACTACGATTGCTATGCTCTGAAACATCAACTAGGGCTTTCTCAGCATTCGCAATAATTTCATCAGATTCAGTAGCGCCCTCATATGCTTGGTTGACAGTCTCTGTCAATCTATTTATAATACGGCGAAGCATGGCTTTCTCAGCCACAATCTTAGCATAATACTCAGCATTTGCGGATGTTGGGACACTATTGACCAAATCTACAAGATAAGAAATACCCCCTATATTTTGGAGGTCATCTTGGTCATCTAGAATGGTGCGTACTGTCGTGGCATCAATGGCATCATTTCGATCCGACAGCGTTACCATTGCTTTAAAAATGACACGATGGGAATACTTGTAAAAGTCGTCTGCTTCGATAAACTCTCGAACTGTAATCAACTTTTCCGGGTTAATGAAAATAGCCCCTAGAACAGACTGTTCCGCTACTAAATCATGAGGTTGCACCCGTAATTCTTGAGCTTCTGCCACAATTATTCCCTCCTTTACAAGATTTACTTATAGTGTCAACGAATTACTCAGCACTATTTTTGATGTTAAGTTTAATTTGTGCGCTCACTTCTTTATGAAGCTTTACAGGAACCTCAATCAGACCAATCGCACGAATAGGATGTTCAAGTTCAATATGACGTTTATCAACTTTTATACCAAATTGTTTTTGAAGTCCTTCTGCAATCTTTTTGGCTGTAATTGAACCAAAAGTACGTCCGTCTGGTCCGACCTTCTCAGTAAATTGAAGACGATTTTCTTCTTTTTCAAGTTGCTCTTTAACTTGCTTCGCTTCAGCCAACAACTCTGCTGCATGTTTTTCTTCAGATTTTTGCTTGCCTTTCAACTCACCGATAGCTTGGTTTGTCGCTTCCTTAGCAAGATTCTTTTTAATCAAGAAGTTTTGAGCATAACCTGATGGTACTTCTTTAATTTCGCCTTTTTTACCTTTACCTTTAACGTCTTGTAAGAAAATAACTTTCATTTTAGTCCTCCTTGGGAGCCAATTCTCCCATAATAGTTTCAATCAATTTATTTTTTGCTTGAGCAACACTACAGTCTCGCAATTGGCAGGCTGCTAAGTTGAAATGGCCTCCACCACCCATTTTCTCCATAATACGTTGTACATTAATCGTTTTATGGCTTCGAGCAGATATATTCACAGTAGAATCACTGGTCCTAGCGACAACAAAAGTTGCTTCGATACCTGCCATGGCAAGCATCGTATCTGCTGCCTTAGAAATCACAACATTATTATAACATTTAGGATTATCACCTGAGGCAACAATGATATCATCTGTAATACGTTCACCTGCTAGAATTAGCTCATTGATACGTCGATACTCTTCAAAATCAGTGGCAGAAATCGTTTGGATTTCTCCACTATCACTTCCTAAACTACGCAGATAAGAGGCGACATCAAAGGTTCGACTAGTCACACGAGTTGAGAAATTTTTAGTATCCAACATGATACCTGCCATAAGGATAGAGGCTTGGATTTTACTTAAACGTTCTGGGGCACCTTGGAATTGCAATAACTCCGTAACCAATTCACAGGCTGAGCTCGCCCCACTTTCAATAAAGGTCAAAACAGCATTTTCAGGAAAATCATCATCTCGACGGTGATGGTCTACAACAATAACTTCATTAAATCGATCATAAAAATCCTTAGATAGGGTTAAATTGATTTTAGAATGGTCAACCATAATTAGCAACGAATGTTGGTTTACCAGCTCTTCAGCCTCTGAAAGTGTAATAAGAGGTGACTGACCATCTTCTTTTAACCGTTCGACTGCACGCTCAATATCTGCATTCATAGCCGTATCATCGTAAACAGCATAGCTTTTTCGAACAATTTGACTGGCAAAATGAGCCATACCGACCGTTGCCCCTAGAGCATCCATATCGAGATTCTTATGTCCGACAACAAACACTTTTTCGACTGTTTTCAACTTATCAGAGATTGCAGTCATCATAGCCCTTGTTCTTGTACGAGAACGTTTTACTGTTGAAACAGAACCTCCTCCAAAATAAAGAAGTTCCTTGTGATCATCGTTTTCCTTGACAACAGCTTGATCTCCACCGCGAACTAGTGCAATATTCAGATTCTGCAAGGCAACCTGACCGATTTGATCATGCTTAAGCGTACCAAATGAAATTCCCATGCTCAAAGTCAGTGGTAAACCACGCTCCTGAGCCTGCTGACGGAAGTCATCCAAGACAGAAAACTTTTGATCCATGAATTCTGTCAAGACACTGTAATTGGTGAAGAAGTAAAAACGATCGCCTTCAATACGTCGATAATGAATATGCTTAGCCTTAGCAAACTCAGAAATAAACCCTGCCACGAATGTGTTGATTTTTGAAACATCGGCATCGGGTAAACTTCCTGTCACATCGTCGTAGTTATCAACTGAAATAATCCCGATAACAGGACGAGTCATATTTGGATCAGCATTTTCATCTTGATCATAAACATTATTAATAAAATATGTCAACTTATTGTCAAAATCCACAAAAGCGGCATATTTATTGTCACCAACGGTTATCACATTCGAAGGTGAACCTTTTCGTTTCTGGGAAATAAAATCCGCAATCAACTGTTTATTGAAATTTCCATTTTCATCCGAAAGTACTAGCTTCGCATAGGGGTTGAACCATTCAATATGATCGTTCTCATCAAAAGTAATAACCCCAACAGGCATCTTTCCGAGAAGGGTCTTCAAAGAATCTTCAACATCCTGATTCAGTTCATCTAATTGCTCTATTTCTAAGGACTCATATGTTGTCTTTTGGTAATGCAATAAGGCAACAACTACTACCATAATAATAAAAAGCGCAAAAATGAGTGCAGACTCCGATTTTAGTACGCGAACAAAAATAGTAGCAATTCCAAAAAGAATTAGCCCAATCATTACAAGATGAATCGTTGCAAAGTGAAATCTTTTCATATAAAACCTCTTAATCTAACAATTATAACATAAAAAAGCCTTAATTAAAAGGCTTTTAAACGTGTTACCACCGTTAATCTACTTTTCTGCGGGCCTTATTATTGCCTTCAAGATAAACCATCAGAATTGAGATATCTGCTGGATTAACCCCTGAAATACGACTCGCCTGACCAATGGTCTCAGGATTGATTTTCTTAAATTTTTGACGAGCTTCAGTAGCAATAGAATCAATAGCATCCCAATCAATATTTTTGGGAATCCTCTTTTCTTCCATACGCCTCATCTTAGCTACTTGATCCAAAGCTTTATTGATATAACCTTCGTACTTGATTTCAGTCTCAAGCAACTCTATAATCTTAGCGTCCAAATTTTCTGCAGCTGGGCCCACAAACTGAGTAGCTGTGGCGTAATCAATCTCTGGTCTACGCATAAACTCTTTAGCTGTCATGGCATCTGTCAATGGCTTAAAGCCTAGGGCTTGAATTTTTTCATTCGTTTCTTTAATAGGTTTTAATTTTTCTTTTGACAGACGTGTCAACTCGCTGTCAAACTGATTTTTCTTAATTTCAAAGATACGCCAACGTTCATCGTCAACCAAACCAACTTCTCGACCAATAGGTGTCAAGCGCATGTCAGCATTATCATGACGTAATATGAGACGATACTCTGCGCGTGATGTCAATAAACGATATGGCTCCAAGGTTCCTTTCGTGACAAGATCGTCAATCATTACACCAATATAGGCATCACTACGTTTGAGAATAAGCTCAGGTTTACCTTGAACTTTAAGAGCCGCATTGATACCAGCAACTAGACCTTGACCTGCTGCCTCCTCGTATCCAGAAGTTCCGTTGGTCTGTCCTGCTGTAAAGAGACCTGAAATCAACTTCGTTTCAAGTGTTGCACGTAGTTGATGAGGGAGCACGATATCATATTCAATCGCATAACCAGTTCGCATCATCTCTGCCTTTTCGAGACCTTTAATTGAGTGAATCAACTCTTTTTGAACATCTTCTGGCAGACTAGTTGACAGGCCTTGCACATAGACTTCTTCAGTCTCTCTTCCTTCAGGTTCAAGGAAAAGTTGATGGCGATTCTTATCGGCAAATCGGACAATTTTATCTTCGATTGATGGACAATAACGAGGTCCTACACCCTTGACAATACCTGAAAACATTGGTGCACGGTGTAAATTATTATTGATAATATCGTGGCTCTCTTGATTCGTATAAGTTAGCCAACAAGGAATTTGATCCTGAAGATAATCTTCATCCTTCGACAAGAATGAAAAATGATTCGGCTTTTCGTCACCTGGTTGAATTTCAGTTTCTTCGTAATTAATTGATGATGCCTTGACACGAGGAGGGGTACCTGTTTTAAATCTTCCTATTTCAAGGCCAAGATCCCTCAAGTTATCTGCCAATGTAACAGATGCAAGACTGTTATTAGGACCTGAAGAATATTTGAGCTCACCTAGGATAATTTCACCACGCAAAGCTGTTCCTGTTGTGACAACAACCGCTTTAGCTCCATATTTTTGATTTGTGGCTGTTCTGACACCAACTACCTTACCATCTTCAACAAGAATTTCATCAACCATGGACTGACGGAGAGTCAGGTTTTCCTGACGCTCAACTGTATGCTTCATTGTCATAGCATACAAGGCTTTATCGGCTTGTGCACGTAAAGCTCTGACAGCAGGTCCCTTACCGGTATTCAACATTTTCATCTGAATATAAGTTTTATCAATATTTTTACCCATCTCTCCACCAAGGGCATCAATCTCACGGACAACAATCCCCTTGGCAGATCCCCCAATAGAAGGATTACATGGCATAAAAGCCAACATCTCTAGGTTAATAGTCGCTAATAAAACCTTACATCCCATGCGGGCTGCAGCTAAGCTAGCTTCCACACCAGCGTGACCAGCACCAACAACAATTACATCAAAATTTTCATCAAACTCGTAAGACATTTTTTAGATTTATGCAGTGATTTACAATCAACTGCCCATCCTTTCCTTGTTTTTTCCTACAAAAATAGCCAAAACTCCAGAAAACTGTACGCAAAAACGCACAATTCTCATGAGCTTTGACCATCATGACTATTGTTAAAGTTATTTTATCAAATCAAATCGTTTTGTCAATGAAAATCACTATTTAATCAAGGTCTGAACACTGACGATAATCATCTGTATACCTATGGAGAATAGTAAAAGTCCCATCATTTTCGTTATAATTTTCATCAAATTTTCTCCCAAGAAGCCTGCAATTTGTTTTGCACTTCTTAACAGGAGATAAGTGATGACACATAGTAGAGCAAAAGCAACTACGGTTATCAGTTGATTCTGCAAACCTCCATTAGCCAGACTTAAAGCAGTTGTAATTGTACCTGGTCCTGCAAAAAGTGGCATTGCAAGAGGAGAAATAGCAATAGACATTGGATCTGAATTTACTGCTTGCTGCTCCATTCCTTTATAGCTAGGTGAATGATTACCATTAATCATATGATAACCGATAACGGCCACTAATATTCCACCAGCAATTCTGAAAGAAACAATTGTAATTCCAAATACTTTAAAAATGAAATCTCCTGAAAAGATAAAAACAGTTATAATAACAAAGGCAATCAAAAGACTCCTAAAAGCAATTTTTCGTGAAATTTTTTGACTATCATCTGCTACTAAAGCCATGTAAGCAGGAAGATTTGAAATTGGGTTCATTATAGCGAAAAATGCCATAAATGCATAAAAAAATTGAGAACTCATCGTTTTTACTTAACTCCTTAACTCCAGTTAGATATACTGACAAACTTTTCCGTCTTTATACGCTTGGTCAATAATACCGCCGCCCAAACATTCCTGACCATCATAGAAAACAACGGCTTGACCAGGTGTAATAGCACGCTGAGGTTCAGCAAAAATAACCTCTGCTTTATCACCCTTAACCTTTACAGTAACTTTACTATCAGGTTGACGATAACGGAATTTTGCTGTGCATTCCATTTCAAATTCTTCTTACATATCTCGAGTAAAGTGAATCATTGAAGCGTCAAGTGAAGTTGACATCAATGACTCATGGTGGAAACCTTGACCCACGTAAAGAATATTTTTAGAAAGATCTTTCCCTACTACAAACCAAGGAGCATTATCTCCGCCTTTTTGGCCACCAATACCCATACCACCACGTTGACCAATGGTATAATACATGAGTCCGTTGTGTTCACCCATATCACGACCATCTACAGTCATCATACGACCTTTTTGAGCTGGTAAGTATTGACTAAGAAACTCTTTAAAGTTTTTTTCACCAATAAAACAAATGCCTGTTGAATCTTTTTTCTTGGCTGTTGCAAGACCTGCACGTTCAGCAATCTCACGAACTTCTGGCTTTTGTAGATGTCCTAAAGGAAACATCGTTTTCTGCAACTGCTCTTGCGAAAGTTGACTAAGGAAGTAGGTTTGATCTTTATTGTTATCTGCACCACGCAACATATGGACAATGCCGTCTTCATCGCGAACAACTTGAGCGTAATGTCCTGTAGCCACATAATCCGCTCCCAATGTCATCGCATAATCTAAGAAAGCCTTAAACTTGATTTCCTTATTACACATAACGTCTGGATTAGGGGTACGGCCTGCACGGTACTCTGCTAAGAAATACTCAAATACACGATCCCAGTACTCTTTTTCAAAGTTGACAGAGTAATAGGGGATACCAATCTGATCAGCTACTGCTGCTACATCTTTATAATCTTCGGTTGCTGTACACACACCAAATTCATCTGTGTCATCCCAGTTTTTCATGAAAACACCGATTACATCATAACCTTGCTCTTTTAAAAGTAAGGCTGTTACTGATGAATCAACGCCACCACTCATACCGACAACAACACGTGTTTTTGAATTATCAGTCATAGATAACTCCTCCCATCAAATAAAAATTAACATAGACTTGAAGGGTCTAGTTATTCAAATATCGATTTGAAGGTCGATTTTGAAGCGTAAAAGCACGCAAGCTTAATTATATCATGATTAAAGAATAATGCAAAAAGGTTACCACTAGGCAACCTTTTTGATACTTATTTTCGTGTAAAGCCACTGTAAACCTATTACTCCTAAGACTATTATTGGAATCAATAACGCTACAAATAGCCATCCTGGCTCCTTATAACTTAATAAAAGTTTATTTTGTCCTTCTTGTGAGGAAACGGTCGGTGTACCAATCGTTGACAAGTCATAGTCATCCTTGTCTAGTTCTTTACCATTTAGTGTCAAGATAGAATCTTTATAGACAACTATCGGTAGATTCAGTTCCTCCCCTTCAGCAGCCTGCCAAGTTAATACAAGATAACCATCTTCGAGTAGCTTTTCTGCCTTCTGATTCGTAACGATATTTTCGTAATAAAGATCATAAGTGTTCTGCTTACCTATTGTCCCATATATAGGTACGTAATCTGGTGTGGGTTTGACAACTAAATTTAAAAACTGTGACAAGTCACTGTCATTCATGGTAAGACTTATCGTCTGATAATCTCCTTCAACGTAAGTATGTTTAACAATGGAAATAAGTTCACCATCTTGTGCCGCCGTTTTTACACGATCGGTAGTATCCATCATGTTCTGAATAAGACCAACACCCGCAAAGGCAAAGAGTAAAACAGCAATACTTTTTCGCCAGTTTACAAATCGCGTGACCGTTAACCCCGTAATTGCTAAAAGTAAAATAGTCGCAGGAACAAAAAATCTAAATGGAAATTGAATCAATTCAGCAAATGTATTTCCATTTTCTACTAGATACTGCCACGGAAAAAGACCTGTCGATAAGAAGAAGAAAATAAAATAAATAAAGTGCAGTATTTTTTTCCATCTAGCAAATTTCTTCCAATTCAAAACAGCGTAAAGAAACTGTAAAATGAGTAACACCATTAAGGAAATTGGGGTATATAGCCAGTATCTTGCCGTTCCATCTATCCCATTCTTACCTATTTCTCTATTTATAAATGGATCTAAGAGATGATTAGTCCCTCTCAAATATAGGAGTACTAACCAGACATTGACAGTCAGTAAGAGGAACAAAATGACTGCTATAAGGACTTGTACGAAGGTTTCCTTTTTCTTAGCTATAGGAGACTTTACAAAAGTGTAAAGATAAAAAGGAAGATACATCATCACTAATATCAAAGCACTGAGTACGTGAACCTGAAAAATCAATGCCATAGATAAGGCAAGTCTAATTGGTTCTACTTTTTGATAAAAGATATAGTGAATCGCTGGAATAAAACAAAAAGGTAGTAAAGCTGCTCCCCAACTAGAGAACCCCTGACGCATCGTCCAGTATTGGATAGAGAATGTTGTCGCATAGAGTAAACCTAGTGACAAGGCAATGTTTGTCTTAACTTTACACTGCTTGAGCAAGGCATACATTGAGGACTCTGCTAGTATATGTAGTAATACCCTTGACACAATCTGATAACGAAACCAAGTGCCACTTATTAAAATAAGCCCTCCTTGTAAATAGGCAAAAAAAGGACCGTAAAGAGCATTGACAATGCGGCCTGACTGTTGGAATCCATATAAAGATAAAAAGTAAGAAAAGTTACCATTTTTTAGTTGCATAGCAGCTTCATAGAACCTGTTATAGTGAAAGATGGAATCTGAACCTAAAATGACTTTTCTTGTAAATAGTTGTGGTGTAACCAATAACACAGCAAAAGCTATAATAATAAGAGAAACCCACAACTTTTCTCTTAATTTAAAAATTTGTTTCATTGCTATACCTTTCATTCCTATTATAACAAAAAGCTCTATAAAACATATTACCTACATCCAAATTAAAAAGCTGAGAGTATGCTCCCAACTTCTATTAATATTTAATATTAGTAATTCCAAGCTGACAAACCTTGTGCGTTATAGGCATTCAAGGCTGATTGAATTTGATCCTCAACTGTTGCAGTAGAGCCCCATCCAGGCATTGTTTGAAAAAGACCTGATGCACCTGAACCATTTGCTGCAGTATGATCACCATTTGACTCACGCGCAATAATTGACTCCCAAGTTGACTGAGGAACACCAGTAGCTGCTGCCATCTGTGCCGCTGCATAAGAACCAACTTCTCCTGCAGTGTTACCATTTGAGAGAACAACTGACCCGCTACCAGTTGCAGCAACCGAAGGAGCTGTTCCAGTATTTTGAGTCGACGTAGTATCAGTATTCGTTGAAACAGCGCTTGTAGTAGTATCTAACTGAGACTTTTCAGCTGCTTCTACCGATTCTCCTGTTGTTTCTGACTGAGGCTTACTTTCTTCAACCTTTTCTTTGTTAGCTTTATTCTCTTTGCTTGAGCTAATTTCTGTTGATTTAACTAAATCTGCTGTCGATTCTGACGTTGTTGATGCTGTTGAAGGTGCTGGGGTAACAGAATCTGAAAATGCATTAACCAACCCTTTATTAATTAGTGTAGAAAGTGATACTGCCAAAATGACAATAAAACTTGTTACAATTGCTACTGGTACCGCCAATGATTTCTTCGCTGCAAATTTAATACGGCGTCCCTTATAACTTTTTTTAAACATAAATCCCTCCTAGTTAATTCTAGTTACATTCATCATAACTTAGTAATATTACTGCCGATTATTTGTATTATGTCTAATGTTACAATGATTTATCATTTTAATAAAAAAATGCCAAGAATCTGGCATTTTCCCCTTATTTGTATGAGGTTTTACAAGTTTTCCTCATAAGTCAGTAATAATGATTTAGTACCAACCATTAGCATTCCAGAAAGCAAGAGCTGCTGTCCATGAACCATAACGGCTTGCTACATAATTATCTGCTACCTTTTCTTGATTTTCAGGAGACAAGTCTCCGTTCAAATATGATGATGCTAATTGGTAACGTCCATAATATTGCCCATTTTGAGCTGTATAGCTACCGCTTGACTCACGTTGTGCGATTTCTTCTTTGGCAGCTGCCTCTGAAGAAGAAAGATTTGTATTGGTTGCTTGAGTATCTTCACTTTGTGTAGACTCTGTTGATTGTGTTGATTCAGCAGCTGCTTCTGTTGTAGCTGTTGTATAAAAACAGCCAGGGCGCAACAGCCGCCGCCACGGCCGATCCCACAGTGCCGGGGGCTTTGGGCGAAAGACCCGCCGGTCCCAGGCGGGCCACTCCCAGAACCACTTCATCCACCAAAGAACGCATACGACTCCCTGGACGCAACGCGCCGCTTGTCATCCGACGGCCCCGACGTTCAGGACGCGCCGCTCTTCCTGTCTTAGTGTGGGGCGCTCGTCTTGGCAAGCCGAGCCCGAATGCGGCCGAGTCGACGCGACCTCATGTTGCCCCACCCTGCGGCTTGCGTTACTTTTGTCCGGCGAGGAGGTCGGCATGGCCATTTTCCGTTGCTCCATGTTCGGGCATATCGTGTATGACGACAAGCTCACCTACCAGGAATTGCTGGATACCGAAGCCCGGGTAACGGCACTTATGCAGAACGCTCTGGAGGAATGCGGCGCGCAGCATATCGACTTTGCGCCCGAAGCCGACGCCCTGCTTATGGAATGTCTGTTTTCCGACATGGATCGCGCCGCCCACCGCGTCCTGTGCGATACGGTCATCCGGCAATTGGGTCCGGGCGTCCTGGCCCGCTTCCTGTTCGTGGACCGCCGCATGGACGACATCGCGTTCTATTTTCTGGGCCGGGGCAAGTGGCAGGAACAGGCCTTCAGCGTGCCCACCCCGCGCGAAGCGCTGTCGGGCCGGGTCGTGCGTCAGGAACGCAACCCCATCCTCCCTCTCCACCCCCAAGGCCTCGTCGTCTGCGGGGAAACCATGAACGCCGCGACAGAAAGCGTCCCGAAAGCTCTGCCGCCGCAGGACGGAGAAAAAAAGCCCGCCTGAGGTCGAAAACGCCGTTCAAACCACAAATGTGCCGGAAAAACGCACCGGCCGTAACCGCGGTCCGACCGGACAGCCTGGTCCGAGGCGGCGTTTTTATGCCCCGGCGTCACGGACGCCGCTTGTCAAGCGGCTGCGCCGTTGATATGGGTAAGGGCCTGCCCGGATGGCGGAATTGGCAGACGCAGGGGACTTAAAATCCCCAGGTCGAAAGGCTGTGAGGGTTCAAACCCCTCTCCGGGCACCAATAAAATTAAGCGGTTGCAGATGTGTGATCGCTTTATTTTTTGGTTTTTTCGTATCACCATCCCCGAGAACAAACATCAACGCCGTCGCCCCGGCTACGTCCGGCGGCGACCGGGTATGAATTCACTCCCTGAGTCGCCGCGCCGGAGGGACGACATGGATTCAGCGAGGACGAGTACGCCGGGCACACTGATTTTTCATGAAGCTTTGATGTTCACGCAAAAGCCGGACACAAAAATAAATTACACTGGACCAAACGTTCTCCGTCTTATTTCTTATTTTTTCCCCCATCGTTTTGGACTTATCAGTCCTCCGAATCACACTGCTGTGCCATCATAAGTATTATACGTTCCAAAGCCAATAAACCATCATCCGGCATTTTTTTTAATCTTTCATGTATAGATATAAGAGTTTTTTCTTTATCCATATCTGTATCACAATCCAAAAGAACAGAAAGTTGTACTCCTCATGCTTCTGCTATTTGATTCAAATTTGTGATACTGATGTTTACTTTTCCCCTTTCAACATCACTTAAATATCCATTTGTAAGTTGTGATGCGTTTGCCAATTCACCTTGGGACATTCTTGCCACCATACGAAAATAACGTATTCTTGCACCAAGCTTTTCCGACAAGCCTTTCATGTTTCACCTCCAGCTTGTCAGAATACGAATGGGCTCTTTATTTGACAATTACATTATATCTTATAAACTATGCTACATATCATTAGACAACAACAGAGAATATATGCGCTTTTTCACCAGCAGGGTTCAAAGGTCATTTCGATACTTGCGATAAAGGGCGCGAAACTGATGATACGTCAATCCAAGCAAAAAAGCCGCGTCATGTTGTCGAAAGCGGGCCTGCTCCAGAGCCTTGCGCAGAGCGGCGCGTTCCAGCTCCGCCACTGCGTCCGGCAGTCGGAATCCAGGCTCCAGCGGTCCGACACGCCAGGAATGTTCCGGCGTTGCTTCCCCTTGCTCCCCTTCTCCTTCGAAAGCCCTCGAACAGGAAGATGCATTGAAAGGCGAAGCGAAGGGGTCCATGTCCAGGGCATCCAGGTGTAAAGTACGCCGTCGCGCCACGCTGCGTTCCACCACATTTTTCAGTTCCCGCACGTTGCCGGGCCAGGCATACTGTTCCAGTTGACGCAGGGCCTCGCCTCCGAACTGCGGACCGGCGGGGAACGCCACGTCGAGCCCCAATTCCACCGCCATACGTGCGGCGAAATGTCGGGCCAGCAGAACCTTGTCTTCGCCCCGTATGCGCAGAGGCGGCACATGGGCCACATCGAACGCCAGCCGATCCAGCAAATCGGGGCGGAAACGGCCTTCCGCGGCCAGGCGGGGCAAATCGCGATTGGTGGCGGCCACCACACGCACGTCCACCCGAACGGAGGAAACACCGCCCACCCGATCGAACCCACCGTATTCGATGACCCTAAGCAGTCTGTCCTGAAGCGGAAGAGGCATATCCGCCACCTCGTCCAGAAACAGCGTTCCGCCGTCCGCCCGTTCAAAAAAACCGATCCGGCGCCCCCGAGCCCCGGTAAAGGCCCCGGCTTCATGCCCGAACAATTCGGACTCCAGCAGACCGGGGCTCAGGGCCGGGCACAGCACCGTCACCAACGGCTTGTCCCAGCGCGCCGACAGATAGTGCAGGCGTTGCGCGGCCAGCTCTTTGCCCGTGCCCCGTTCCCCCACCACCAAAATGGGGCGCTCGCTGTCGGCCAAGCGGGTCAGGTTCTCCTGAAATTGCAGAAAAGGTTCCGAAACCCCCAGGGCATCCGTCCAGGCGGTATCCATAACAAACTCCTTGTGACTAAAAAAACCGTTTTTTTTAACCGATTTTTAGTTTTTTTCACCATACCCCGGTCTGACCCAAGAGTCCATTTCTATCTTACATACTGTTTTTCTAAAGATAATTATTTTGGCACACTTTCTGCTTAATAAGACAAACAGACACGCCGGGCGGCGCAAGATCGCAGACGCCCGCGCGCGTTCTTTCAACGCTATGCTTGGCGCTGAGCGCCGGGAGGACATCATGAGCATCTTTTCCCGTTTTAAGGATATCGTGAGTTCGAACATCAGCAGTATGCTGGACAAGGCCGAAGACCCCGAAAAGCTGATTCGTCTCATGCTGCGGGAAATGGAGGAAACGCTGGTGGAACTCAAGGCGGGTTGCGCCGCCACTATGGCCGAGGCAGCCAAGGCGCGGCGAAGCCTGGAC
>ERZ856578.3231-NODE-3231-length-24908-cov-21.707785_pt1 | contig 24908 bp, 18 predicted proteins | sample MGYA00514384_ERZ856578 | MGnify/ENA primary metagenome ERZ856578 (study PRJEB29103, sample SAMN06111958) | human gut metagenome | biome: human gut; feature: ankylosing spondylitis patient; material: healthy_person | host: Homo sapiens | place: China:Hangzhou... | reverse complement strand
CTGCGGCGCGCCTGTGGTACTATCTCGCCGACCCCGTCGCGACGGCCATGACGCTCTCGCAGGCGGATATCTTCCTGCTCGTCGGCCTGCCGGTCTTCTCGGCGGCCCTCTATCCTGTGCTGCTGGCCCTGTTCGGCCGGAGGACCATCGTGCCGCTGACTGCGCCCGTGGCCGGATTCGTCGTGTTCTTTCTCTATAAGGCGCTGTCGTTTTCCAGCGTTCTGCACACGGTGCTGTGCAGCATCCTCTATCTTGCCGTGCTCGTTTTCTTCCTGCTGACGGCGCTTGGCGTGCTGCGCACGCGCATCTTTCTCATACTGCTGGCAGGGCTGCCGCTGCTTGTGCACATCATCATGGATCTTTCGGACTACGAGGGCTTCTTTCTCTTCCTGCCGGAGCTGTCCGTACTGCTGCTCATGGCCTCGCTGCTGTGCCTTGCCCTCCGGCTCCGCCCGGCCGGAAGGAGGGAGAAGACATGACGCTTCTTTCCCTGCTTGACGCCCCGGAGTGGGCAGAGCGCGTCTGAGTCCACCGCAGGAAACAGGCATAGCAGCTTGTCAAAAAAGTCCCTTTGGGCTTTTTCGTCAAGCTGCTTTCCGAATTGCAAAATCAAATTTTGCAGCATGATTTTGCAATTCTGCCGCTGCGGCGGGTGATGGAACGCGAAAGGCAACCCTGACTGTTCCCTTTCACACTTTTCTTCCCTCCGAAACTTTTGGCTGGGCAGGTCTTTTGACAGTCTGAAACGCCGCTCCGAAAATCGGGGCGGCGTTTCTTTTGAATTACTTTTCTAATTGTCTTTCATACTTGCAGGCGCTTTCCGGCGGGTGATCGTAGTAGGCCTCCTCGATGCGGGTCAGCCGGTAGCCGCAGGCGGCGAATGTGCGGCGCATGGCCTCATTCGAGAGACGCGTCTCGCCGCAGATCCGCGGCAGCCCGGCCGCCTGCAGCAGCTCCGTCGCCGCGCGCAGAAGTCCCGCCGCCAGCCTGCGCCCGCGGTACGCCGGGTGGACCGCAAGGTTCATGATCTTGCCGTAGTCCCGTTCGCCCTGCCAGTTGTAGACGAACACGTCGCCAACGATGCGCCCATCGTCCAGCAGGGCCAGATAGACCGCCCGCTCGTCCGCCAGCAGCTCCCGCCAGTCCTCCTCCGTCCAGTGATCCTGCGGGAAGCACAGCCGGTCAAAGGCAACGATGGCGTCATATTCCGAAAGTGTGAGTCGTTTTTGTTCCATATTCTTCTCCAAGTACCCTCCCCAGGAAATCCGTAACGGCCGCGAGGTATCTTTCCCGGTCGGCCATATAGCTCATGCCGTGCCCGGCGGCGGGAAAGGTCAGCAGGGTCTTATCTGCGGCGCGGCAGCAGGCGTAGTTCTCCCGCCCCATGGCGCAGGGGACGAAGCGGTCGTCCTCGCCGTGGAGGAAGAGGACGGGCGTGTCGCAGTGCGCCAGCGCCCCGGCGGCGGAGGCCTCCTCCGGGTCAAAGCCGCCGAAGAGGCGGCAGCCGAGGCGCAGCAGGGCATAGACCGGGAAGACCGGCAGATGGGCGGAGCGGATGACGCTCTTCAAAATGGCGGACGGCGCGCTGTAGCCGCAGTCGGCCACGATGCCGGTGACGTTTTTCGGCAGCTCCGGCCCCGCCGCCATGAGGACGGTCGCCGCGCCCATGGACATGCCGTAGAGCACGATCTTCGCGTCCGGCCCGGCGTGGCCGATCACATAATCAACCCAGCGGCGGCAGTCATACCGCTCGCGGATACCGAGCGTGAGGCAGCGCCCGCCGCTTTTCCCGTGGGCGCGCTCGTCGACGAGCAGGACATTGCAGCCCATCCCCATGCCAAACGGCAGCCCGCCGCAGAAATCGCGCTCCGCCGCGCTGCGGTAGCCGTGAAACAGCAGGAGCCACGGCGCGTCCGGGGCTGCGGGATAGCAGCGGCCGAACAGCGTCAGTCCGTCGTCCGAGCGGATCGTGACCGGCTCATAGGGAAGGGCGAGGGCCGCGCGGATCATGCGCCGCGCCTCCGCCGCATAAGGCCGGTACTGGTCCGTGTCCGGCAGGACGAACATTTCCTTTTCGGTCGTTTTCCGCGCGCCGAACGCCAGCCGGAACAGCAAAAACGCCAGCCCGAGCGTCAGGAGCACAAAGCCCGCTGCGATCAGCAGCGCGATGCCAATGTACTTCACAGCCGCGCCCCCATTCACAGGCCCAGAATGCTGATGACGCCGTGCCGCGCAAAGCTGGCCTCTGCCCACGGCGCGGCCTCGTCGATGACGGCCCGCCAGTCTGCCTCGTCCCGGCTGCGCGCTGCGATGCGCTCCCACTGCCCGCGGGAGACGGGCGTGACGCCGAAATAGTCAAACTCCGGCAGGACGCCGCCGAACAGTTCCGTCAGGCGCAGTGCCTCCCACCGCTCGTCTGCAAGCAGGATGGAGCCGGGCAGCCAGAACCGCCCGCGCCAGCGCCCCGGCTGGAACTCAAAATAGCAGCTCCCCTGCCGCTCCGACGCCGGGATAAAATAGCGCATCAGCGGTTCAGCAGCGGGGAAACGACCGGCTTGCCGTCGCGGTCGAGCAGCGGCGTCAGGCCGCCCGCATTGCCGCTGGCGTGGAAGAGATAGTTCACGCCTGTCTCCTTGTCGACCCAGATCTCGGTGATCTGCAATGCTCCCTGTGTGTAAACGCGCTCAAAGCGCTGCTCCTTTGCCATGATCGGTCCCTCCGTTTGTTGATCTCTGCGTTCATCGTACCACAGAAGCGTGGATTTTGCAATGTGTTTTGTCCGGCAGAAAACAGGCCCCCTTCGCCGCATTGGCAAAGGGGGCTTGTTTGGTTTTCTTCGTCCCCGGCGGGACGTTTTAGGGTTTTTCTTTCTTCGGTCTCCATACGCGGCCCAGCCAGAGACATTCCGCCAGCAGGGAGGCCGTGATGAGCGCGCCGGTAACGGAATAATTCTGAATGCCCAGCAGGAGCGGACCGAGCGAGACGAGGGCGCAGATGCCCGCTGCGATCCACGCTGCGGCGGCAAGTCCCCGCTTTCCGGTCCCGGCGTACAGCGCCAGCAGGACCAGCAGGACACAGGTGCCAAGTGCCGTAAAGAGCGGCGCAAAATTCGCATAGCCGAACGGCGTGAGATCAAAATAAGAGTACAGCTCCCGAAGCGGCGCTGCGGCCGGGCGCGCAAACTGCAGCACCGCACCATAGGGCAGGGCCTCCAGGATCAGTGCGAGCACGGGAAGGAGCAGAAGCGGCAGGCGTTTCTTCATGGCGGGTCCTCCTCACTATATATGGAATCAAATAAAATAAATCCACTTACGCCCGCAGGCATTTCACTTGGCGAAGCCATATTTCACGCGCGAAGCGCATTTCACAAATCCGACAGGATTTATTTCGTTGAAAAAACCGGTTGTCCGCTGGACAACCGGTTTTTTCTGGTGCGCGAGGCGGGACTTGAACCCGCACGTCCGGAGTGGACACTAGAACCTGAATCTAGCGAGTCTGCCAATTCCACCACTCGCGCATACGATATATTCCGTCCGGAATTTCGGACTGCTCGCATATTATAGCACGGCGAGGGTGGCTTGTCAATCCCTTTTTTCGGCGGGAAGCGGATTTTTCCGGTATGTTCTGGCAGCCATGGGGATATACTCCCTGTGGCGGGTGAGCGATTTGTAGGCCGGACGGTACAGGCGGCCGCCGGTGAGGACCTCCTCCATGCGGTGAGCGCACCAGCCCGTGATGCGCGCGACGGCGAACAGCGGCGTAAAGAGGTCAGGCGGGATATCCAGCATCTGATAAATGAGGCCGGAATACATATCCACATTGGCGCACATGACCTTTTCATGCCCCGTGACCTCGGCGAACACGCGCGGCGTCACACGCTCGACCGCCTCCATCAGCTCCAGCTCGTCGAGCATGCCGCGCTGGGCGGCCAGCGTGCGGGCGCTCTGCCGCAGGATGACGGTGCGCGGATCGGACAGGGTATAGACCGCGTGGCCCATGCCGTAAATGAGACCGCTGCCGTCGCCAAGCTCGCGGCGCAGGATGCGGCCGACGCAGTCAGCTACGGCGTCATCGTCCTTCCAGTCGCGGACGGTCTGCTTGATGAGGGAGAACTGCGCCAGCACCTGCCGGTTCGCGCCGCCGTGCTTCGGCCCCTTCAGCGAGCCGACGGCCGCGGCGATGGCGGAATAGGTGTCCGTCCCCGTGGACGAGACGGAACGGCAGGTGAACGTGGAGTTATTGCCGCCGCCGTGCTCTGCATGGCACACAAGGCACAGGTCGAGCAGCCGCGCCTCCTCTTGGGTGAAGTGCTTGTCCGGGCGGATCATGCGCAGGAAGTTCTCCGCCGTGGACAGCTCCGGCTCCGGCCGGTGGAGATAGAGGCTGTCGTTGTCAAAATAATGCCGCTTTACAACATAGGCATAGGCCGCGATGACCGGGAAGCGCGCAATGAGCTCGATGGACTGGCGCATCATATTCTCGACACTCAGGCTGTCCGGGTCCGGGTCGCAGGAATACAGGGCAAGGACGGACCGCCCGAGCTTGTTCATGACGTTGTGGCTCGGATTTTTCAGGATCATGTCCTCTGTAAAATTCTGCGGCAGATCCGTAAAATCATGCAGCAGGCGCTTGAACATGTCGTACTGCTCCTGATCGGGCAGGTGACCGAAGAGCAGCAGGTACGCGACCTCCGGAAAGCCGAAGCGCTGCTCGCGGATGTAGCCGTCCACCAGGTCGGACAGGTCGTAGCCACGGTAGATCAGGCGGCCGGGCATGGGCACGCGCTCGCCGTCCTCGATCGTATAGCCGAGGACATTGCCGACGGCCGTGCAGCCGACCATGACGCCGGTGCCGTCGTCGTTGCGCAGGCCGCGCTTGATGTTGCTGTTCGTCCGCGCCTCGAGATTCAGGTTGTTATGAACGCGGTAATCCGCGCATAGAGTGTGAAGGAGCTCGTCAAATCGTTCGTCAACCAAGGGGATCATCTCAATTTCTTCCACTTTTTTCTGTTTATCTATACATTATACCAGCCTGCGCGGACTTCGTCAAGCGCGGGGAAAGGAGCAAGCTATGATCCGGAAATTTTTCGCCGCCCTTGGCTGCGCCGTGCTCGGCGCGGCCGTGATGCTGCTGGCGCTGCCGCTGCTGCCGAAGCAGCTTCTGCCGCACGGGAGGGCCGAGACACTCGCCGCGACAGAGGCGGAGACCGCGCCCGCGGAGCCTGCGGACGAGCCGTTCGACGGGGCCGTGACGCTGCGCGTGCTTGTGGACGGGGCCGTGCGTGAGCAGACGCTGCGCGACTACCTTGTCTGCGTGCTGCTGGCGGAGGTGCCGTCCGGCTTTGCGGCCGAGGCGCTCAAGGCGCAGGCCTGTGCCGCGCGGACATTCGCCCTGCGGCAGGCCGGGGCGGGCAAGCACGCGGAGGCCGACGTCTGCGCCAGCGCCGCCTGCTGCCAGGGCTGGTGCGCCCCGGAGCAGTGGCCGGAGCACGCGGCGGCGGAGGCGGCCGTGACGGAAACGGACGGACTTGCCGTCGTCTATGACGGGCAGCTCATCGACGCGACGTATTTTTCCTGCTCCGGCGGGCGGACGGAGGCGGCCGTGGCCGTCTGGGGCGGTGAAATTCCATATCTGCAGTCCGTTCCCAGCCCCGGCGAGGAGGACGCGCCGCGCGAAACGGAAACGCTGACGTTCACGGCGGAAGAATTCCGGGACCGCATCACGCCCGCGCGGCCGGACGCCGACCTTTCCGGTACGCCGGAGACCTGGTTCGGGACCGTCCGCTATACGGCGGGCGGCGGCATCGGGACGCTGGAGCTGGGCGGCGCGTCATTCACGGGTACGGAGCTGCGCCGCCTGCTCGGCCTGCGCTCGACGGACATCGAGTTTTCCCCGCAGGAGGACGGCGTGACGGTCACGACACACGGCTTCGGCCACCGCGTCGGCCTGAGCCAGTACGGCGCGGAGGCCATGGCGCAGGCGGGCAGGCGCTTTGATGAGATTCTGCTGCACTACTATCAGGGCACGGAGATCCGGAGGCTGACGCTTGACGGCGAGAAATAATTATTATGGAATGGAAATCGCGGAGGCGGGGCGTGCCCCGCCCGGCGCATTGCTGCCGATTTGTACAGGTCATCGTTAAAATGAGGATGGCCCCCGATTTGTCATTGCGAGGAGCGAAGCGACGTGGCAATCTCGGGAAGGCACTTCCAGTTCGTTCAAGGTGCCGATAAAAACGCACCGACCGATTGCGTCTGTAGCGGCGGCTGCGCGAGAGAAAAATGTAGCGGCGCTCACTGCGCAGCCGTTGGCGGCTTTGCCGCCTTACGGATGCGGCGTGCCCCTTGCGGGTAGCGAGCGCCATGGGCAGTTGTAAATTTCCGGGCAGTATCGCCGACCGCACGCGCCATTGTAGGGGAGCGGACAGCCGGGCCCGTCCGCGAAGCGGCGAAAGTACTGCGAATTCGATGCAATGCACAGTTCCCACCGCCGGGCCACCCTGACGTGTCATTCCGAGGAGCGAAGCGACCTTGGCTCTCCCTCTGGGAGAGCTGTCACCGAAGGTGACTGAGAGGGCCTTGGAGGCACTGCCGATAGGTTCAGGCCATCGCTAAAATGGCACGCACCTCCGACTTGTCATTGCGAGGAGCGAAGCGACGTGGGAATCTCGCAGTACACGGTTGGATAATAGGAAAGCCACGGCGAAAACGCAACTGCCTTCCCGAGATTGCACCCCAAGGGCACTTCCTCGCGCTTCGCGCTCAGGGCGCCACGTCGGCCTGCGGCCTCCTCGCAATGACAAGTCGGGGGCTATTACCGTTTTATCGCCAACCTGTACGTATCGGCAGTATAGCGCCGGGCCCGGCTGTCCGCTCCCCTACAACGCGCTGCTGATCCTCAAAACAGGTCCAGCATGGCATCGAGGTAAATGGCCTCACGGACGCGGAGCTGATATTCCGGCTTTGTCATGTAATACAGGAGAAACTCCAGCACCACCGCGCTGCCGAGGCCGCGGCCCTCGAGCTTGAACTCGGAAAAGCCCATCGGCAGACGCGTATCGCGGATGTCGCCGACGCTGAGGAAGCCGGGATTTTCCATTGCTCTGGAAAACCGGTAGCCCTGCGCGGCGTCCGGCGCGGTGCAGCGGTGCTCCGGGCCGGGCTCGCCGAGGTTCTTGCGGCTGACGGCCTCATAGCACGCGCGGCGGTCCGGGCAGCCGAAGCGGCAGCATTCGTTGCACAGGAATTCGACCTTCGCCTTCTCCTGCGGGAGAAGGGCGCGCAGCTGCTCCAGCGCCGGATTCAGGCGGAAATCCGGCACGACATATCGAAACTCCGGCCGCGCCAGCTCCTGACGGAACGCAGAGAAGTCCGTCAGGACCTTTGTCGTGGACGAGACGAGATACAGCCCCGGATAACGCTGCCGCACATGCTCTGCCAGCAGGTCGGAATGGACAATGATTCCGTTTTCTCCGCTCGATTCGAACAGGCGGCACAGCGCATTGCAGCGCGGGTCGGCCAGGTGCTCCGGCCGCAGCAGGGAATTGCTGAACGTCAGGCGGGCGGAGATACCGTAGTCCCGCAGCAGGGCAAGCGCGTCGCGCGGGTCGCAGTCGCCGCAGCTGACGCGTCCGCCGCCCCAGAGGCAGCCCTCCGGCGCGCCGTAGATCGAGCCAATGCCGCACCAGTCATAAAAATACTCCCGGTGCTCAAAAAACAGCGGCAGAAACAGGCGGTAGAGCGCATAAAATTCAAACAGGCCCGGCAGATGATACTGCGCATTGAACTGATCCATTGCACCCTCCATTGTGTGGTGTTTTATGATATTGTACCACGCGCGTCAATGCGGGGATGCGCAGGGCCGCCAATTATGCGTTGTAGGGGAGCGGACAGCCGGGCCCGGCGCAGTGCTGCCGAAATGAACAGGCTGTCATTAAAATGACGATGGCTCCCGATTTGTCATTCCGAGGAGCGAAGCGACGTGGGAATCTCGTGCAGGCAGTTCCGTTTTCGCCGGGAGTGCCTTGTGATCCGGCCGAGTGCTGCTGAGATTGCCACGGCCCCGTTGGGGCCTCGCAATGACAAATCTGGGAGCGCTTCCCTCCCGTGTCATTCCGAGGAGCGAAGCGACGTGGGAATCTCATGCAGGCAGTTCCGTTTTCGCCGGGAGTGCCTTGTGATCCGGCCGAGTGCTGCTGAGATTGCCACGGCCCCGTTGGGGCCTCGCAATGACAAATCTGGGAGCATTGCGCCATTGAACTCATGCCACCAATATTGCCAGCCTGCATGGCGCTCACTGAGCGCCGCTACAGACGCAATTGGTGCATACCATTTTATCGGCAGCCATTACGAATCGGCAGCATCGCGCCGGGCCCGGCTGTCCGCTCCCCTACAACATTACATCGCATTGCAAAAGGGCCGGACGTGCAGTCCGGCCCTTCTCTATTATTATTTCATTTTCATTCAGCCGAGGATATAGACGGTGCACATGCGCACGCCGAAGTCCCAGCACTCGGCATAGGTGTCAAAATACAGGTCGATCTTATTGCCCTTGATGCCGCCGCCGATGTCCTCGGCCACGCAGTAGCCATAGACATACTGGCCGTCGTTTGAAACGACATACATCTTCGTGCCGAGCGGGATGACGGTCGGGTCGACCGCGATGGCGCCCACGCGGGCCAGCGTGCCGGAATAGGTGTGGCCGACATAGCCCTCGCAGGTGTAGGCCGTGGCGGAGCAGGTCATCACATCGACGTAGGTGTAGCTCTCGCCGGAGGACGTCATGATGACGTTGCCGTCCGTCTCGGCGGAGCCGTCATAGCGCGAGCCGCCGGAGGACGACGAGCCGGACGAGGAGCTGCCGGAGGCCGTGCCGGACGAGGCGTCAGGGGCCGCCTGCTCCGCAGGCTCCGGGTCGGCGGGCTGCTCCATGATGGTGCGGTCGACGCCGCGGATGACGAGCTGGGTGACGGGCTTCGTCTGGACCGTCTCCTGCACGATGACGCGGGAGACCTCCTTGCCGTTGCGGTAGGTGACCTCGCTCTTGACGTGGGTCAGGCCGTTCTGCCCGGCCACGAGGACGATCTCGGCGCCCGGCTCGAGATCGGGGTCCTCATAATAATTGACGGGGTAGGGAACGGTCGTGTCCTCCTCCTCGATGCGCGTCTCCGTGTGCACGAGCTCAATGGTCATACCGTCGTAGGTCTGCGTCTCGCTGCTGCACGAGAGCGTGTCGCCCGCGCCCGGCGTGATGCCCATGCGGGCCAGCAGGGAGCCGGTCGTTTCGCCATAGGTGCCGATGACGCTCTGCGCGCCGCGGTTGATGACCGTGACCATCTGCATGCGGCGGACGGTGATCTGATTCATGCCGTCGGCATAGCCGGTCTCATAGGTATCCTCCTCCTCGAGCTCGATGCCCGCCTCGGTGAGCACCTCGTAAGGGTCGGAGCTGTAGGAGCGGTGGACGGTGACGCGGTCGCCGTCCGTGATGATATAGCTGGTCTGGGCAAAGACGGTCTGCGAAAGCAGCGCGCCGACAGCGGCGGCCAGCACCGCGACGACGATGAGCCGCCGCAGCCACGCCCGGCGGCGCGGATGTTGTGTGCTTCTTTGCATGCTTGCCTCCTCCAATTTCTGAGAATTTTCGCTGCAGCGGCCGGTTTTGTTTGCGGGCTGCAACTATTGTTACTATATTGTAACTACCGCGCAATTATAACATTCTTTCACGATTTGTCAAGCTTTTTTCTTATTTTCCTGTTTTCGTCAAACTTTTTATGCTATTATTTCCGTTTTCCGGCGGACTAGATATCCGCACTCTGCGCATGGGAAAGCACAAGATATTGTGAAAGGATTACAAAACGGTTAACATAACGGCCGCAAAACGCAACCGCCCCGCCGCAGGCAAAAAACTTTGCCCGCACCGCTTGACACGGCCGGGCAAACGTGCTATATTGGCGATATCAAAGAGGCTGTGACGAAGACCGGAACAGGCCCGGTTGCCCAGAGAGGGAGCGGTTGGTGAAAGCTCCTGCACCCGCCTGCCGCCGAACCGCTTCCGAGCCGCTCCGCTGAACTTCCAGTAGGCTGAGCCGGGTGCGCCCGTTACCGCGCCAACGAGCGGCAGCGCCATGCGCTGCAAGCAGGGTGGAACCGTGGAATACAGGATCTGTATCTCACCCCTGATTGGATCAGGGGTGATTTTTTTGAACCTCTGATAAAATCAACAAGCGTGAATGGCAAGATATTTTTTGTCAAGCCAAGGTTTGGGAAACGCCGGAATACTGGTATGTATTTCAAGTTTTCCGAACCGATGGATTGGCGAAAAAGATCTGGCAGGCACCGCAGTTGATTTTATACAGAGGTTCACTTATTGCCCCTCAGAATGAAGGAGGAAACACCATGTCCGAAGAAAATCTGTACACGTTTGAAAACGAGGCCTATCGCAAGACGTACTGGCACACCTGCTCCCATGTGATGGCGCAGGCCGTCAAGCGCCTGTATCCGCAGGTCAAGCTGGCCATCGGCCCGTCCATCGACAGCGGCTGGTACTACGATTTTGATGCAGACTTCAGCTTCACGCAGGAGCACCTTGACGCCATCGAGGCCGAGATGAAGAAGATCTGCAAGGAAAAGCTCCCCCTCGTCCGCAGCGAGAAGCCGCGTGCCGAGGCCGTGGCCTATATGGAGTCGCTCGGTGAGCCGTATAAGGTCGAGCTCATCAACGACCTGCCCGAGGATGCCGTCATCTCGTTCTACACGCAGGGCGAGTTCACGGACCTGTGCGCAGGCCCGCATCTGGACAGCACCGGCCGCATCAAGGCAAACGCCTTTAAGCTGACGCAGTGCTGCGGCGCTTACTGGCGCGGCGATTCGAAGCGCAAGATGCTCCAGCGCATCTACGGCATCGCCTTCCCGAAGAAGGAGGAGCTGGACGAATACCTGCAGAAGCAGGAGGAGGCCCGCAGGCGCGACCACAACAAGCTCGGCCGTGAGCTGGAATACTTCACGACCGTCGACGTTATCGGCCAGGGCCTGCCCATCCTGCTGCCGAAGGGCGCGCGCGTCATCCAGACGCTGCAGCGCTGGGTCGAGGACGAGGAGGAAAAGCGCGGCTATCTGCTGACGAAGACGCCGCTGCTGGCCAAGCGCGAGCTGTATAAGATCTCCGGCCACTGGGACCACTACCTCGACGGCATGTTCGTTCTCGGCGACCCGCACGACGAGACGAAGGAATGCTTCGCTCTGCGCCCGATGACCTGCCCGTTCCAGTATCAGGTCTACCTGAACCGCGCCCGCTCCTACCGCGACCTGCCGATGCGCCTCGGCGAGACGTCCACGCTGTTCCGCAACGAGGACTCCGGTGAAATGCACGGCCTCATCCGCGTGCGCCAGTTCACGATCTCCGAGGGCCACATCGTGCTGCGCCCGGATCAGCTGGAGGAGGAGTTCAAGCACTGCCTCGATCTTGCCAAGTACTGCCTCGGTACCGTCGGCCTGCTCGAGGACTGCACGTTCCGCTTCTCGCAGTGGGATCCCGCGAACCCCAACAATAAATATGAGGGCACGGCCGAGCAGTGGAACGAGGCGCAGGAGATCATGGGCCGCATCCTCGACGACCTCGGCGTGAAGTACACCGTTGGCATCGACGAAGCCGCATTCTACGGTCCGAAGCTCGACATCCAGTATAAGAACGTCTTCGGCAAGGAGGACACCCTCGTCACCATCCAGATCGACATGCTGCTGGCCGAGCGCTTCGGCATGGAATACACCGACCAGAACGGCCAGAAGGTCCGTCCCTATATCATTCACCGCACGAGCCTCGGCTGCTACGAGCGCACGCTGGCCTACCTCATCGAGAAGTACGCAGGCGCGCTGCCGCTGTGGATGATGCCGACGCAGGTCCGCGTTCTGCCGATCACCGACCGCGCGCACGACTATGCGCAGGAGATCGTCGACCGTCTGCGCGACGCGGGCATCCGTGCCGAGTCTGACTACCGCAGCGAGAAGCTCGGCTACAAGATCCGCGAGGCCCAGATGCAGAAGATCCCGTATATGCTTGTCGTCGGCGACCGCGACATGGAGAACCAGACCGTGTCCGTCCGCACGCGCGCCGGTGTGGATCTCGGCGCCATGAGCGTAGACGATTTCCGCACGAAGTGCCGTGCGGAGATCGACACGAAGGTCCGCGACTGAAAGAAGCCGTTCCCCGGAGCACATGCTCCGGGGAATTTTTCGGCACGGCCGCCAGCCGGGCGTTGTAGGGGAGGGACATGTCCCTCCCGGCGCTGCACTGTCGATTCGTACAGGCCACCGATAAAAACGTAAAAACCAATTGCGTCTGTAGCGGCGCTCCCTGAGCGCCATGCAGGCCGGCAATGATCACGGCACAAATTCATCGGCGCAAGGCTCCCAAGTTTGTCATTCCGAGGAGCATCGCGACGTGGGAATCTCGCAGAATATGGTCGGATAACAAGGCATTCCCGGCGAAATCGTAACTGCCTTCCCGAGATTGCCACGTCGGCTGCGCCTCCTCGCAATGACAAATCGGGGCTGCATGCCGTTTTATCGTCAGCCTGTTCGGATCGGCAGCATTGCGCCGGGAGCGGCACGCCGCTCCCCTGCAACGCTCCGTCGGCGGTTTTTCCGTCCCTTTTTCGGCAGAATTATGAACTTTTTGCAAAACGATAAAAAAGGATTGATTTTGTCCGAAAAAAATCGTAATATATAGATGCGAAACTACGGGAAACGTAGTGCAGAAGTAATTTCACGGCTGCTCCGGCAGCCGGACAGTTCAAAGAAAGAGGTAATCCAAAATGGCTGAAATCGATCTGAAGCAGTATGGGATCACCGGCACCACCGAGATCGTGCACAATCCTTCCTACGAGATGCTCTTCGCGGAAGAGACCAAGCCCGAGCTCACCGGCTACGAAAAGGGCCAGGTCAGCGAGCTGGGTGCCGTGAACGTTATGACCGGTATCTACACCGGCCGTTCCCCCAAAGACAAGTACATCGTCGTGGACGAGAACTCCAAGGACACCGTGTGGTGGACGTCCGACGCCTATAAGAACGACAACCATCCCATGACCGAAGAGACCTGGAAGGCGGTCAAGGACATCGCTCTGAAGGAGCTGGGCAGCAAGCGCCTGTTCGTCGTCGACGCATTCTGCGGCGCGAACAAGGACACCCGTATGGCCATCCGCTTCATCGTCGAGGTCGCATGGCAGGCCCACTTCGTCACCAACATGTTCATCAAGCCGACGGAGGAAGAGCTGAAGAACTTCAAGCCGGACTTTGTCGTCTACAACGCCTCCAAGGCGAAGGTCGAAAACTACAAGGAGCTCGGCCTGAACTCCGAGACCTGCGTGGCCTTCAACATCACCTCCCGTGAGCAGGTCATCATCAACACCTGGTACGGCGGCGAGATGAAGAAGGGCATGTTCTCCATGATGAACTACTACCTGCCGCTCAAGGGCCTGGCCTCCATGCACTGCTCCGCCAACACCGACATGAACGGCGAGAATACTGCCATCTTCTTCGGCCTGTCCGGCACCGGCAAGACCACGCTGTCCACCGATCCGAAGCGCCTTCTCATCGGCGACGACGAGCACGGCTGGGACGACAACGGCGTGTTCAACTTCGAGGGCGGCTGCTACGCCAAGGTCATCAACCTTGACAAGGACTCCGAGCCTGACATCTACAATGCCATCAAGCGCAATGCCCTGCTTGAGAACGTCACGCTCGACGAGAACGGCAAGATCGACTTTGCCGACAAGTCCGTCACCGAGAACACCCGCGTCTCCTACCCGATCAACCACATTCAGAACATTGTCCGCCCGATCTCCTCTGCGCCCGCTGCGAAGAACGTCATCTTCCTGTCCGCAGACGCCTTCGGCGTTCTGCCTCCCGTTTCCGTCCTGACCCCGGAGCAGACGAAGTACTACTTCCTCTCCGGCTTCACCGCGAAGCTGGCCGGCACCGAGCGCGGCATCACCGAGCCGACCCCGACGTTCTCCGCCTGCTTCGGCCAGGCCTTCCTCGAGCTGCATCCGACGAAGTACGCCGAAGAGCTCGTCAAGAAGATGGAAAAGAGCGGCGCAAAGGCCTATCTGGTCAACACCGGCTGGAACGGCACCGGCAAGCGCATCTCCATCAAGGACACCCGCGGCATCATTGACGCCATCCTGAGCGGCGCGATCCTGAACGCCCCCACGAAGAAGATCCCGTACTTCAATTTCGAGGTCCCCACGGAGCTGCCCGGCGTCGATCCGAAGATCCTCGATCCGCGCGACACCTATGCTGATGCTTCCCAGTGGGACGAGAAGGCAAAGGATCTGGCCTCCCGCTTCGTCAAGAACTTCGTCAAGTACGAAGGCAACGAAGCCGGCAAGGCTCTGGTCGCCGCAGGCCCGAAGGCTGAGTAATTGCATATTTTCCGAACAGGCCGCAGCAATGCGGCCTGTTTTTTACTGCCGGAAAATCCCTTCAGGCTTTTCCGGCAATCGGACCGCAGTCCGCTGCTCGCACGGATCGTCCGCCTGCGGGCGGCGAACTCTGCGCGGCTTTTTTGCACACCGAAATGGACTTGCGATGCGCCTGCGCATCCCCTGTCACGCAAAATTCTCTGCGCCGGGGGCTACCATTTTCCCTTCGAAGCTGGTATAATGGGAAAAAAATCTGCTTGCAGCAGGGAAGGGAGCATATTATGGGTCTGATCAAAGCCGGCGCCGGCTCGCTCGGCGGCACGCTCGCCGATCAATGGAAGGAATTTTTCTACTGCGACGCGTTGTCGCCGGAGGTGCTGGCCGTCAAGGGCCAAAAGCGCGTCTCCGGGCGCAGCTCCAACACGAAGGGCAGCGACAACATCATCTCCAACGGCTCCGTCATCGCCGTGGCGGACGGCCAGTGCATGATGATCGTGGAGCAGGGCAAGGTCGTGGAATTCTGCGCCGAGCCGGGCCAGTTCGTCTTTGACGCCTCGACGGAGCCGAGCATCTTTACCGGCTCATTCGGCAAGAGCCTGCTCGATACGTTCAAGACCGTAGGCCGCCGCTTCACGTTCGGCGGAGACACGGGCAAGGACCAGCGCGTTTACTACTTCAATACCAAGGAGATCGTGGACAACAAGTTCGGCACGGCCACCCCGATCCCCTTCCGCGTTGTCGACCGCAACATCGGGCTGGACATCGACGTGTCCGTCCGCTGCAACGGCGTGTATTCCTACAAAATTTCCGACCCCATGCTGTTCTACACGCATGTGTGCGGCAACGTCGAGGGCGACTACAAGCGCTCCGAGATCGACAGCATGCTCAAGACGGAGTTCATCAGCGCGCTGCAGCCCGCCTTTGCCCGCATTTCCGAGCTGGAGGTCCGCCCGAGCGCCCTGCCCGCCCACGCCGAGGAGCTTTCGACGTTCATGAACGAGACGCTCTCTCGCAAGTGGGGCGAGCTGCGCGGCCTGCAGGTCGTCTCCATTGCCATGAACCCCATCAGCCTCCCCGAGGAGGACGCGGAGCTCATCAAGCAGGCGCAGCGCACGGCCATGCTGCGCGATCCGTCCATGGCGGCTGCCACGCTCACGGGTGCACAGGCCGAGGCCATGAAGACCGCCGCCGGGAACAAGAACGGCGCGATGATGGGCTTCATGGGCATGGGCATGGCCCAGCAGGCAGGCGGTCTCAATGCGCAGGAGCTTTATGCCATGGGCCAGCAGCAGAAGGCTGCACCGGCTGCACCGGCTGCAGACGGCTGGAAATGCAGCTGCGGCGCAACGGCGACGGGCAACTTCTGCCCGAGCTGCGGCGCAAAGAAGCCGCAGCCTGCCGCAAACGGCTGGACGTGCACCTGCGGCCAGAAGAACACCGGAAAATTCTGCTCCGCCTGCGGCAAGCCGCGCCCTGCCGAGGGCTGGACCTGTGCCTGCGGCACGGTAAATCAGGGCAAGTTCTGCCAGAACTGCGGCGCGAAGAAGCCCGCGAACGAGCCGCAGTACCGCTGCGACAAGTGCGGCTGGCAGCCGGAGGATCCGCGCCATCCGCCGAAATTCTGCCCCGAGTGCGGCGACCCCTTTGACTTCAACGATCAGATCTGACGAAAGGGTGGGAACCTCGCATGGCTGAAACGATCCAGTACAAATGCCCCTGCTGCGGCGGCCGCCTGGAATTCGACAGCGGCCTGCAAAAGATGAAGTGCCCGTACTGCGACACGACCTTCGACGTAGAGACGCTTGAGGGCTATGACGACGCGCTGAAGCAGGACGCCAAGGACGACATGCACTGGGACGCGGCGCAGCAGCCGTGGGACGACGTGCAGATGGGCGTTTACACCTGCAAGAGCTGCGGCGGCGAGCTGGTGTGCGACGAGAGCACCGCCGCGACGGCCTGCCCGTTCTGCGGCAATCCCATCGTGCTGACCGGCCGCCTGTCCGGCGACCTGAAGCCCGACTACGTCATTCCCTTCAAGCTCGACAAAAAGGCGGCCGAGGCCGCCCTGCGCAACCATATGAAGGGCAAGCGCCTGCTGCCGAATCTGTTCCGCAGCGAAAACCGCATCTCCGAGGTCAAGGGCGTGTATGTGCCGTTCTGGCTGTTTGACGCCGACGCCGACGCCCACATCCGCTACCACGCGACGCGCATCCGCACCTGGAGCGACCGCGACTATGACTACACCGAGACGCAGCACTATGCCATCCTGCGCAGCGGCGACCTCAGCTTCACCCACGTCCCGGTGGACGGCTCTTCCCGCATGCCGAACGACCTGATGGAATCCATCGAGCCGTTTGACTTCTCCAGCGCGGTCGATTTTCAGACGGCCTACCTGTCCGGCTATCTTGCCGACCGCTATGATGTGAACGCAGACGACAGCATCGGCCGCGCGAACGAGCGCGTGAAAAAGAGCACGGAGTCCGTGTTCGCCTCGACCGTCGTGGGCTATCACACCGTCGTGCCCGAGAGCACATCCGTCCGCCTGGCAAACGGCAGGGTGCGCTATGCGCTCTACCCCGTGTGGCTGCTGAACACCGTATGGAACGGCAAAACGTTCTCGTTCGCCATGAACGGCCAGACCGGCAAATTCGTCGGCGACCTCCCCGTGGACAAGGGGAAGAAGTGGCGCTGGTTCGGTCTGGTCAGCGGCATCGCGGCAGCGGCAGCCTATGGCCTTGTGTGCCTGTGGCAGCTGCTGCACTGAGGGAGGGGACGGATATGAAACGAACGCTTACCCTGCTCACGCTGCTGCTTGCGCTGCTGGCGCTGCTCGTCCTGCCCGCTGCAGCGGCGGATCTGCCCCGGCTGGTAGACAACGCAGACCTGCTGATGGCGGATGACGCGGAAGCGCTGCTGGCCGACCTCGACAGCCGCAGCGAGGCGCTGCAGTTCGACATCGTCATCGTGACCGTCGACTCGCTCGACGGCGAAACGCCGCGGAATTACGCGGAGGACTTCTTCTGGTACAACAACTACGGCCTCGGCGAGGACCGCGACGGCGCGCTCCTGCTCGTGGCCATGGACACGCGCGACTGGTACATCGCCACGCATGGCTTCGGCATCACCGCCATCACCCCCGCCGGGCGCGAGGCCATGGTGGACCGCTTCCTGCCCCAGCTCTCGAACGCTGAATATGCCGCGGCATTTTCCACATTCGCGGAGGAATGTGAGGATTATGTCAACCAAGCGAGGAACGGCTCCGCCTACGACACAGGGAACCTGCCCGACGAGCCATTTGAAGCGCCGGGCTTCCTGTGGGTCGTGGCCTGCCTGCTGTTCGGCGCGCTCATCGGCGGCATCACGGTCGGCGTGATGGCTGCGAAGCACAAGACGGTGCGCCGCCAGCCCGCTGCGAACAGCTATGTTGTGCAGGACAGCCTGCACCTGACGCAGCAGTCCGACCTGTTCCTCTATGCCAACACGACGCGCACGGCGCGTCCGAAGGACAACGACCGCAGCGGAAGCGACGCACATTCCGGCTCCGGCGGCTCGTCGTTCGGCGGCGGCGGGGGAAAGTTCTAGGGCAGCACCCGAGAATATGCACCAAGCCGGAGGCAATGCCTCCGGCTTGCGGTGGTTTTATGAGGGATGGGCGCAATACTGCCGACCCGTTCCGGCCGCGGTTAAAACGGGAAACGCCCCCGATTTGTCATTGCGAGGCCCCAACGGGGCCGTGGCAATCTCGGGAAGGCACTGCCGATTCGTACCGGCCGCCGTTAAAATGCCACGCACCAATTGCGTCTGTAGCGGCGCTCCCTGAGCGCCATGCAGGCTGGGCAGTATGTGCCGTATTGCTTCTATGGCGCAATGCCCCCAAGGTTGTCATTCCGAGGAGCGAAGCGACGTGGGAATCTCCTGCAGGCAGCTGCGATTTTGCCGATAGCTTTCCCACAGTTCAGCTGGGTACTGCGAGATTGCCACGGGCGCAAGGCGCCCTCGCAATGACAAATCTGAAAGCTTTTCTCTCTTCACATTCTGCTCTCAACCCTCCACACTCCACCGGCCTTGTCACATCATCCTCTGCAGCTTCTTCAGCGCATGCTCAAACTCCTCCGGGAGGGGGCAGGAGAGCGTCATCTCCTCGCCGGTGCGGGGGTGCAGGAACGTCAGCTCCTTCGCGTGGAGGCACTGCGAATGCAGGCCAAGCTCCGGCTTTCCGATGCCGTAGACCGGGTCTCCCGCGATGGGGTGGCGGATCCACGCCATATGCACGCGGATCTGGTGCGTGCGGCCGGTCTCGAGGCGGCAGCGCAGGTGCGTATACTGCCCGTAGCGCGTGATGACCTCCCAGTGCGTCACGGCCTCGCGGCTGTTTTTCTCCGTGACGGCCATGCGCTTGCGGTCGCGCGGGTCGCGGCCGATGGGCGCATTGACCGTGCCGCTGTCCTCGCGGAAGCCGCCGCGGACGATGCACTCATAGGTGCGGCGCAGCGTGTGGTCGCTGAGCTGGGCGGCAAGGCGCCGGTGGGCAAAATCGTTCTTCGCCACGATGAGCAGGCCGGTCGTGTCGCGGTCGATGCGATGGACGATGCCGGGGCGGCGCTCGCCGCCCACGCCGGACAGGCTGTCGCCGCAGTGATAGAGCAGGGCGTTGACGAGCGTGCCGTCCTCGTGCCCGGCGGCCGGGTGAACGACAAGCCCCTTCGGCTTATTGATGACGAGCACGTCCTCGTCCTCATAGACGATATCGAGCGGGATATCCTGTGCAGCGGTCTCCACGGGCCGCGCCTCCGGCAGAGTGACGGCGTAGACGGCTCCGGCCTCCGTGCGCGCATTTTTCCGCACGGGCGCGCCGCCGCAGGTCACGCCGCCCTCGGCGAGCAGGCGCTGCACGGCGCTGCGCGTCAGCTCCGGCAGGCAGCCCGCCAGAAAGACATCCACGCGCAGGCCTTCCTGCGCTGCTGTGAATTCCATAATAAGCCCCCTCAGAGCCGCAGCGTGTCGCGCACGTCGCCGGAGAGCGTCTTCCAGGTGAACACGCCGTCCTCCAGCGTCATATAGCCATGCCAGCTCCCGGCCTTCGGGATGGAGACGGAGCCGGGATTCAGGACATAGACGCCGTCGCGCAGGGTGCGGCAGGGGATGTGCGTGTGGCCGTGGAGCAGGACGTCGCCCGGATGCAGGGGCGGCAGATGGTCCTCGTTAAAATGGTGGCCGTGCGTGGCATAGATGAGATGGCCCGCCGACTCAAGCAGGCAGTAGTCCGCAAGGACGGGGAAGGGCAGCACCATCTGGTCGACCTCGGCCTCGCAGTTGCCGCGCACGCAGAAAATGTCGGCCTGCCGCTCCTGCAGCAGGGCGATGACCTCCTTCGGCGCATAGCCCTCGGGCAGGTCGTTGCGCGGGCCGTGATACAGCAGATCGCCGAGGAAGAGCATACGCGGCGCTTCCTCGCGCTTCCAGGCCTCGAGGAGCCGGCGGCAGTAGTGGGCAGAGCCGTGCAGGTCCGAGGCAATGATCCATTTCATGGTTTCTTCGTTCCTTTCCGTTGCAATTCTCCCCCGATCATACCACAAATGCGGCAAAACGGCAAGGAAAAACCTCTGGGGCAACAGCGCACAATTGCATCTTCGGCCTTCGACGGATCTTTTTTCGCCGATCTATCGGTTCGAAAGGCCTGATGTATTGCACAGCCGTTGGCGGCTTTGCCCCCTGCGGATACACAAAGCACTCTGCACGTTTCAAGCCTTGTCTTGACAAAAAGCTCTCGCCGAACGCTCTCGAGAAATAATGCGGTGCTTCCCGAATTATTTCGGACATCAGGGTTGACAAAGTCGCAGTTTTCCCCTATACTGGATATCAGATTTTACGAAAGGAGGCGCGCAGAATGTCCTATCTGTACTTTGCAGCGGGTTCTATTTTGGTTCAGGGGACCGGTCTGTCGGTTTTGCGCGCCCGGAAGCGGGGATAAAAGGCCCTGTTTTGTTCCTTGTTGTGCGCTTCTCCGGCAGGAGAGGCGTTTTTTATTTATTGCGGCAGTGCCGCATGATAGCAGCTTCGGCCTTCGTCGGACCTTTTTCGCCGAATACTCTCGCTGAATCATGCGGTCCTGCCTTTGAGAGAGAAGGCCGTTACAGTCAGCATATCAACATCCCCCGGCAATCAGAAAGGAGAGATTTTTCTATGGAAACGCAATCGATCCCGTGGCGGGAGAAGGTGCAGCTCATCGTGCGCTTTCTGCGCGGCAGCATCCACTATTTTGTCGTGGCCCTGCTGTGCGCCTGCCTCGGGATGGTATTCAATGCCCTCACGCCGCAGGTCATCCGCCTGACGGTGGACTCCATCCTCGGCGCAGAGGAGCCGTCGCTCCCGGCGTTTCTGCAGCCGCTTCTGCCGCTGCTGCAGGCGCAGAAGCTCCACGCGCTGTGGCTCGCGGCCGCGGCCGTGCTGCTGCTGGCCCTGCTGCGCGGCTTCTGCAACTATGGCCAGCGCACGCAGCTTTCGCGCGGATCGGAGTCGTTCGTCAAGCGCATCCGCGACGGGCTGTATGACCACATCCAGCACCTGAGCTTTTCGTGGCACACGGCCCACTCCACGGGCGAGATCATCCAGCGCTGCACCTCGGACGTCGACGTCATCCGCACGTTCGTGTGCAACCAGCTCGTCGAGGTCGTGCGCACGGTCTTCCTCATCATTTTATATCTCGTCATCATGTTCCGGATGAACGTGCGGCTGTCGTTCGTGGCGCTGGCGTTCATCCCGATCGTCGGCCTGTCGTCCGGTGTGTTCTACCGGCGCATCTCCGGCCGCTTTCAGGCGGCGGACGAGGCCGAGGGCGACCTGACGACCTGCGCGCAGGAGAACCTGACCGGCGTGCGCGTTGTGCGTGCCTTCGGCCGCGAGCGCTTCGAAACGGACCGCTTCTGCGAAAAGAACGAGAAATTTGCCAGCCTGTGGATCCGCCTCGGCCGCCTGCTGTCGGTCTACTGGGCCTCCGGCACGCTGCTGACGTGCCTGCAGGTCATGGTCATCATCGTCTGCGGCATCGTCGAGAGCGTGCACGGCAATATGACGCTCGGCAAATTTCTCGCCTTCATCAGCTATAACGAGGCCCTGTCGTGGCCGGTGCGCTCGCTCGGCCGCGTGCTTTCGGACATGAGCAAGGCGGGCGTGTCGCTTGACCGCGTGGGCTATATCCTGCGCGCGCCGGAGGAGAAGGACGCGCCCGAGGCCGCGCCGCACAGCGCGGCGGGCGACATCGTCTTTGACCATGTGACGTTCGGCTACGGCGAGACGCCCGTGCTGCAGGACGTCTCGTTCACGATCCCGCAGGGGAGCACGTTTGCCATCCTCGGCGGCACCGGCTCGGGCAAGAGTACGCTCGTGCATCTGCTCGACCGGCTGTACGACCTGCAGGAGGGCCGCATCACCATCGGCGGCGTGGACATCCGCAGCTTTACGCGCGAGAGCCTGCGCAGCCAGATCGGCCTTGTGCTGCAGGAGCCGTTCCTGTTCTCGCAGACCATCCGCGAGAACATCGCCGCCACGCGCCCCGGCGCGCCGCAGGAGGAGCTGCGCAGCGCCGCGGCCATTGCCTGCGTGGACGAGGCCATCTGCGAATTCCCGGAGGGCTATGAGACGCTCGTGGGCGAGCGCGGCGTGACGCTGTCCGGCGGGCAGAAGCAGCGCGTGGCCATTGCGCGCATGCTGATGCAGAGGGCGCCCATCATGGTGTTTGACGATTCGCTCTCGGCCGTGGACGCCGAGACGGACGCAAAGATCCGCGCCGCCCTGCACGAATCGCTCGGCAAGGCGACGGTGCTGCTCATCTCCCACCGCGTAACGACGCTCATGCAGGCCGACTGCATCCTCGTGCTCGACGGCGGCCGCGTCTCGGAGCTGGGCACACACGCCGAGCTCATCGCCAAGCCCGGCATTTACCGCGATATCTATGACATCCAGATGAGCAGCGACGACCGCCGCCTGCTCGGAAAGGAGGGAGTCTGATGCCTGCCTTTGATGAACAGGACTATACCAAATCGTTCCAATGGGGCATCTGGAAGCGCCTGATGCCCGTCATGCGGCCATACCGCCGCGATTTTGCGGGCATGTTCGCCTTCAACCTGATCACGGCCGCCATCGACGTCGTGCTGCCGCTGTTCCAGCGCTATGCCATCTCAAATTATATCGAGGCCGGGGCGCTGTCTGGCCTGCTGCCCTACACGCTGTGCTATCTCGGCGTGATCGTGCTGCAGGCCCTGTCCGTTGTGGCCTTTGCGCGCAACTCCATGAAGATCGAGATGTGCGCCGGGCGCGACATGCGCGCGAACCTCTTCACACACCTGCAGACGCTGTCGTTCTCGTTCTATAACGTCACGCCGGTGGGCTATCTGCTCAGCCGCGTCATGAGCGACACCTCGCGCATCGCCTCCATGGTCGCGTGGAACCTGACGGATATCCTCTGGGCCATGTTCTATGTGCTCGGCACGTTCGCCGCGATGCTGCTGCTCAACTGGAAGCTCGCCCTTGTCGTTATCGTCATCGTGCCGGTCATCGCCGTGCTCACGGGCTATTTTCAGAATCGCATCCTGCACTGGAACCGCCGCGTCCGCAAGCTGAACTCCCGCATCACCGGCGCGTTCAACGAGGGCATCACCGGCGCGAAGACGTCGAAGACCCTCGGCATCGAGGAGCAGAACACGGCCTCGTTCCGCGCGCTGACAAAGGAGATGCACGACTGCGGCATCCGTGCTGCGCGGCTGAACGCCGTGTATATCCCCCTCGTGCTGTTCTGCTCCACGGCGGCCGTGGCCATCGTGCTGCTGCGCGGCGGCTATATGGTGCAGGAGCAGGTGCTGCAGATCGCCACGCTCTCGGCCTTCACGACCTACGCCGTCGGCATTTTTGAGCCGATCCAGATGACGGCCGCGAATATCGCGGAATTCATCTCCCTGCAGGCCTCCATCGAGCGCGTGACAGGCCTGCTGGACGAAAAGCCGCAGATCGCCGACACGCCGGAGGTCATCGCCCGCTACGGCGACGCCTTCCACCCCAAGCGCGAAAACTGGGAGCCGCTGCGCGGCGACATCGAGTTCCGCGACGTCACCTTCCGCTATCCGGACGGCGGCGAGGATGTGCTGTCGCACTTCTCCCTGAAAATCCCCGCCGGAACGACCGTCGCCATCGTCGGTGAGACCGGTGCGGGCAAGAGCACGCTCGTGAATCTCGCCTGCCGCTTTTTTGAGCCGACGTCCGGCCAGATCCTCATCGACGGCCGGGACTACCGTGAGCGCAGCCAGCTGTGGCTGCACTCGAACATTGGCTATGTGCTGCAGAATCCGCACCTGTTCTCCGGCACGATCCGCGAGAACATCCGCTACGGCCGTCTGGACGCCACGGACGCCGAGGTCGAGGCAGCGGCGCGGACCGTTTCGGCCGATCAGGTCGCGGCCAAGCTCGAAAAGGGCTGGGACAGCGACGTCGGCGAGGGCGGCGACCGCCTTTCCACGGGTGAAAAGCAGCTGATCTCCTTTGCGCGCGCCGTGCTGGCCGACCCGCGCATCTTCGTGCTCGACGAGGCGACGTCCTCCATCGACACGCAGACGGAGCAGCTCATCCAGAACGCCATCGACCACCTGCTGCGCGACCGCACGTCGTTCCTGATCGCCCACCGCCTGTCCACCATCCGCAAGGCGGACCTCATCCTCGTCGTGCGCGACGGCCGCATCGTCGAGCAGGGCAGGCACCTGGAGCTGCTGCAGAAGGGCGGCTATTACCACGACCTCTATACCCGCCAGTTTGCCGAGGAAAGCGCCGCAAGAATTTTGAAGTAAGGCAGTGAAATTGTAGGGGCCGGGCTGTCCCCTCCCGGTGCCGCACCAGCGTAATAAACAGGCTGCCGTTAAAATGGTAACGGCCCCCGACTTGTCATTGCGAGGCCCCAACGGGGCCGTGGCAATCTCGGGAAGGCAGTTGCGATTTCGCCGGGAGTACCCTGTTATCCGGCTGGGTACTGCGAGATTCCCACGTCGCTTCGCTCCTCGGAATGACACATCAGGCGGGTGCCGTGGTGCACCAGTGCCCTTCTGCGGTTGAATTGTCCCCTACAAGGCGCTCAATGAGCGCCGCTACAGACGCAATCGGTTGGTACGTTTTATCGTTACCCTGTACGGGCTGCAAGTGCCTGCACGAGATTCCCACGTCGCTTCGCTCCTCGGAATGACACGTCAGGCGGGTGCTGTGGTGCACCAGTGCCCTTCTGCGGTTGAATTGTCCCCTACAAGGCGCTCAATGAGCGCCGCTACAGACGCAATCGGTTGGTACGTTTTATCGTTACCCTGTACGGGCTGCAAGTGCCTGCACGAGATTCCCACGTCGCTTCGCTCCTCGGAATGACACGTCAGGCGGGTGCTGTGGTGCACCAGTGCCCTTCTGCGGTTGAATTGTCCCCTACAAGGCGCTCAATGAGCGCCGCTACAGACGCAACCGG
>ERZ856578.3225-NODE-3225-length-24927-cov-8.609980_pt1 | contig 24927 bp, 20 predicted proteins | sample MGYA00514384_ERZ856578 | MGnify/ENA primary metagenome ERZ856578 (study PRJEB29103, sample SAMN06111958) | human gut metagenome | biome: human gut; feature: ankylosing spondylitis patient; material: healthy_person | host: Homo sapiens | place: China:Hangzhou... | reverse complement strand
CGTCCAGCCGCTGACTTTCACTGATCGCGGTCTTGAGTTTCTCCTTGACTTCGGCCTGCGTTTTACCCAGCACGTTCTTGATGATCCGTTTTCCGCTCTCCGGGTCATAGCCCGCGGTGTAGCGACCCTCCCAGCGGCCATCTTTTCGTTTTCGGATATTCCCTTCGCCGTTTGCTCGTCTTTTTGGCATGGTATCAGCCCCTTTCGACAACGAACAATACCGCACCCAAGAGAGAAAAGCTACCCAAACACCGAACTGTTATCAGAAAGTTATCATCTGCTTTGCATCGCTCCTTTCTTTGCCTATTGCGGCGCAAATTTTGCGCTGCCGGGGCGTTCTCTTTGGTTGGTACAAAATAAGCATAGCGCCCGAAGCGCAAATGAAGGCTCGGAGGCTATGCTTATTTTTGTTATAATGAGAGGGCAATGGATGGACGGCTTCTTTGGAGAGCCAAGCGCTCGGGCTGTAAACAGTCCTCCGCCCTCTTATTATAAAAATTCGATTGAGCAGGTTGCTCCGGCTATTACGAAAAGAAAGCAGCCGAAGGTCTGCATTACATGAATGTGATCGGACACGTCAGCGGGAAGATGACAGCTGTGATCTTCGCTGTCCTCCGGGATGGGCGGCCGTACCAGCCCATTTTGCCAACTGCCGGATGACCCAACCGCATCATTTCAGATGGCCCACTACAAGGGCCTGGTTCTCTACGTCCTTTTCTAATATGCCTCTATACACATAAAATGTAATTTTACTCCTTGACAAATTCATAGCCGACTGCACAAAATCGAACGGTAGCGTCAGCGTTAAGATTGCAGGCAAAAAAGTTGCAAAAACAAATGAGTAATAGTTCGTACCAGCGCTCTTTTCACGAGATATTTGACGGCGAATTTCATCTGTGCCTTTCCAAATTTTTCATCCGGGATAGAAAGCCCACAAATCGAGTTTGTTCGTTGTCACCGCCCAAAGTGGGTACACACTCGGCTCTAACAGAAAAATCGTACACAGCGGCGCACACGAGCGAACAGGGGAGATCGCTATTGTTGTTGTGTAGAGTGTTTCACTCCCGTTCTCCCATTGACCAAATAAAAGCGGGAGTAAGCGGATGCACACCTTGTTGTGTGCATCCGCTTCAGCGTGTCGAAAAAGTCTTTTCTCCCCGCTGAACAAGTTTTCAGAACTTCATAAAAGTTCTGAAAACTAAGGATTTCAATGGCGCAGGACACCCTTCTTGGGTTTCCCGCGCACACCCTTCCTTACCGTTGCAGAGGATTTACCACTTTATCGACAGTCTCAAGCGGATGCACACCTTGTTGTGTGCATCCGCTTACTTTGATACTACAGCTTTGAGGGATTGTATTGATTTGCTTGGGGTCGTCAGCTATGCTGAAAGATCTGCACCTCATAGATGCAGTTGCGGAAGGAGCGGAAGTTATCCTCATACTCATTGGCCACCACCAGACGCGGCGTTTCCTGATCCCGGAAATAGCGTTTGAGCTCAGGCCCGGGGAAGGGCTCCGCCAGGATGCGGGACTGCATACAGAGCCAATTCCCCGCCGGAAGCGTCATCAGACCGGGATGCTCCGCCGCCGGCCGTTCCCGCAGATAAACGAAATAGTGGGTGGGCACGATGCTCCCCCGCAGCAGCGCCTGAAAGTCCAGCAAATAGCCGGTCTGACGCAGAAAATGCGCCTTTTCAAACGGGGGGCTGTGGCGCAGTCTGGTGAGCCGCTGTCCCGCCGTTCCGTAAATATCCTCTCCGGGCCGGAACGGCTCCGCTAAAATATACAGCTCCGTCTCCCGCTGCTGGTAGGGCAGGCCATTATGGTCATAGTCCGCCGCGTGGCTGTAATAATCCGCATACCAGTCCAGCTCGTCCAGCAGGCCCTGTAGATGGCTGACCTCCTGTCGGATCTGCTCCTGCCGCTGCATCAGCAGCCTGCGGAAGCGGCTCACGTCGTTGGTGTCCAAAGCGTCCCGGATATCCTCCAGCGTGAAGCCAAAGCGCTGAAGGTACTTGACCCGGTCGATATAATGGATCTGGTCATAGCTATAGTAGCGATAGCCAGTCTTTGGATTGGTATAAGCAGGCACCACAACGCCGGCTTTATCATAAAACCGGAGGCTCTGGGGCGACATATTCAGCAGATTCGCCACCTCGCCGATGGTATAACGGTCCTTCATAAAAATGACCTCCCCTTTCCGGTTTCTCCACAGGAAGTATCGCAGAAATTTTCGCAAAAGTCTACACCTGACTGTAAGGTTTCCGGAAAAAGTTTCAAGAAAGCAGACAGATGTCACAAAGCCGGTCCATAGCATTTTGTGGAATTTTACAGAAAACTCCGATTGACTTTACACTGTAGGAAAGGACTATGCTGACATCAAAAGGAATGACCGGTATACGCAAAAGCAGGCCGGCATATTCCAACAGGCATCGTATACGAAAGAGACCGAAAAAAAGAGAAGTGAGGGAGCGCAAATGACATTTATCGACTTTCTGTACAAGCTGGACGGCTGGGTGTGGGGCACACCGCTGATCGTGCTGATCATGGTCGTGGGCATCTACTACATGGTCAAGGGCAAATTCTTTCCCTTTGTGCATTTCGGCCATGCGGTGAAAAACACGGTTCTTGCCAGCAGCACGGAATCCGGCAAGAGCGGTGACGGCAAGATTTCCCCGTACAGAGCATTCTGCCTGGCACTGGGCGGCGCCGTCGGCATGGGCAATATCTCCGGCGTGGCGACCTCCATTGCCGTAGGCGGACCGGGCTCCATCTTCTGGATGTGGGTCTGGGCGTTTTTCGGCATGATGATCAAGACGGCTGAGACCTCCTTGGGCCTGTATTACCGTCACAAGGAGCCTGACGGAAAGTACAGCGGCAGCGCCATGCACTATATGGAGCGGGGCATCAAGGGCGAGATGGGCTGGAAGTTCGGCCGGCCTCTGGCAATTCTCTTTGCCGTCTCCCTTTTCATGATGGTTCTTCAGGGCAGCGGTGCCTACACTGTGGGTGAAACGCTGAGCGCCTCCTTCGGTCTAAATCTGATGGCCGTTGTGATCGTTTATGTGCTGTTCGTTGTATACCTGCTGATCCGGGGCGAAAACGCCATCGGCAGAGTAGCAGAAAAGCTGGTTCCCATCATGTGCGGAGCCTATCTGCTGGCAACCATCGTCATTCTTCTCATGAATATCACCTATGTGCCCACCATGTTTGCCGAGATCTTCAAGGGTGCCTTTACCGGCACGGCTGCCGTGGGCGGCTTTGCTGGCTCCGTGGTTTCCCTGACCATCCGGCAGGGCGTTGCCCGGTCGGTCTACTCCAATGAGGCCGGCAACGGCACCTCTCCCCTGATCCACGGTTCCGCCGATACGATCCATCCGGTCCGGCAGGGACTCTGGGGTGCTGTGGAGGTATTCTGCGATACGCTGGTGGTCTGCACCTGCTCCGGACTCGCCATTCTGGCCACCGGCACCTGGAGCTCCGGCGTCACCGGCGCGCCCTTGGGTGTTCTGGCTTTCACCACAGCCTTTGGTGAAGCGGGCCGGTACTTCCTGGGCATCATGACCGTCCTGTTCGCTTTCACCACCTCCACCACCTGGTATCTTTTCTATCAGAATATCCTGACCTACCTTCTGGAAAAATGGCCCAAGGCGCAGAAGGCCGCGCACAAGGTGTTCACAGTCGCTTTCCCGCTGATCATGGTAGGGAATGCCGCTCTGGTATACTATTCCAACTCCGACGCCACGCTGTTCTGGACCATCGTCAGCATCGTCACGGCCTTCCCCCTGTTCTTCAATGTTCTGGCACTGATCGCGCTGCGGAAGAAGTTCTGGGCACTGCTCAAGGATTATAAGGCCCGTTATATGGGAATCGGCCAGGTGGACCCCAATTTCCACGTTTTTGCCGAGGATGACCCGGAAGTGATGGCTAAGATCAACAAGAATCTGGGCAGATCCTGATCCCGCATATCCAACGATTTGTTTATAAGGAGAATCACTATGGCATATTCTTATACAACTGAGGCGCTTTACAGCGGCGAACACGTCCGGGGCATGGACATGACCCCGGAGACCATCCCCTGCTTTATGACTACCGCATTCACCATGCGGGGCTTCAAAGAGGTTCAGGAGACCTACGCTACCAAGGGCTATACCTATGTCCGCACCCGCAATCCCAACCGCACCGCGCTGGGCGAGGTCATCTCCTGCCTTGAGGGCGGCGAGTCCACGCTGATTTTCTCCTCCGGCATGGGTGCCATCACCAGCACTCTGATGACGCTGTTGAGCCACGGCGACCATGTGATCTGCAACTCCAATATCTACGGCGAGACCTATTGCGTCATGACGGAGATTTTGAGCAAGTGCGGCATTGAGGTAACCTTTGTGGATTATCAGAACACGGAGGATATCGCCAAGGCCGTTCGCCCGGAGACAAAGCTCATCTACTCCGAGGTCCTCTCTAACCCCACGCTGACGCTGGTGGATTTAAAGGCCGTGGCGGAAATTGCACACAAGAACGGTGCCTACCTCATGGTGGATAACACCTTCACCACCCCCATAGCCATCCGGCCTATCGACTTTGGCGCGGATATTGTTGTCAACAGCCTGACGAAGTTCTTAAACGGCCACAGCGATGCCATCGGAGGTTCCATCACCACCACGCAGGCATTGTGTGACAAAATCCAGCCGGTGGCCATGCTGCTGGGTACCCCCGGTGACCCCTTCAGCTCCTGGCTCATCCATCGGGGCATCAACACCGCCTCTGTCCGGATGCCTCAGGCCATGCACACGGCGGAAAAACTGGCGGCGACGCTGGCTGCCAACAAGCACGTCAGCCGGGTCAATCACCCCAGCCTGCCTACCTATCCCCAGAAAGAGCTGGCGGACCGGATGTTCGGCAAAAATGGCTGCTGCGCCATGCTGAGCTTCATCGTGCCGGAGGATTTGGAGAAAATCGACCAGTTTATGCTGGCACTGAAGTTCCCCAAGTACGCTCCTACGCTGGGCGGCCTCCACACCACGCTGAGTCACCCTGTCACCTCCTCTCACATGGGCGTGCCCGATGAGACCCGCCGGAAGATGGGCATTACCCCCGGCATGATTCGCGTGTCTGTGGGTATTGAGGACGCCGATGATCTGGCCGCGGACTTTGAAAATGCCCTGAAGGTGTTCGATTGATCCACGCTGTGGAATTTCCCCCTGCACATCCTTGCAAATGATCTTGCGGTATGGTACGATGTAACCTAATCGAAAAAACCGCGGAACCGCCGCAAAGGCGCATCCGCTGAGCACAGCAAGGAGAGATTTACGATGAAAACCGCACTCGTTACCGGGTCCTCCCGGGGCATTGGCCGCGCCGTGGCCCGGGAACTGGCCCATCAGGGCTGGGCCGTAGGCATCAACTATCTGCACCGGGAGGATAAGGCACAGGAGCTGGTGGAGGAGCTCACCGCTGCCGGTTGTCAGGCCGCCGTCTTTCAGGCGGATGTTGCCGACGGTGCCGCCGTGGCGAGCATGGTCAAGGAACTGGGGGAAACGTTCAGTCCTGTGGAGCTGGTGGTGAACAACGCCGGCGTTGCGGGGCAAAGTCTCTTTCAGGATATTTCCGATGAAATGTGGAACCGATACCTTGCGGTGAATTTGGGCGGCGCCCGCAACACCATCAAGGCGGCGCTGCCCCACATGATCTCCGAAAAGCGGGGCTGCATTGTCAATATCTCATCCATCTGGGGCCAGCGGGGCGCAAGCTGCGAGGTGGCCTACGCCTGCACCAAGGCGGGCATCATCGCTCTGACCCGCTCTCTTGCCATGGAGCTGGCTCCCTCCGGTATCCGGGTGAACTGCGTGGCTCCCGGCGTCATCAACACGGACATGGTGCAGGTTTTGGGGCAGGAAACGCTGGACGAGCTGGCAAAAGAAACGCCTCTCGGCCGCTTGGGGACGCCGGAGGACATCGCCTACGCCGTTTCCTTTTTTGCCTCGGAGCGGGCGGGCTTCATCACCGGGCAGGTCCTCACTGCCGATGGCGGCTTTATTGTATAAGCCCATTATGTTACCGCATTTTCTGAATTTCCCGGGAACGGTCCGCTGAGGCGGGCCGTTTCCTTTTTGCGTCCTGCCGCTGCTTTTGCGCACGGGTCTTGTACCCTTTTCCGGTGCATAGACTGTCCCCAAGGGGGCGATGGGATTGCTGGAGCTGCTGAACGCAATTTTATGGGGGCCGGGAACCGTGGGGCTGCTTTTGGGGACCGGGGCATGGCTGACGCTGCGGACAGGCGCGTTTCCCCAGCGAATGCTGCCGCTGGCACTGCGGCTGTCATTGGGGCGGGAGGCACGCCGAAGGGGGAACAACGGTGTGTCTCCCTTCGGCTCCCTGATGACCGCGCTTGCCTCTACGGTGGGGACCGGCAACATTGTGGGCGTTGCGGCGGCGCTGGTTTCCGGTGGGCCGGGGGCGCTGGTGTGGATGGAACTGGCCGCCCTGCTGGGACTGACTTTAAAGCTCGCGGAATGTATGCTGGCGGTCAAATACCGCAGCCGCGCACCGGACGGTACCCGCTGGGGCGGGCCCATGGTGGTGATGGAAGCCCGGCTGGGCGTGATTGGAAAGCCCATGGGACGGCTCTACGCCCTCTTTGCCCTGCTGATGTCCTTTTCTATGGGGGCCATGGCTCAGTCCGGCGCGCTGGCCGATACGTTTTTCGCCGCGTTCTCTCTGCCCCGGGCCGAAACGGGGCTGGCAACGGCGGCGCTGGCGCTCGTTATCCTGCTTGGCGGCATCCGCCGCATTGCAGATGTTTCTTCTGTGCTGGTGCCGGTGATGGCGCTGCTGTACATCGGCGGCGCCGGGGCGGTGATTATCGGCAATCTCCCCCGGCTGCCGGGGGCCGCGGCGGAAATGCTCCGCTGCGCGCTGGCCCCCTCGGCGGCGTTGGGCGGCGCATTGGGGACGGTTACGCGGCGTGCTGTCATCCGCCACGGCATAGCCCGGGGTGTTTTTTCCAACGAGGCCGGGCTGGGCTCTGCCGCCATTGCCGCCGCCTGCGCCGATACGGAGGACCCGCTGCGGCAGGGGCTTATCAGCATGACCGGCGTTTTTTTCGACACCCTTGTGATCTGCACCCTCACCGGCCTTGCCATCTGCTGCTCCGGCGTGCTGGGGGCGGCGGACGCCGCAGGCATCCCTTTGACCGGCGCGGCGCTGACGCTGCGGGCCTTTGAAACGGTTCTGGGCCGGGGGGCACGCTGGCTCATCGGCGCGTCCTTGGGCTTGTTTGCCTTTACCTCCGTGTTGGGCTGTGCCCTGCAGGGGGAGGTTTCCGCAGTGTATCTGCTGGGGCCGGGTACTGTGCGCCCGATTCGGCTTTTCTACTGCTCGGCAGTTTTAATTGGGGCGCTGGTCCCCATGAAAACGGTACTGGCGCTGGCGGACCTCTCCAACGCGCTGATGGCGCTGCCGAATCTGGTGTGCCTCTTGCTGCTTTCCGGGGAGATCGCGGCGGATTGCCGCAGCTTTTTGAGGAAAAAGGTGTAAACTTTCTGTGACAGCGTTGCTTTTTCTTATTTTGGTGGTATGATAACGATGGTATAAAATTTTAGTAAAGGACTGATACCATGACAAAAATTGATATTGTCTCCGGCTTCCTCGGTGCCGGCAAGACCACGCTCATCAAAAAGCTGCTGGCGGAGGCCTACAAGGGCGAAAAGCTGGTGCTCATCGAAAACGAATTCGGTGAGATCAACATTGACGGCGGCTTCTTAAAGGAATCCGGCATCCAGATCTCCGAAATGTCCGCCGGGTGCATCTGCTGCTCTCTGGTGGGCGATTTCAACAAGGCTTTGAAGGCCGTGGAGGCTCAGTTCCACCCCGACCGCATCCTCATTGAGCCCTCCGGCGTGGGCAAGCTCAGCGACGTGATCGTGGCGGTGGAGAACACCGTAAAGGACGTTCCCGAGATGAAGCTCAACAGCTTTGTCACCGTGGCAGACGCCACCAAGGTGAAGGTCTATATGAAGAACTTCGGTGAGTTCTACAACAACCAGATCGAGGCCGCCGGTACCATCATCCTCTCCCGGACTCAGAAGATGACGCAGGAGAAGCTGGAGGCCGCCGTGTCCATGCTCCGGGAGAAAAACGCCGATGCCGCCATTATCACTACCCCTTGGGATGAGCTGGACGGCAAGGCCATCCTCTCCGCCATCGAAAAGGTCTCTCTGGCCGATGAACTGCTGGAGAAGATGCGAGCGGAACATGAGGCCGACGAGCACGAGCACCATCACCATCATCATGACGGCGAGGAGTGCGACGATCCCAACTGCTCCTGCCACCACCATGACCATGAGCACGAGCATGACCACGAGCATCACCATGACCATGACGAGTACTGCGGCCATGAGCATGAACACGAGCATCATCATGACCATGACGAGTGCTGCGGCCATGAGCATGAACACGAGCATCATCATGACCACGGCGAGTGCGATGACCCCAACTGCTCCTGCCATGACCATCACCATCATCACCACGCCGATGAGGTGTTCACCTCCTGGGGTAAGGAAACACCCAAGGTGTATACGCAGGCGGATATCGACCGCATCCTCACCGCGCTGGATTCCGGCGAGTACGGCGCCATTCTCCGTGCCAAGGGCATTGTGAACGGCACGGACGGTGCGTGGATCGAGTTCGACTATGTGCCGGAGGAGCATGAGATTCGCGCCGGTCATCCCGACTATACCGGCCGCCTGTGCGTCATCGGTTCTGATTTGAAGGAGGAAAAGCTGGCAGAGCTGTTCGGCCTGTAAGCGAAAATTTTCATGGCTGATATTCCTGTATATCTCATCGCCGGCTTTCTGGACGGCGGCAAAACTGAATTTATCAACGGCATTTTAGAGGATGGCTTCGCCCGGGAGGATAAAACGCTTCTCATCTGCTGCGAGGAAGGCGAACTGGAGTACGAGCAGAAGGCGCTGGACAACGTGACTGTTGTTACCGTGGACGAGGAGAGCGCCCTGACCTGCTCCCAATGCAAGGAGTGGGAAAAGCAGTACCAGCCCAAGCAGGTCCTAATCGAGTACAACGGTATGTGGTCCATGGAGCGGCTGTACCGGGAGGTGCTGCCCGCCAACTGGGTGCTCTATCAGGTCATGACCTTTGTGGACGCGGGGACCTTTGAGCCCTACGCAAAAAACATGGGTCAGATCATGATGGAGAAGATCACCAACGCCGATCTGCTGGTGTTCAACCGCTGTACGGACGAGCTGAAGGCCGCCCTGCGGAAGCGGAATCTGCGGATGGTGAACCGCCGTGCGGACATCTATCTGGAGGACAACAACGGCAACAGTGAGGACTACAACAACGGTGAGGTCTGTCCCTTTGACCTGAACCAAAAGGTCATTGACATTCCGGACAACGATTACGGCGTGTGGTATGTGGACGTTATGGACTACCCCGACCGCTGGGCGGGCAAGACCGTTCACATGAAGCTGCTCATGTGCCATTCCAAGAAGTACCCCGGCACCCACTGCCCCGGCCGTTTTGCCATGGTCTGCTGCGAGGCGGATGTACAGTTCCTCGGTCTTGTGGCAAAGGGTATGGACCTTTCCAAGTACAAAAACCGGGACTGGGTAGAGGTGGAGGCCCGTATGGCCGTGGAAAACCACCCCGCCTACAAGGGCAAGGGCCCGGTCATGCACGTTATGTCCATCAAGCCCTGCGAAAAGCCTGCCAACGAAGTTGTGAGCTTCTGATTTTCCATAAGCCGCAAGGGGCCGCATCTTATAGATGCGGCCCCTTTTTCTTTGCACGTTTTTGTGTACTTGCAAATTTCAGATAAAGCCCTATAATATGAGATATTCTGATATGGGAAAGGAACTGCCGTTTTGAAAGAAAAGCGTTTCCATAAAATTGAACTGCCTCTGTGGGGGAGCTTTCTGCTGGCTGTGCTGCTGGCAGGCTGCATCACACTGCTGGCCCTGTGGTGTCAGCCCAATGCTCTGCGGAGCGTGCTGGCCGTTTTCCGCGGTCAACCGCTGCTTATTGTACTCAACGCCCTGCCCGTAGGGCTGCTTCTGCTGACGTTTGCCTTCCTGTTCCGGAACGTCTTTTACAGCGGGGCGCTGGTGAATTTCTTCGTCTGCGCGCTGTCCCTTGCCAACCGGGTCAAAATTGAGGTCCGGGACGAGCCGGTGTTCCCCCGGGACTTTGCCCTTGTCCGGGAGGTGGGCAGCGCCATGCAGAGCTACGATATCCGCTATCCGGTAACGGCGATCATTGCTGTGGTGCTGACCACCGCGCTGCTCGTGGGCCTTGGCGTGCTGTTCCCCAGCCGCCCGGTGTCCTTTGCCGCCCTGAAGGCCAAGCTGACAAAACGGGACGCAGCGGCCGCGTTCCCCGGCCGCTGCTGGCCGGAACGGATCGTGGGCGCAGTCCTCAGCTTCGGCGTGTTGACCGCCCTGATCTTCACGGTGTACGCCAGCAATGACCTCTACAATTCCTTCCGGGTCAGCAATGCCTACTATGTCCCCTCGGTATTCAACGAGCTTGGGTTCCCCTACTGCTTCTGCCACCAGTTCACCACCTATCCCGTGGATAAGCCGGAGGGCTTTTCCAAGTCCGAGGCCGCTGGGTGGGAGACCGGGGAGCAGTCGGGGCTCGGTAAGGACGTCAACATTATCATGGTCATGAACGAGGCATTTTCCGACATCACCGATGGCTCCATGTTCAACTGGGCGGAGGGGGATGACCCCCTGCCCAACCTCCACGCCTTGCAGAATGACCCCCACGCCCTCACCGGTCACATTGTTGTTCCGGGCTTTGCCGGCGGCACGGCCAATACGGAGTTCGACGTACTGACCGGGATGCAGACCAACGCCCTGTCGGATACCACCACCTCCGCTATGCGGGTTATCAACCGCAATCTGGACAGCCTGTTTCGGGTGTTTGACGCCGACGGCTACCGCACCTCCTTCTACCATCCCGGCGATGCCTGGTTCTACAACCGGGAGAATGTCTACCGCTGGCTGGGCGCGGAGCACGAGGTATTTGCCAAGGACATGAAAGATCTGGAATACAAGGGCCGCTGGGTCACGGATGACTACATGGCGGGGCTGATCGAGGAAGAATTTGAAACGGCAGTCAGCGAGGGCCGTCCCCTGTTCAACTACACCACCACCATCCAGAACCACATGAGCTACACCGCCGACAAGTACGGCGAGGGACACACCTTTGCTCCTGTTTCCGTAACGGCGGACATTTCTGATGAAACCCGCACCATGCTGGAGGTCTATACCGAGGGCGTCCGGGACGCAGATGCCATGCTGGGCCGCCTGACCGCGTATTTCGCGGAGCGCAGTGAGCCGGTGGTACTGGTATTTTACGGAGACCATCTGCCCTATCTGGGGGATAACCAGAAGGGCTATGCCGAGCTTGGCTCCGAGGTGGCCATTGCCGAAAATGACCGGACGGATATCCTCTGCTCCTACAAAACGCCCTATGTGATATGGACTAACGCTGCCGCTGCCGATGCTCTGGACTGGGAGGCCGCCGCAAGGCAGCTGGCACTGCCGGAGGACGGCACCGTATCCGCCGCGTTCCTTGGCAGCGTTCTGCTGGACCTCACCGGCCGGGGCGGTGAAAGTCCATGGTTCGATTTTCTTTCCTCTGTGCGGCGGCTGGTGCCTGTGGTGCAGAAGAAGATCTATATCCTCACCGATGGTGAGCTCATCGCCAACCGCGACCTGCTCGAGCGGACGGACGAGACCGCCGCCGCGCTGAAGGCTGCTATCCGTAAATGGCGCTGCTGGAGCTATTACAAGCTGAAATATGCGGAGGTAGGATAGCCACTAAAGCAAAACAAAAAAACAGCCCGAGGACACATCCTCCGGGCTGCTTTTATTTGTCAGGTTTTCGCTTCGATCTTCGCACCGCATTTGGGGCAGGTGATGACGATTTTTCCCTTTCCCACCGGCACGCGGCACACGGTGCCGCATTTGCAGGTAAAGTATTTATGCTCCTTGTCCGCCCGGCGGGCCTTGGCCCCGGCAGCGCTGTTCCGCGTTTTCCAGACCCAGCTCATGAATTTCTGGTTTTCCTCCCGCCGCTTCGGCAGGTTTTTGGAAAACATCCGGAACAGCAGATATACCGCCATCACTGTGATCAGCAGATCAAATATCCGGCTCAGCACTATGGACCGGGTCACAATGACCAGAAGCGCCCGCAGAATACATAGCGCTAAATAGGCCCACAGGAGCGTTCGGTTCATCTGATCCATTCCGTTGCGGCCATACATGAACCGCGCCACCGCGCATCTGAATTTATAAAACATATATCTGCTGCCTCTTTTCATCGGCGCGGAGCGGCGCCGTATCTCGTTACCACTGTATTTTAGCGGAAAGGTCAGGGAAAGGCAACGGTTTGACTGTGAAGTTTACAAAAAAGTAATTTCTTTCTTCGCTGTCCGTGCTACAATATACTCGATATTAAAATACACAAAGGAAGTGTTCTGTTCATGGCAAAGAAACAGTTCAAGGCGGAGTCCAAGCGTCTGCTGGACTTGATGATCAACTCCATTTATACCCATAAGGAGATTTTTCTCCGGGAGATTCTCTCCAACGCCAGCGATGCCTGCGACAAGCTGTGCTACCAGGCCCTGACGGATGACAGCGTGAAGCTGACCCGGAAGGATTTCAAAATTGACCTGTCCGTAAATAAAGAAGGCCGTACCATTACCGTTACGGATAACGGCATCGGCATGGACAAGGAGGATCTGGAGAACAATCTGGGCGTCATCGCCTCCTCCGGTTCCTACAAGTTCAAGCAGGAGGTGGGAGATGACACCAAGGACACCGACGTGATCGGCCAGTTCGGCGTGGGCTTCTACTCTGCGTTCATGGTCTGCGATCAGGTGACGGTCCGTACCCGGAAGTTCGGCAGCGACACCGCTTATCAGTGGCAGTCCTCCGGCGCGGATGGCTACACCATTACAGAGTGTGATAAGTCCGATGTCGGTACCGAGGTCATCATGCACCTGAAGGATGATACCGAGGATGCGCATTACAGTGAATTTCTGGAGGAATGGAAGCTCCGGGAACTGGTAAAGAAGTATTCCGATTATATCCGTTTCCCCATCCGCATGGCCGTTACCAAAACGAAGAAGGTGGCCTCCTGTATGTCCGACAAGCCGGACGAGGTACCCTATGTGGAAATGGAGACGCTGAACTCCATGGTGCCGATCTGGCAGCGGAAGAAGGCGGATGTGAAGCCCGAGGAATATAATAAGTTCTATCAGGAGAAGTTTCATGATTTCGCGGACCCTCAGCGGGTCATCACCGTGTCCGCCGAGGGCGCTGTGACCTATAAGGCGCTGCTGTTTATCCCCGGCGTCACGCCCTTCGACTATTACACCAAGGAATATGAAAAGGGCCTGCAGCTCTATTCCAGCGGCGTGCTCATCATGGACAAGTGCGCCGATCTGCTGCCGGAGCATTTCCGTTTTGTCCGCGGCGTGGTGGACTCTCCTGATTTGAGCCTGAACATCTCCCGTGAGCTTTTGCAGCATGACCGGCAGCTGAAGGTCATCGCCGGAAATCTGGAAAAGAAGATCAAGAGCGAACTGGCCAAGATGCTCAAGGACGAGCGTGAGGCTTATGAAACCTTCTGGAAGAACTTCGGCCGCCAGTTGAAATACGGCGTGGTGGGCGATTACGGCGCGCACAAGGAGCTTTTGCAGGACCTGCTGCTGTTCTGGTCCTCCACGGAGAAAAAGCCGGTCACGCTGGAGGAATATGTTTCCCGGATGAAGGAGGACCAGAAGGTCATCTATTACGCCGCCGGCGACAGCGTGGACAAGATTGACCGTCTGCCCCAGCTTGAGGCGCTGAAGGATCAGGGCATTGAGATTCTTTACTTCACCGAGGAGGTGGACGAGTTCGTGGCACAAACGCTGCGGACCTACAAGGATAAGGAGTTCCGCTCCGCTATGGATGGCGTAGCCGAGGCGGAGGACCAGGAAAAGGCCAAGGAGGCCGCGGACGCTCATGAGGATGTATTCACTTTTGTCAAGGACACACTGGGAGACGCCGTGGCGGAGGTAAAGCCCTCTGCCCGCCTGAAGTCCCACCCGGTTTGCCTGAGCGCCGGTGAGGGCGTCAGCTTTGAGATGGAAAAATATTTTCAGGCCATGCAGCCGGACAGCGGCATCAAGGCCCAGCGGATTCTGGAGCTGAACACGGAGCATCCCGTTTTTGCCGCGCTGGAGAGCGCCGTTTCCGCCGACCCGGAAAAGGCAAAAAAGTACGCCAAGCTCCTGTACGATCAGGCACTTCTTATTGCCGGTCTGCCGCTGGACGATCCCTCCGGCTATACCGATCTGGTGTGCGAGCTGATGAAGTAACACCTTGTACCGTCTGCTGCAAACGCGGCGGGCGGTACAATTTTTTATGGGAACTTTTTCCGGAGCACTTGCGTCTATACCGACAGATACCCTTAATTTCCCGAGTTATATTGACAGGAGGATGTTTCTATGAAAAAATACTTCCGCATCATGGCTTTGCTGGCCTGCACCGCCGCGCTGTGCGTCTCCGCACTGGCTGCCGGAACCGAAGCCCCCGCCGATCACGCCTACGTGCCGGACCCGCAGTATGATGTGTATTGGGGGACCGTGACCCAGCAGGAAAACGGAAAGCTTCTGGTACAAAAGCCCGGTGAGACTGCCCCTACGGACGGAATCGTGTTCTGGCTGCAGGAGGACACCATGATTCTGGACGCCGTGACCGGTGCGCCGGTATCAGCCGCTTCTGTTCGGGATGGGAGCACTGTTTACGCATGGACCAGCGGCTACACAGCTACAACCTTGAGCCTGCCGCCTCAGACTATACCGGAGGTGCTGCTGGTCAACATCCCGGCGGATTACCGGGTGCCGCAGTACGATGTGATCGTGCGGGCCGATGGGCTTACAAGCGTCGGTATTCCGGACCGCAGCGGAATATCCGTCACGCTGTCCGACGGAAGTGTATATCAGGTGTGGGAGGACGCGAAAATTACGCCCTATCTTACCCGGAATCGCGTTACCTGTCAGGATTTGCTTCCCGGTACTCGGGTGCTGATATGGGCTGATGACGCCGGGCAGGCGGAGCGGGTGCTGGTATTTCCATACGCCTACCCCGGCTATCTGGCGCTGAATGGCTGCGGACGTCTGTACATCAACGGCACGGCCACCCTTGAGCCCTCCGCACTGCGCCGCCCCTATGGGGATGCGCGGCTGTACGCCCCCATCCGCGCCGTGGCGGAGGCCGCCGGTTTTCAGGTCTCTTGGGATAAGGAATACGGCGCAGTGGTGAAAACCGACAGCGGGGAGACCGTGTTCTTTATCCGCCCGGACCAAAAGCAGGCCCACGGCCCCGCCGTATCCGGGCAGCCGAGCCTCTCCGGTCCCTGCCTAATCGCGGATGGCGTCAGCTATCTGGAGCTTCATGACCTTGCCCGTCTGCTGGGACTGTATTACGGCGGCTGAACGCCTTGCCTCCCGGCTATATGAACAAATTTCTAATTTTGTTTTTGGCATTGTCTTTTCCTGTTCTTTATGGTATGCTATAAGCATGAAACGTCCCCGTGCTGTTTTTAACGGTGACGAACAATGACAGGAGTGATCGACTATGGTTAGATTGATTATGGGCGTCAAGGGTTCCGGCAAGACCAAGCAGCTCATTGAACTCATCAACGCTGCGGCGAAGGATGAGGCCGGCAATGTGGTGTGCATTGAGCCGAAGCGCGATATGTCCTACAACATTCATTATAATATCCGGCTGATCGACGCGCAGGAGTATGATCTGCACAGCTATGAGATGTTCCGCGGTTTCATCAGCGGCCTCTATGCCGGTAACTATGATATCTCTCAGGTGTTTATCGATAACCTCTGCAAGACAGTTGGTTCCGATGTGGATGGCGAGACCGAGAAGTTCCTGAACTGGCTGGACGCCTTCGGCGAGAAGAACGGCATTAAGTTCACCGTTACCATCAGCGGCGATGTTGCTATCGCTACCGATGGGATGCGGAAGTTCCTGTAAATAAGCATACATCCGATATTGAAAGCGCAGACCTCTTTTAAAAGAGGTCTGCGCTTTTGCTTTTCATTGTCAATAGACGGTAAAAATAGCATAGTATTTTCGCAAAGCTTTGAAAACAGCGTGGAAATGTGCCGCAAATTGTGCTATAGTTGCCTTGTAACGAAAGGTGGTATGCAAAATGGAACAGTTTCACACGATCGATTTCAATGCGAAAAAGGGCTTCATCTGCGATATGGACGGTGTGATCTACCACGGCAACCAAATTCTTCCCGGTGTACGGGAATTTATCCAGTGGCTTCATGACGAGAATAAGGAATACCTCTTTTTGACCAATAACAGCGGCTATACCCCTCGGGAGCTGAACCAGAAGCTGGCCCGCATGGGGCTGGATGTTCCGGAGGAGCATTTCTATACCAGTGCGCTGGCCACAGCCGCCTTTTTGAAGGAGCAGGCGCCGGGTTGCTCTGTATTCGCCATCGGCGAGGCGGGGCTGCTGAACGCCCTGTATGACGCGGGCTTCACCATGAACGATGTAAACCCGGACTACGTGGTGGTGGGCGAGGGCCGCGCCTACTCTCTCGATACGCTTACAAAGGCTACAAACCTGGTGATGGCGGGTGCCAAGCTCATCGGCGCCAACTCCGATGTGTCGGGTCCCATTGAAAACGGTATCGCCCCGGCCTGCCGCGCTCTGGTGGCTCCCATTGAAATGGCCACCGGCAAACAGGCGTATTTCTGCGGCAAGCCCAATCCCCTGATGATGCGTACCGGATTGCGTCTGCTGGGCTGTCATTCCGCCGAGGCGGTGATGATCGGCGACCGCATGGATACAGATGTGATTTCCGGATTGGAGAGCGGTATGTCCACGGCGCTGGTGCTCTCCGGCGTTTCTACCCGGGAAACCGTGAACACCTATGCCTATCGTCCCAGTATTGTGCTGGACGGAGTGGGAGACATCCCGGTACTGGCGCGGGCCGGCGCAGGTACCGCAGAAACCATTATTGACCGTTAAATGTGATAGAATAAATAGAGCGCGGAGCGGACAGGATTTCCTGTCCGCTCCGCATTTTTGATTCATTTTTGCCCACCTGCTTCGTGAAAAATAGGGTACGAGGCAGGCATTCAATTTTGTAATCAGCAAAAAGAAAAACCCTCGGAAACTTAAGACAAATATCCAATCAACAGGAAAATCGCAAAAACCGGGCCTGAGATCGGCAATTTAATCATCTTTGCCTGCCCCTGTTCTATCTTGTTCTCCACATAGATGTGCGGATAATAATGAATGTACACCCCATAAGGCACTAAGAGCACGAGGGACGCAATGCACGCCATGGGTTTGGCTTCCAAAATGAAGGCTGCCACATCCGCAAGCAGCAGTATCACCGCAAGCCATCTCATCTTCCGCCTTGTTTTTGTAATGTCGATCCCTGTCTCTTCTTCGGAGAGGTTTTCCACAGTTTCGATTTCACTCAGCATAGAGCTGTAGTAGTTTCTTTCGATCCTGCCCAGCGCATTTAAATATGGGGATACATCCTTTTTTTCTTCTACTAACCGGCCAAAATCAACGAGAGGAATATTCTTTTCAGCAAATGCATCCCATAACATTTCAATATTCGAAAGGGATTCTTCAAGCACAAGCAGGCGGTTGTATTCCCGATTCAGAAGAACGCATTCCGTCTTATTGGAGCAGTAATCGTCATTGAAAAATGCGGTCATCATATTCAGCAAAAAGTTACATGCTTCTTCCGCCGGGATCGTCAGCGTGTAGGTCTTGCACTTGCCGCTGATGTCCGCAACTGTCAGCTCAGTCTCTTCTGCCGTTGCCCATGTAGAGGCGTCAGACATCGCATCATAAGCATCTTTCATCGCTTTCAGAGTATCCGCAGAGAGCGTAAATTTGCCGTTCTCATCCGTATGCTCACTGATCATCTTGAAGTAGTTGAAGTTTTCACTTTCTTCAATATTTGCATCCGGGAGATCCTGTGATAAGGTTTCCGTGTTGATGCCAAGTAAATGATTGCCCGTCAATTCAGGGCAAGTGAAGTAGAGGCTATTATCTAACAGAAACAGCTTCATATTCATAGCGTCATAGTCAGCCACTCGCAGCCCCATAGTGATATCCGGTATAGGTGGCGTCCTTGCCGGGGATGCCGTCCATGGTATCACCCTTACCGACGCCATCCACCATCGTGCCGTCCGAATATTTCACATTGCGGCTGAGTGCCGGCTGGCCATTGCGGGTATATTCGGGAACGCGGAACACCTCAAAAGATGTGGCTTTGCCGCACTCACCGCACTTGAAGGTCTCGCGGGTCACAACACTGTTGGCGTCCAACTCGTTGGTGCGGCCGGATGCCTGCATCCAGTGCTCGGCGGGGTCGTGGTAACTGTTCTGCTGGGCGGCAAAGGCGGTGGGGATCATGCCCACACACATGACCAGTGTCAGAAGCAGCGCCAGCGCTCTGCGGGAATAATGGTTCTTTTTCAGATTCATAGATCCTCCTTATATTTTTTGTTTTTTTATCCGCGTTGAAAACAATGTTCTTTTGGCTATCGCCCCCTTTCCCGGCTGCAAATCTTTCTTTGCAGATACTCGTTCCAATCCTTGCCGCAGCGCGGTTTCTCCACGGTAACGGCATACCCCTGTAGCTGATACTTTTCCTGTAATTGCTGGGCGGCTTTCTCCCCAGGCTCGTCCGCGTCCAGACACAGCGCAATACGGCGGATCTCCAGATGCGCCTGCAAATAGGTCTGCAGTGCGCCGTCATAGAGTCCGCACAGCGCAACGGCGTTGACCATGTCTCTGTGGAGCGTGAGGTAGCTCATCAGATCGATGGGCGCTTCAAAGACAAGCACCAGATCTGAGCGCGGATCGTGCGGAAGGGAGAAGCCTGTGCTTTTGTCGCTGCCGGGAGCGTCTCCCTTAAATCCGGGACCGTCCAGATCATAGGTTCCGCGCAGGCCCGCGTATTTTACCTGTCCCGCGCTGCTCTTTCCGACGAACACGCAGTTATGATGTACCGCATCCTCATACAGCAGCCCAGCATTCATAAACTGGCGGATCACCTGTGGGGCGATGCCGCGCTTGTGCAGGTAGGCAAACACCCTGCGGTCATCCGTATTCCGGGGCGGCAGGGTAAAGGGCTTTTGCACCTCGTCACGCTTGACGGAAGGCACCGCTTTGGCGGGGGAGTCTCTGGCCCTGCCGTGAAAAGCCAGCAGGTACTCCACAGCCTCCGGAAAGCTCTTGCCGCAGAATTGCTGCAAAAAGGTAATGGCATCCCCGCCGGTATTCTGTGAGTACCGAAACCACTTGCGGCGGTCCTTGATCCGCAAGCTGTCCATCTCCGCGGTAGTATGGAAGCGCCCCACGCGCTTGACCTGATAGCCGAGGTGGGAGAGTAGTTCCGGCAGGTCCGTCTCTCTGGCGATCTGCATTTCTGTGTCTGTGAAGCGATTTCTGATCTCGCTTTCCATGATGCGTGCCTCCTTTCTTTGATGAAACGCAAAAAGCCGCCCTATGCATCTGATGATCTCAGATGCATAGGGCGGCTTTCTCCATATGTGATTCGGTTGTCTTTAATTTCGGCGTTTGCGGGCTTACACGGCTCTTTCTTCTCAGGGGGTGTCCGTATTGCTTTATCGGCCACATGGGGCGCGACAGAGGCCTCAGTGGGGTTATAAAAGGAAGCAGGAAGTCTGTTTCCGAAGAAGCAGACCTCCTGCCTTATGTGCTGCTTATGACGCACTGTCCAACGGGTTTGGGCGGTATCCATCCATAAGTTCATCATTTTCCATGATGAAGGGACGTGTCGTATCCTGACCCCATGCGGTATCGTATTTTTCCATCAGATAATCGCTCAGTTCGGTTCTGTTCTGAATCTTCACCAGGCGGTACGGCTCCTGAAAGGCGACCTTTTCAATGAAGTACAGACTTCCGTCCTCTGCCGGCAGCAATACGCCCACGTGCCCGATGAACAGCGTATTGTCCGTATCCGAAAATCGGTCATGGAGGACAACAGAGATCAGACGGGCGGAACTGTCCTCAAAGGAAATACCGCGCTCCGACCAGCCCGCCTGAAGCGCTTTGACCTGATCCGCCACCTCCGTGGTATCTGCGGCAGTTATCGGTGCAAACAATGCGCAGAACTTGGATGTGCTGTCCCCGCAGAGAACGGCGGGATCTGCGTCCAGCGTTTCAAGATCCATAAAGAGGGAGTCCTCGCCCTGTGTTTCCGGCTGATCTACTCCGGCGGTGACGAACTCACCGAATAGGCTGAAGGCCGTGATCCGGCAGTTATAGCCGGGGAAGCTGCCGTTCTTCTCCATCCACAGATCTTGCATCTCATAGGGGTCATATCTGGTCTCGGTGGGAGCGGCGCTCTCAAACCCGCCTGTCAGCCATTCGCTCTTGACGCTGGCATTGAACTGATCCACGCGGTCCAGCAGCAGCTTCGTTCGGGTCTCATCCACATTGGCATCTGCAAGCGCTTCGGTGAGCAGCTTGCGCGAGTCCGCGTCCGTCAGATTGGAGTACGTTACGGTTTCCAGCGGCGGCTGCGCTGAATCTGGCTCGGCTTGCTGCCCGCAGCCTGAGAGTGCCATGAGGAGGAAGCTGACTACCAGAAGCGTGGTCAGGGAATTTCTTTTCAGTTTCATAATTGATTTTGCCTTTCCTTTCATCGATCCTTGCGGGACAAAGCTGAACCTGCCGCACGGAACACTTAATATGGTAACCGACTCAGCAGGAAAAGTCCATATCGAGTATAACGTTTTCTTTTCAACTATGTTATGGAGCCCACTTCAGATTATGTGTCCAACTCCCATCTGATAGGAAAAGCCGCGGCCTCACACGCCAGAAGAGGGGCGGGTGATACAGCGGCTGCTGGTTTTCTTTGTTTTTAAGCCTCGGTGTTCGAACCACACCAAACCATACATTCGGCAGGGCGCATCTTAAAAATGTCGCCTCTCGCGGGGCAAAACTGAAATCTTGAAAAATCGAGTTTTTGCAACTTTTTCATTCTAAAAGTGGTGCGTTATATGTGAAAACGCCGCACTTTCGTGCGGTGTTTTCAGCGTTGCATCTTTCATCAACACATTTTGGAGCTGCTGACCAGATTCGAACTGGTGACCCCATCCTTACCAAGAGATTTTTGGTGTTTTTTATAATAATTTCCGTTTGTTTTTAGTCGTTTCTATTCCGAACAACATCGTTTCCAGAACTTTCGCGAAGTGCAGTCTCCGTTGTTTCCACGCTTGTCTGTGGTGAAACTGTGGTCAACCAGCGATTTGTGCAGATAGGCAACTTCTCCTTTCTGATAATGGGCAAAACAAAAGCGACCAACTTTTTGCGGTTAATCGCCTTTGGCTTGGTCATTGGCTTACTAAGAAGAAAAGATGAACTCGACCTGTTTCGGGGTATGAAATCTGCCCGAAATATGCTAAAATATTAAAAGGTAGACTGATAAATACATTCTAATAAGATGAAGGAGGTGTTCGAAATGCTGGCAATGTCTGATGTCAACATAGAACAATTTTTCCCAGTATTCGCAAGCACCGGCGTCCCTGTTGCTTTTTTAGTACCTACACCTACTGGCTATGGCAAATCAATTATGGATGCAACGGGATCTGTTCGTGAATTGTTAAAAAATGCGATGCTCCATGATTACGAAGTACAAGGGCAGGGGCAGGAACATAAGGTCGTGGTTAAAAGCTATTTTGTTTATCCAGACCGAATGCAGGAAACAGAAGCTTCTCTTTATCGCCCTGTTACCAAAAAGGGCGACCCCCGAATTTGGTTTAAGGATTTGCGGAGCTATTGTAACCCTTGCAACCTGCTTGCTCTTATCACTATAGAAAATCGTATTTATGTAATTAACCTTTCCGATTCGATGATTGCTTCCTCTCTTTGGAGCAAAGGATATGTATATGATATTTTGCTTGAAGCAGCTCATAAGGATCGGTTAGTAGCTGATGAGCTTTTGCAAAAAATTCAGGCAATCCATAATCAGGGATTCTTGCCATCTATCACTCCGGGCGACCCGGGTGTTGGCGATACTCTTGAACACGCTCTGGGTATTAAGCGAAACAATTCGAGAGCACCTGACTATAAGGGAATCGAACTCAAAACCACTCGTTTAACTCGTAATGGTTCTTCAAGACAAATCACTCGCTCAACACTGTTTACTAAGGTTCCTGATGTGGGAATGACTTACCGAGAAATTGTTGACCACTATGGTAAAATTCAGATTCCGAGAGGAGATACTGTTCCTCGGTTGCAACTCTACGAAACATTTAGGGTATCAAGACCAAACGCATACGATTTGGTTCTTGAAGTTGACCAAAACAATGACCAATTGCGGATGCTCCACCAAGAAGATAGACTTCGAAAATATGTGTCCGCTTGGTATCTTAACACACTAAAACAAACACTGCTCTTAAAACATCACGAAACTTTTTGGGTCAAAGCGGTGTCAGAAAATAGAGAGGGACGTGAATGGTTCCGATATGATAGGATTCTCCATACCAAGAATCCAAATACATCTCTGCTTGCACCGTTGCTTGAAGCGGATAAAATCACCGTTGATTTGGCGGCGCATTATAAACCTGATGGAAAATGGAGAGACCACGGTATGCTTTTCAAAATGCTGCCAGGTGACCTTCCTCTCCTGCTCAGTGAGCCAATCGAATATGACCTTACTCGTCCATAAAAATCAAGGGTAGTCCTAAAAGAGCTACCCTTGATTTTATAGTACTTTGATGATTTCAAGTGCAACAGCTTTGGCTAAAAGCGGTGGTACCGCATTGCCAACCTGAGTATACTGAGGAACTTCTTTTCTGCGAAGAAGCCCTCCGGTTGTCCGCTTTCCTAAGAATTCGAAAGAATCATCGAATGATTGGCATCTTGCCATCTCTCTTACACTGAACGTCCTCGGTTCCCAGGGGCTAATATAATCATCTGCAATCGTTACAACAGTGGCAGATGGTTGATCCGGTGCCCATCTCTGTCGAATGTTCTTTTTTGTAAGCAGAATCTCAGCTTGTTCTTTTGTCGCTCCAGGGTGCTTGAACAAACTGACAACTTCCTCGGCATTCATCCCAAACTTATCGCAGCAAAGAGCAATAAGAGAGGGCTTGTCAGAAATGTCAACACCTTTTTCCATTACTCGCCGTTTGAGATAAGTTCCTGTTTCTCCGGACATAAACAGTTCAAATCTTTCTTTCACGATGTCTGTTTGCTTCGATAGCTCTCTACAGGTAGTCAACTTGGCAGCAATCGGCTTTCCGTCAATACCAGGAGTACGTCCATTGATACTATCCATCTGATACTGAGTTGGGATAGGATTAACGCTGACTCTTTTTTCAGGGTCGGTAATAAGGTCGCCAATGGCTTCAAGTAATGTTACACGTTTTTCGGGCTTTACGGTTGGCTCGGGATATTGAGGAGGGGTAAGCCCTCTACGATATCCCATGAAAATGATTCTATTTCTTCTTTGGGGAACACCATAGTCAGCGGCGTTCAAAATTCTTGGTTCAAGTGTGTCATATCCTATTTCATTCAACTCACTACGAAGAATATCCGGGGTAACACTTCCGTCGGGATACGCAATTCCTGTAATACCAACATACCCCATAAATTGCATATCAACAAAACCCTCAACATTTTCAAGAACAATGTATTTAGGCTTAACCTCATTGATAACACGAACATATTCTCCAAAAAGCATATTTCTCGGGTCTGACTTATCTCTGCGTCCAGCCCTCGAAAAGCCTTGACAGCTTGGCCCTCCAATCATCAAATCGATTTCTGGGATTTCATTGTTCTGAAAAATTTCTAATGCTGCAATATGCTTACGGATATCATCGCCAGTAAGGTCTCGGATGTCGGAACGCTCAAACCAGGTGTTTTTTCCTTGAATTAAACCGAGTTGCTCGTGCCGGTGCTTGTAGGTGACTTCGACCATGTCGCTGATATCCGAACTAAAGAGAATGTGAAAGCCTGCCTGAATTAGCCCCTCAGAACAGCCGCCTGCACCGCAGAATAAATCTACTGCATAAGGCATATCCGCAACTCCTTTCCAATTTGTTATGAATGAATACTACCATACACAGCCCCAAAAGTCCAGGGCTTTTTGTATGGTAGTCCTCAATTATTTTTATTTTATCATATTGTACCTACAAAATCCAGGCCTGATATTGCTGATTTTTAATTTTCTGCAACTATCCTTTGCCCCCTTGCTGGCAGTTTTCCTTCGTTTCGCAGAATAGAATGCTTGCAGCCGGATAGACAATCTGAACTTGTCCAGCGCATAGATTACGCCGCCCTGGGCGAAGGATTTTTCCAAGCGGCAAAGGTCGGGGTGCTTCTTGCTGAACGCTGCCAGCCGCTTCCGCAGCCCGGCATTGTAGGTCTGGATGTGGGCGGTGTCCTCACCCTCGTTGAACAGGATAATGGCCTCTTTCTCATACTTCGTCAGGGTCATATTCGTCATCCCCTCATTCAGCCGCCGGACAGCCACTCACGATGCGCTCAAAAGCCTTTTCGTAGCGCAGATATGCTTCCATCTCTAAGCGGAGATTGAAGAGCATACAGCGATAGCAACGCAATATTCTGCGCTGCTGAAGACAATAAAAGCACTCGAGGCTGGTTAAGATAACCAGCCTCGAGTGTTTCTCATTTCCCGTATTTCTCTTTTAGGCTCTGGTGTCCCTGTTGGTCACGGCGGCGCAGATCAGCAGCCGAAAAGATCTTCCACTGGGGGTCTTCATCGTTCAGGTTCAGATGCGCGTAAGATTCCGGATAATACCGCTCCGGGTCAAAAGTAAAGTCCTTTGCAACAAGCCGCTGCCACATGCTCGGCTCATC
>ERZ856578.3219-NODE-3219-length-24977-cov-4.530040_pt1 | contig 24977 bp, 18 predicted proteins | sample MGYA00514384_ERZ856578 | MGnify/ENA primary metagenome ERZ856578 (study PRJEB29103, sample SAMN06111958) | human gut metagenome | biome: human gut; feature: ankylosing spondylitis patient; material: healthy_person | host: Homo sapiens | place: China:Hangzhou... | reverse complement strand
CGCACTCCCGGATCATGGCCGCATAGCCGTCCCCCAGCCGGGAAACCACCGTCACCGCGTCCACCGGAGTTCCGGCCTTTTTCAGCTCGAGCATATTATTGGCGCTCCCATGCAGGCAGTGTTGCGGGCAATATCGAGGCAAAGCCTTACGTGGTCGAAGCAGCGAGAGGCGCGGTTGCGGATCATTTGCGCAGACACGGCTTCAAAAACTTTACAATTACGAGCACCCGTGCGTTTGAGACGATTTTTAAAATCAGTTATGAAATTATCGGGGAACCGAAGATTTCTATCATTATTCCGAACAAGGATCATGTGGAAGACCTGCGCCGCTGTATCAGCTCCATTGTGGAAAAATCGACCTGGGAAAATTACGAGATCATTGTAGTGGAGAACAACAGCGAGACGAAGGAGATTTTTTCCTACTATGACGAGCTGCAGAATAATCCGCAGATCCGCGTGGTGACCTTCGAGGGTAAATTTAATTATTCGAAAATCAACAATTTCGGCGTCTCTCTTGCGACCGGAGACTATGTGCTGTTGTTAAACAATGATACGCAGGTAATTACGATCAACTGGATGGAAGAGCTTCTGATGTATGCGCAGCGCCCGGATGTCGGCGCAGTCGGCGGAAAGCTTTACTATGGGGATAAAACGATCCAGCATGCGGGCGTCGTGATCGGGCTTGGCGCGCATCGGACGGCAGGACATGTGCATTACCGCCAGAAGCGGGAAAATTTAGGATACATGGGACGTCTGTGCTATGCGCAGGACATGACGGCAGTAACCGGAGCATGTCTTTTGGTGAAAAAATCGCTCTATGAGCAGGTCGGCGGTCTGGACGAGAGCTTTGAAATTTCATTAAACGATGTGGACTTCTGTTTGAAGCTGCGCAAGGCTGGTTATCTGAACGTCTTTACGCCCTTTGCCGAGCTGTATCATTTCGAATCGATTTCGAGAGGATTAGACGATCAGGGAGAAAAAGCAAAACGGTATAACGAAGAGTCCGAACGCTTCCGCAACAAATGGAAAGCTGAGCTGGAAGCCGGAGATCCTTATTTCAACCCGAATTTTTCGTTAGATAAATCTGACTTTTCTTTACGGGTCTGAAAAAATAGTGTATACTGACTTAAAGAAGATGCACTGCAGCCAAGGGAAGACTGACAGGCAGGGACGTAAGAGACGGCAGGCATCAGAAAAGATGGAGGTAGCAAAAGCGATGAATTACATGGATCAGTACAAATTCTGGCTGGAGGATTCCTACTTTGATGAAGGAACCAAGGAAGAGCTCCGCAAAATTGCAGATAATCAGGCGGAGATTGAAGATCGTTTTTACAAGGATCTGGCGTTTGGTACCGGCGGTCTGCGCGGTGTGATCGGAGCCGGAACCAACCGGATGAATATTTATACTGTCAGAAAAGCAACACAGGGTCTGGCAAACTACATTTTAAAGCAGGGCGGCGCTGAAAAGGGCGTTGCAATTGCATACGACAGCCGTTATTATTCTCCTGAATTTGCAGATGAGGCTGCACTGTGCATGGCTGCAAACGGCATTAAGGCGTATGTATTCGATGAACTCCGTCCGACACCTGAGCTGTCCTTTGCACTGCGTACCTTAGGCTGTATTTCCGGTATCGTTGTAACGGCGAGCCACAATCCTCCGGAATACAACGGCTACAAGGTTTACTGGGAGGACGGTGCACAGGTAACTGCCCCCAAGGATCATGAGATCATCGACGAGGTAGAGCATGTAACCGATTTCCATACGGTAAAAACCATGTCCAAGGACGATGCCATCGAAGCCGGTCTGTATCAGTACATCGGCGAAGAAATCGACGTTGCCTACATGGAAGAGTTAAAGAAACAGATCATTCATCCCGAAATCATCAAAGAAGTAGCGGATGAACTGAAAATCGTGTACACACCGTTCCATGGTACCGGCAACAAGCCCGTCAGAAGAATTCTGGCTGAGCTGGGCTTCAAGCACGTTTATGTTGTTCCCGAACAGGAACGTCCCGATCCTGCATTTACGACGCTGGATTACCCGAATCCGGAAGATCCCAAGGCATTTACCCTGGCATTAAAGCTTGCAAAGAAGGTGGACGCAGACATCGTTCTGGCTACTGACCCGGATGCAGACCGTCTCGGCATTTATGCAAAGGATTCCAAGACCGGCGAGTACATGCCCTTCACCGGCAACATGTCCGGCATGCTGATTGCAGAGTACATCCTGCGCGAGCGCACCGCTACCAACCGGATGCCGGTTGATCCTGTTATGGTATCCACCATCGTTACGACCAATATGGCAGCAGCGATTGCAGCAGATTATAACGTAGAATTAAGAGAAGTCCTGACCGGCTTTAAGTATATCGGCGAGCAGATCAAATGGATGGAGCAGGCTGGGAAAGGCCACTATGTATTCGGTCTGGAAGAGTCCTACGGCTGTCTGGCAGGCACCCATGCAAGAGATAAGGATGCGATTGTTGCAGTAATGTGTCTGTGTGAGACCGCTGCATGGTGCAAGAAACACGGCATGACCTGCTGGGATCAGATGCTTGCACTGTATGAGAAATATGGCTACTACAAAGAAACCCAGTATGCCATCACCCTGAAGGGAATCGACGGCGCAGCCCAGATCTCCGCAATGATGGATAAGCTTCGCAGCAATCCTCCGAAGAATTTCGGCGACCTGCAGGTTGTAGAGATGCGCGACTACGATAAGGATCAGGTTACAGATATGGCAACCGGCGAGGTTCGTCCGACCGGACTTCCCAAGTCCAACGTTCTGTACTTTGAACTGACCAACAATTCCTGGTGCTGTGCACGTCCTTCCGGAACCGAGCCTAAGATTAAATTCTATATGGGCGTAAAGGGAACCAGCCTGGAAGATGCACAGGCAAAGGTTGACAAGCTGACCGCTGACCTGAAGGCAATTCTGTAAAAGAAAAAGCCGGAGCACCAGCAGCGTATTTTGCAGCAAAAATGCAGCATGCGCTCTGGCATAGGGTTTATATCACGAATCAAAAGGACACGGCGCGTGCCCGGTGTCGGAGTTTTCCGGCACTTGGGCACGCGCAGGCGTCTGTAGCAGGAAAAGGAGTTCGACGGATGTCTGTTTTTTCCCTATCCAATCTGAAAAAAACCTGGTATTATCTGCAGAAAAACGGAATCAGAAATGCCGTGTGGGCGGTGTTGGAGCGGATTGGGCAGGAACAGGAGGTCTATACCTGGCAGGAGCCGGACGAAAAAACACTTTCGTTCCAACGGGAGCATTCTGCTTCCTTGCGCATCAGTATCGTCGTTCCGGCATACCGGACGAAAAAAGAGCATCTTGAAGCGATGCTTAACAGCGTATCGAAGCAGTCGTACCCGCACTGGGAGCTGATTGTAGCAGATGCGGGCGGCACGGCAGAGTCTGTACAGGCCTGGGCAAAAAAGAACGGAATCTGCCTGCGGAAAGCGGCAGATGCATCAAATCTTGCAGAATGGAAGGATCAGAGCATCATGCTCTGCACCCTTTCCGAAAACAAAGGAATTTCCGCCAATACGAACGCAGGAATTGAACTTGCAGCGGGAGACGCGGTCGGTCTGCTGGATCACGACGATCTGCTGACTGCGAATGCGCTCTGGGAGATGGCGGATTGTCTGGAAAAAGAAAAAAAGCGCGGAAAACAAAAGCTTGTGCTGTTTTCCGATGAAGATAAATGCGACGGAGCGGCGAGCCGCTTCTATGAGCCGAATTTCAAGCCGGATTTTGACGGGGAATTGCTTTTAACCAACAATTATATCTGTCATTTTACGGTGATCGAAACGGCATTTTTGAAAGAATTAAAGCTGCGCAGCGGATTTGACGGGGCGCAGGATTACGATCTGATGCTGCGGGCCTATGCGGCAGGCGGACAGTTTGTGCATGTGCCGAAGGTGCTGTACCACTGGCGCTGCCATGAAGCGTCTACGGCGTCGAACCCGCAGAGCAAGCGCTACGCTTACGAGGCGGGGCAGCGTGCGCTGGAAGATTATTGTCTTCGAAAAGGCTGGAAGGCGACAGTGAGCGGGCTGAAACATCTTGGCTTTTATCGGGAAGACTATGAAGACAGTGTATTTTGCCAGCGCCCGGAAATCGGGATTTGGGCAAAGCCTCTGCCGGGCGGCAGGGATATTTTTGGCATCCGGCATCCGAAAGGCTTCCTGGTGAGCGGACTGTATGAAAACGACGGTTTGATGCGGTATGCAGGGCTTCGGAAAGGATATTCCGGACCGATGCACCGTGCAGCGCTGCAGCAGAGCGCACCGGCAGCAGACCTGCGCAGCATGGAGGTTTGCAGCGCATTAAAGGAGCGTTACGCGCAGACGATAGCGGAATTAAAAGAAGCCTGCCAGGGGCTTCCGACGGCAGCGCAGGAAAAAAAGATCCTTCAAAAGAGTATGGAATTTTGTAAAGAAGCGACAGCGGCAGGGTATGGGATTTTATGGGATCCGCAGGCGTAAGCCGCAGATAGAGCGCACCGCGGCAGGCGGCTTTGTTGCTGCGTAGGCAGGCGATCCGCGCTCTGAGGCTCTCCCTCGCGCGGACGGCAAACACAGGAAACATGAGGAGCAAAATCGGTGGATGAAAACGACCGTGGTAATACCGAACTATAATGGAAAACATTTTCTGCAGGACTGTCTGGACAGCCTGCTTCAGAGCACAGTGGAAATCGCCGTGATCGTTGTGGATAACGGGTCGACGGACGGAAGTGTTTCGTGGATACAGGAGCATTTTCCGCAGGTGAAGCTGATCTGTTTTTCGGAAAATAAGGGTTTTTGTACGGCAGTCAATACCGGAATTGAAGCTGCTGCTACACCCTATGTTTTTCTTTTAAATAACGACACAAAAACCGACCGTTTCTGTCTGGAACGTCTGGAAAGGGCAATGGAAGCGGATGAGAAGATTTTTTCAGTCGGGGCGAAGATGCTTTCGATGAAGGAACCGGAGCTTGTCGATACGGCGGGGGATCTGTACTCGGCATTTGGCTGGGCGTATGCGATTGGCAAAGGAAGGCCTTCTTCCAATTACACATCGCCAAAGCGCGTTTTTTCCAATTGTGCAGGGGCGGCACTCTACCGCAAGGCACACCTGGAGCAGATCGGAGGGTTTGACGAGCTTCATTTTGCATACCTGGAAGATGTGGATATCGGATACCGGGCGCAGATTTTCGGGCTGAAAAATGTCACAGAGCCGACTGCAGTCGTCTATCACGCGGGGAGCGGTTCTACCGGTTCGCGGTACAATGCGTTTAAGGTGACGCATTCTTCGAGAAACAATATTTATCTGATCTATAAAAATATGCCGCTGCTGCAGCTGATTCTGAATCTGCCGTTTTTGCTGGCGGGATTTTTGATGAAACAGCTGTTTTTTATCCAGAAAGGATTTGGGGCGACTTACGCAAAAGGAATCCTGGCGGGAATCTGCCTGTCCGCTTCGAAAGCGGGACGCGCCCATAAGGTTCCCTTTACAGGACGAAATTTGCTGCATTATTGCAGTTTGCAGCTACAGCTGTGGGTTAACCTGTTTCGGCGTGTGTAAGCGGTGACTGTAGGCGTACACAAGTGTTACAGTTCACCTGTGGGATTTGTAAAAATCCTTGTGCTTTGCTGGAAGGTATTGTATACTACACTTTGAATATGGGGACGAGCCGTAATGATAAAGGATAATCAACGTTATTTGAACCGGCTTCATGTTGTTGTAGACGCCGTGGTTACAGCAGCTTCCTATCTGTTGGCCTGGTGGCTGATGTTCGGGAGCCGCTTTGCAGATAAAGAAATAGGTGTACTGGACATGGGCATTTATTTTTCCGCCCTTTATTTTGTTGTGCCCGGTTACCTGATCCTTTATTACTGGAACAAATTGTATACGCCGAAGCGTGTACAACGCCCGGAAAATGAAATACTGAATATTATCAGGGCGAATCTGATCGGAATTGTCCTGTTTCTTGCGGGGTTATACCTTGCCAACTCCATCGACCGCGAGCTGCAGCATTTTTCCCGCGGCATGCTGGCATTATTTGCCACCATCAATACGATTTCAGGAATTCTGGTGCGTGCGCTGATCCGTAGAATCCTGCATCTGATGCGCAAACGCGGTTATAATTTGAAACACATTTTGCTGGTGGGGTATTCTCGCGCGGCGGAAGCCTATATCGACCGGATTATCGCCAATCCCCAGTGGGGCTATATGGTGCGGGGCATTCTGGACGATAATGTGCCGAGAGGCGCGGTTTACAAGGGAGTCAAGGTGCTGGGTTCCATCGATAACCTGCCCTTTATCCTGCCGGAAAACAAACTGGATGAGATCGCTGTGACCCTTGCACTGCAGGACTACGACCGTCTGGAAGAGATCGTCAATCTCTGTGAAAAATCCGGCGTGCATACGAAGTTTATTCCGGACTATAATAGCCTGATTCCGGGTAAGCCTTATACGGAGGATCTTGGCGGATTGCCGGTCATCAATATTCGCTACGTCCCCCTGAGCAACACATTAAATGCGGTTGCAAAGCGCGCCGTGGATATTGTGGGTTCGCTTTGCGGGCTGATTGTGACATCGCCGCTTCTTTTGATCGTAGCGATTTTGATCCGAGCGACGAGTAAGGGACCGATTATTTTCAGCCAGGAGAGAATCGGACGACATAATCATGTGTTTAAAATGTACAAATTCCGTACAATGTATGTTCAGGACACCACGGAAGAAAAGAAAGGCTGGACGACGAAAAACGATCCCCGTGTCACAAAGGTTGGGCGGATTCTGCGCAAGACCAGCATCGACGAGCTGCCGCAGTTGATCAATATCCTGATCGGGGATATGAGTCTGGTAGGTCCCAGACCGGAGCGCCCCCAGTATGTAGAGAAGTTCAAGGAAGAGATTCCGCGCTATATGATCAAGCACCAGGTTCGTCCGGGACTGACCGGCTGGGCGCAGATCAACGGCTACCGGGGAGATACGTCGATTCGCAAACGAATTGAGTATGACATTTATTATATTGAAAACTGGAGCATGAGCTTTGATTTCAAAATCATGTTTTTAACTATTTTTAAAGGATTTATCAACGAAAACGCGTATTGATTCGAATGCGTGAAAAAAACACAAGGAGAGGAAAACATGTCAACAGGTACAAATAGCTCTAAGAGAGCACCGCAGAGAAGTGGCAGTTCCAGCAGCAGAAAAAAGATGTCTGCAAAGAAGCGTAAGGCAAAACAGAGAAGAAGAATCATCTTCTTTGCAGTGGAAATCGTAGCACTGATCGTTTTACTGATTGCGATTGTCGGCGTCAATATGGTAACGAAGATCGACAAGATCAAGATCAATGAAGAAGATATTGTGGTAAACCCGCAGGTAGAAAATAATAAGGAAATGAAAGGCTACCGTAATATCGCACTGTTTGGCGTGGATTCCAGAAAGGGCAAGCTCGGCAAGGGCTCCCGTTCCGACACGGTCATGATTGCGTCTATCAATCAGGACACCGGAGACGTTAAGCTGGTTTCCGTTTACCGTGATACCTACTTAAATCTCGGAACGGACAGCTACAATAAAGCGAATGCGGCATATGCCCAGGGCGGTCCGGAGCAGGCCATCAACATGCTGAATATGAACTTCGACCTGGATATCACGGAATATGTGACAGTGGGCTTTGATGCACTGATCGAGACCATCGACGAACTGGGCGGCATAGACATTGACGTGCACGATAACGAAATCGACCATCTGAACAACTATCAGCGAAGCATGTTCGTAGAAAATGAAAATGATGCGCTGAACGAAAACATTGTAAAGGTTACGCATTCCGGTATGCAGACTCTGAGCGGTCTGCAGGCAACCGCATATTGCCGTATCCGCTATGTTGGTGATGACTTTGGCCGTGCAGAGCGTCAGCGGAAAGTGCTGATGGCATGTATGGATAAGGCAAAGACCATGAGCCCGACTACTCTGGTATCGATCCTGAACAAGGTGATGGAAAATGTATACACCAATCTGGACGTGACGGAAATGGCTTCTATCCTGTCCGACGTTGCAAACTATCAGATCGTAGCGCAGGACGGCGTGCCGTTCGAGGATAGTCGTACAACCGGCACAGTTGGCAAGAAGGGCTCCTGTGTCATCCCGCTGGATCTGGAAACAAACGTTGTCAAGCTCCATGAGCTGCTGTTCGACGTAACCGAGTACGAACCTTCCGATCAGGTAAAACAGTACAGCCAGAAGGTACAGGCGGACACAAGCCAGTATATAAAAAAGTAAAACATGGATTCTGTAAAAATTGATGTTATCATTCCGACGTTTCATCCGAAGGCACGTTTTCTGGCGCTGATGGAGCAGCTGGAGAAGCAGGTGCTTGCGGTGAACCGGATTGTAATTGTAAATACCGAAAAAAAAGCGTTCGAAGCGCTGATGGATTGCGACACATTTTTAAAAGAGCATCCAAAAGCGATGCTGTTCCATATCTCTCAGGACGAGTTCGATCATGGAAAAACGAGGAACCTTGCTGTTTCCAATTCGGATGCGGAAGTGTTTGTCTGCATGACGCAGGATGCGCTTCCGGCGGATGCATATCTGACGCAGGAGCTGTGTAAGGCATTGTTTTCCGATGAAAAAATCGCAGCTGCCTATGCAAGACAGCTTCCGGAAGAAAATTGCAGCCGAATGGAACGCTATACGAGGCAGTTCAATTACCCGGAGCAGCCGTCGGTCAAAACAAAGGCGGATCTTTTGAGGCTCGGAATCAAGACGTATTTTTGCTCCAACGTCTGCGCCGCTTATAAGCGCGATATTTTTAAACAGCTGGGCGGATTCGTGAATCATACGATTTTTAATGAGGATATGATTTATGCTGCCGCAGCGATTCAGGCGGGCTATGGGATTGCCTATGCAGCGGATGCGAAGGTGATTCATTCCCACAATTATTCCGCCTGGCAGCAGTTTACGAGAAACTTTGACCTCGGTGTATCCCATGTGCAGTACCCGGCTGTGTTTGACGGTGTGCCGCCGGAGGGCGAGGGCATGAAGCTGGTCAAAAAGACCGCTGTTTATCTTGCAAAAACCGCACCGTGGCTTTTGCCGAAGCTGATCTGGCAGAGCGGCATGAAATGGCTGGGCTACCGTTTCGGTAAAAAATACCGGAAGCTTCCGCCTGGGCTGGTTCGCTTCTGCAGTTTGCAGAAAGGCTACTGGAAGCAGGAGAAAGAATAAGACATAAAAAGTCGTTTCCGAAAAACTCCGGAAGCGGCTTTTTTCACAGAATGGACACAACTATTCGGTATACTGTCTGCAGAGCAAGCAGACGCACCGGATACGGCAGCGAATGAGAAAAGAGGTCACAACATGGGTTACGGATACGACCCGGAAGAAACAACCGGACAGGAGCATATGGACGACACAGCGCCGGAGAGCGGCGAACAGAAATACACGGACAGTGCACAGAAAACGGATGCGTCGGATATGTCGGCGTACAGTGGCGTGTCCGATGACACATCGGCATATAGCAGTGGAAGCACGGGTGCGGCGGATAACGCACAGAACGCATCCGACAACACGCAGGACACATCCGACAACACGCAGGACACATTCAACAGCGCATCGGACGCTGAACAGGGCGCGCAGCCCTCGCGCAGCCGCTACGAATATCAAAATTATTACAACGACAGATACCGGGGCGATGATTCAAAACAGAAATATGGCTATCAGCCAGGTGTACAGCAGACGCCTGCGCCCAAAAAAAGAGATTCTGCGGGCAAATGGATTGCTGTTAGCGCACTTGTCGTCATCTTTGTTTGCGTCTGCATTGGAATCGGCTTGATCGGTGTTTATTCGATCCGATCGGCAAATCAGCTGGATTCCGCGTCGGTCGGCGTTTTAGAGGTAGCTCCGGATGCAGGAGATGATGCAAAAAATCAGGAAGATGACGGAAATCATGCAGCAACAGACAGTCCCGAACGCTCTGAAGCAGGACGATCCGGAGATTCGTCCCTGACAGAGGATACAACAACGGGAGACGGACAGGTTGCTGCAGCATCGGAAATTGCACAGCAGCAGAGCGCATCTGCAGTTGTAACGGATGTAACGCAGGTCGTAGAAGCGGTAATGCCGGCGTGCGTTTCGATTACGAATAATTTTACACAGACGGTACAGGATTTCTGGGGACAGACTTATTCCCAGGATGAGACGGCAAGCGGTTCCGGGATTATCATTGGAGAAAACGAGCAGGAGCTTTTGATCGTTACCAACAATCATGTAGTGGACAGCACAGAGCAGCTGTATGTTCAGTTTATCGACGGGGAAACCGTAGAAGCGCAGGTAAAGGGTACCGATGCTTCCGCAGATCTTGCAGTCGTTGCAGTAAAACTGGATACCATTGCGGACAGCACAAAACAGGAAATCTGCATTGCAAGGATGGGAGATTCGGACAGCCTGAAAATCGGTGAACCGGCCATTGCGATCGGTAATGCACTGGGCTATGGACAGTCTGTGACGACAGGCGTTATCAGTGCACTGAACCGTAAGATAGAGAGCAGCAATTCCGAAGAAGGAACTTCCCTGATTCAGACGGATGCAGCAATCAACCCCGGTAACTCCGGCAGCGCACTGCTGAACATGCGGGGCGAGGTGATTGGAATTAACTCCAATAAGATCGGCGGCTCGTCAATCGAGGGAATGGGTTACGCGATTCCGATTTCGACGGCAAGACCGATTATTGAAGATCTGATGGAACGCCAGACGCGGACGAAATATTCCGAGGAAGAGCGCGGATATCTTGGAATTTCCTGCATCAATGTGACGAGCGATTTGTCCGAGAACTTCAGTATGCCACAGGGAATTTTTGTGGCGCAGGTTTATTCCGGAACCGGTGCGGAAGCTGCCGGATTGGTGCGCGGCAACATTGTGGTGGCGTTTGACGGCGTAACCGTTCAGAATCAGGAAGAGCTGACGAAGCAGATGCAGTATTATAAAGCTGGGGAGAGCGTTGAAATTACGATTATGGTAAATTCGGCAAACGGTTATCAGCAGAAAAACGTGACAGTCACGCTTTCTTCCTATGATCAGATCAATGCGGCGAGCAAGGCTGCACAGGAAAGCAAACAGAGATAAAGAACGGAACCGGGATGGCTGGGCGAGAGCTGCAGTCATCCCGGTTTTGCGAATAGCGCGTGTGAACAGTAACCATTTCTGTACAGGAGACAGTTGTTTAGAGAAAGTTTACTTGTCTCAGGAACGATCCTGCATTATACTTTTGATAGCAGAAAGCGGAAGATGAGGTAACCGACTATGGATGAAAAAGAATTTGAAGATATTTGTTATATTTGCCGCAGACCGGAAAGCAAGGCGGGAAGAATGTTCCACCTGCCGAATAACATCTGTATCTGCGACGACTGTATGCACAAGACGATGGATGCGGTAAGTCAGTTCGATTATCAGCAGATGATGAATAATCCGATGTTCATGAACATGTTGAATAATCCGTTCAATCCGTATGGAGATCCGACAAAGTCAAATGGAACGTCAGGACAGAAATCTGCAGGCGGCGGAAACGAAAAAAGCGACGCAGAAACAACTGATGCAGAAACAACTGATGCAGAAACAACTGATGCACAGGATGGAAACAGCGCATCCGACAACACTGCCGCTGACATTGTGGATGCATCCGATGGGGATGACGATTCCAAAAACGGCTCCGATGAATCCTCGGGCAACAGAAGAGGCTTCCCGAACATCAGCTTCATCAATCTTGCGGATTTCATGAACGACGGGATGCCGCAGAAACAGAAGATCAAGAAAAAAGGAACCGGCACAAAGCCGTTGATCGATTTAAAGTCCATTCCCGCACCACATAAGATTAAAGAGCAGCTTGATCAGTATGTGATCGGTCAGGAATATGCCAAAAAAGTCATTTCCGTAGCGGTTTACAACCATTATAAGAGGGTTGCCACCGGCACAATGGATGAGATTGAAATCGAAAAGTCCAATATCCTGATGATCGGACCTACTGGCAGTGGTAAGACCTATCTGGTAAAGACGCTGGCGAAGCTTCTGGACGTTCCGCTGGCGATTGCGGATGCAACCTCCCTGACAGAGGCGGGGTATATTGGTGACGACATCGAAAGCGTTGTGAGCAAGCTTCTCGCTGCAGCGGACAACGATGTGGATAAGGCGGTGCAGGGCATCATCTTTATTGATGAGATCGATAAAATCGCACGCAAGCACAACACGACTTCCCGGGATGTCTCCGGGGAATCGGTGCAGCAGGGCATGCTGAAGCTGTTGGAGGGAGCAGACGTGGAGGTTCCGGTCGGTGCGAACAGCAAAAACGCGATGGTTCCGCTCACAACAGTCAATACGAGAAATATTCTCTTTATCTGCGGCGGCGCGTTCCCGGATCTGGAAGAGATTATCAAACAGCGGCTGCGCAAAAAGACCTCGATCGGCTTTGATGCGGAGTTAAAGGATCGCTGGGATAAGGAAAAGGATATCCTTTCCATGGTAAAAGTGGAAGATCTGCGGACATTCGGCATGATTCCGGAGTTCTTGGGCCGTCTCCCTGTGATCTGCACGCTGGAGGGCTTGAACCGGGATATGCTGGTACGGATTTTGAAAGAGCCGAAAAACGCGATTTTGAAACAGTATCAGAAGCTTCTGGAGCTGGACGAGGTGAAGCTGGAGTTCACCGACGATGCACTGGAAGCGATTGCAGACAAGGCGATGGAAAAAGATACCGGTGCTCGTGCGCTTCGTTCGATTATTGAAGAATTTATGTTGGATATCATGTATGAAATTCCGAAAGATGACAATATCGGACGCGTGACGATTACCGGAGATTATATCCGGGGAACCGGTGGACCGCTGATTGATATCCGCAGTAACGGTTATTCGCTGGAAGAGCGGGATCAGATGAAACAGATCGCAGCGGCGGAAACGAAAGAAGCTTGAACTTTGAACTGCACGAAGAAAATGTTCGAAGCTGAGAGTTCAACGGAATACTACAGGAACATATCAGCAATACTGCGCATATGCTGATATAAAATCCGCAGGGCACAGGGGGAAAAATCTGTGTCCAAAGGAGACAGATGAACTGTCGGGAAAAAATTCTTTCTGAAGATTATATGAGTATTTTGCTGGACTATGTGCCGGAGGAAGCAGATCAGGAGGACGAAGCCTTCTGCTATCAGCAGGTGGATGGAACTCTGGGAATTTATTATCTGGATCGGTCTGCGGTGCTGCCGCTTTCTCCGGTCAATTACCTGTATCGCTACCTTCCACAGCTGTTTTGCCTCGGTGCGTTTCCAGCGGCGGGAAGTCGGACGTTTCGGACAGAACCGTTGGAGGGCTCCGGGATCCTGGCACAGCAGCGGCCCCCGCTGGAGTTGACGGGGCGCAGGGTAGTGATGGCGTTTATTGATACCGGGATTTCTTATGAAAACCCGGTATTTCGCTATTCTGATGGCAGCAGCAGGATTCTGGCGATTTGGGATCAGACAGATCAGAGCGGACAGTCGCCGGAGGGTTTTTTATATGGAACGGAATACGTCCGGGAACAGATCGACCGGGCGTTGGAGCTGGAAGATCCGCACAGCCTGGTGCCGGAAAAAGATGAAATTGGACATGGAACCGCAGTGGCGAGCGTCGCGGCGGGAAGCCGTCTGGAAGAGGGCAGCCTGTTTACCGGTGCAGCGCCGGATTGCGAGATTGTAGCAGTCAAGCTTCGCCCGGCAAAACAATATCTCCGGGATTATTATCGGATCGCGGACAAAGAACCGGCATACAGTACAGACGATATTCTGCTCGCTGTGAAATATGTGCAACAGTTTGTGATCCCGCTGTACCGTCCGATTGTGATCTGCCTGGGGCTGGGGACGTCCTTTGGAAGCCACAGCGGCGTTTCGTTGTTTTCGGAGTATTTGCAGAGGATCGCGCGCAGCGTTTCACAGGCGGTGGTGATCGGGGGTGGAAATGAAGGAAACACGGCGGGCCATTTTCGGGGGAGATTGACCGAAAATCAGCAGCAGGTGGAGCTTCGGGTCGGAGAAGGCGTCACAGGATTTACGGCGGAGCTATGGGGAAGTAAGCCGTCAGTGTTCCGGCTTGCGGTTCGATCACCCGGCGGGGAGCAGCTGCCGGAGGTGGAATTTGGTCTGGGCAGCACAGTGGAATACACGTTTGTCTATGAAAAGACGCGGATACAGATTACAGATACTGCAAACGAACGCAATACCGGAGATCAGTTGATGCTGATCCGCTTTACAGCACCGTCTCCTGGCGTCTGGACATTTTTAATCCGTGGAGCACGGGTATTTCCGGAAAGTATTTTTGATATTTGGCTTGCACCGCAGCAGTTTCGAAGCGGCGAGCTGTTTTTTCTGGTTCCAGACCCGGATGTGACGCTCACAGTTCCCTCCTATACGACAGATGCGGTGACGGTCACTTTTTATAATAGTGAAAACGGAAGCTTTTATTACCGCAGCGGCAGGGGCTTTGGCAGAACCGGGGAGATCAAGCCGGATCTGGCGGCGCCGGGCGTGGAGATCAGCACGGTAAACGGCCCCTACAGCGGCAGCTCTATGGCGGCTGCACTTACGGCAGGAGCCTGTGCGCAGCTGATGCAGTGGTGCGTTGCGGAGAACAATTACTCGAGGATTTCCGGAAGGGGAATCCAGACGTTTCTAAGTCGCGGTGCGCGGGAACAGGCACAGGAAGAATACCCGAGCAGAAGATGGGGCTACGGACAACTGGACATGAGGAGGACATTTGATGAAATTGCAGGAAATTATCCGGAATAACTACAAATTTGCAGGAATCGCTGCAGCATCCTTCTTGATTGATGAGGGAATGAAAAATTGCGTAGAAGAAAACGACGTGCTGGATACGCCGAAGGAAATTTTAGATGGAAAGGCGGTTCTGCGGCGCTATCACAACAAGGGCGCATTTTTAAATTTCGGAGAACAAAAACGAAAGCTGGTGACATTGCTGTCCGTTCTTCTGACGGTGGCAGTGCTGGTGGTGTTTGTGCTGACGCTTGGAATGCGCGGGAAAAAGCTTTTGAAGGCCGGGTTATCGCTTTTACTGGGCGGCGCTTTTTCTAATACCTACGACCGCGTGATGCGGGAATATGTCGTGGATTATGTCAGCCTGAAAACAGGAATCGCAGCGATCGATCGCGTGGTATTCAATCTGGCGGATCTTTGCATCCTGATCGGTACGATGGCGGTGGTGCTGGGTACGAGTGAACTGTAAAAAAATCGCAATTTATAGTTGACAAAACAGGAGAGACTGATTATTATACACATAAACATAGCAAACAAATAGGTTTAAAGAAACGGCGCATATATGCACAGTTTCGGCAGCATCGGATATTTACAGAACCAAACTGTTTGTGATATGATAAGGGCTGATGTGTGACGGTTCGGAAAACCGAACCGAATCCTGAAAAACCAGGCATCTGAGAGGATGCTGGGAAGGCAGAGTGGTAAAAGTGGAACCAATGATACGGATTGCAGGCGTCAGTAAGACGTTTTCTGTCAAAGACAATAAGGTGGAAGCACTGAAAAATGTCAGTCTTGACATTGCAAAGGGTGATATTTACGGCATCATCGGTATGTCCGGCGCAGGCAAAAGCACGCTGGTACGATGCTTAAACTTCCTGGAACGGCCCACAGAAGGTACTGTTTATGTGGAGGGACAGGATCTTTCTACCCTGGATGCAAAACAGCTGCGACAGCTGCGCAAGCATGTTGCAATGATCTTTCAGAATTTTAATCTGCTGATGCAGCGGACGGTTCTGGATAATGTATGCTTCCCGATGGAAATTGCGGGCGTGGATAAAAAGACAGCCCGGGAAAAGGCAAGGGAATTTCTAAAGGTAGTAGAGCTTTCCGACAAAGAGAAAGCATACCCGGCACAGCTGTCCGGCGGACAGAAGCAGCGAGTAGCGATCGCAAGGGCGCTGGCAATGAACCCGACGATCCTGCTGTGTGATGAAGCGACCAGTGCCCTGGATCCTACTACGACAAAGTCAATTCTGGCTTTGTTAAAGGATATTAACGAAAAATACGGCATTACGATCGTGATCATAACACACTCCATGGAAGTTGTTCAGGAAATCTGTACCCATGTGGCAATCATTGATGCAGGAGAGCTGGCAGAAAATGGTACAGTGGCAGATGTTTTTGCAAGTCCCAAGTCCAGAGCTGCAAAGAAGCTGGTATTTCAGGGGGATCAGAAGGTGGCGATTATGAAGAGCCGCCGCTGCATCCGCATCGTATTTACGAAGAACTCTTCTTTCGAACCTGTGATTGCGAACATGGTTCTGGAATGCAGGGCGAGTGTCAATATTCTGATGGCGGATACCCAGGACATCGGCGGAATTGCAACCGGTCAGATGATTCTGCAGCTTCCGGAGGAAAATCAGACCGCAGACAAGATGATTGCGTATCTGAGAGAAAAAAATCTTACAGTAGAGGAGTTGAAGGATTATGTTGAGTAGCAAGGAAATTAGCATGCTGATCGAGGCTACCGGCACATCCGTCTATATGACGCTGGCCTCTACCCTGATGGCATATGTGATCGGTCTCCCGATCGGAATTTTACTGGTTGTATGCGCACCGGGCGGCTTGAAGCCCAAGGCTGTGCTGTATAAGATCCTGGATTTTATCGTAAATATTACGAGATCCATTCCGTTCCTGATTCTGATGCTGCTTGCAACGCCGCTGGCACGTCTGGTGACAGGCAAATCCTATGGTGCAAATGCAACGATCATTTCACTGACACTGGCAGCAGCACCGTTTATTGCCCGTCTGGTGGAGTCTTCTCTTCTTGAGGTGGACAAGGGTGTGATTGAGGCGGCTCAGAGTATGGGTGCAAGTATCTGGCAGATCGTTTTTAAGGTGCTGATCGGAGAGGCGAGAGTTTCTCTGATCGTCGGTTCCACGATTGCACTGGGGACTGTGCTTGGCTATACTGCAATGTCCGGTGCCATCGGCGGCGGCGGCTTAGGGGATGTGGCGATCCGTTACGGCTATTCCAGATGGGATACCAAAATCCTTCTGGCGACGGTTGTACTGCTTGTTATTCTGATGCAGATCATTCAGATTGTCGGCAGCCGTTTATCCAAGAAACTGGACAGAAGACTGACCCATTGAGGGGCAGGATATTCTGTTTAGTCATAGAGTGGTTCCGGATACCAGAAAATCCGGCCGAGAGAGGAGAATATTATGAAAAGAAAAGTACTGGCACTGGCATGCACACTGGCACTGAGCGCAGGTCTGCTGGCAGGCTGCGGCAGCAGCACAGATACTGCTGCAGAAGCAGAGAGCACTGTAGCAGCTGTTGAAAGCACCGAAGCTGCAGAAGCAGAATCTACCGAGGCAGAAAGCACCGAAACTGCAGCAGAAGTGGAATCCAAAGGCACCATTACGGTAGCAGCAACTCCTGTTCCTCATGCAGAAATCCTGGAAGCAGCAAAAGATCTGATGGCTGCAGAAGGCTGGGATCTGGAAATCGTAGAATTTACCGATTACGTACAGCCTAACGAAGTAGTGGAGAGCGGCGATGTAGATGCAAACTACTTCCAGCACGTGAATTACTTAAATAGCTATAATGAAGAAAAAGGAACGCACCTTGCGATCGCAGGCAAGATCCATTACGAGCCTCTTGGTCTGTATCCCGGCAAGCAGAGCGACCTCGCTGCAATCACAGACGGCGCTGAAATCGCAGTTCCCAACGATACAACAAACTGTGCAAGAGCACTGCTGTTACTGGAGGCAGAGGACCTGATCAAGCTGGATCCCGAAGCTGGTATCACCGCAACAGAGAATGACATCATTGAAAACCCTCACAACATCAAGATCGTTCCTCTTGCAGCGGAGCAGGTAGCCCGTACTCTGGAAGATGTTGACTTCGGTGTTATCAACGGCAACTACGCTATGGAGGCTGGCCTGACCAGTGCAGATGCAGTTGCTCTGGAGTCTGCTGATTCCGAAGCAATCCAGCAGTATGTAAACGTGGTTGCAGTTAAGGAAGGCAACGAGAACAACGAAGGTGTACAGGCACTGGTAAAGATTCTGAAATCTGATGAGATCAAAGACTTCATCAACGAGAACTATAAGGGCAGCGTTGTTCCTTACGACGGAGAATAATTTCCGCGAAGGACAGCTTTGAACCTGTAAAAGCGATGAACGAAATGAAAGAATGGAACATTTTCGGTCTGCTGTGAAAACAGTGCCGATAGAAAACTGCCATCTGACGGGAAACTGCCGGGTGGCAGTTTTTTTATCGTATAGGAAACTTCGTTTCCATACGATAAAAATGCTCCGCGCACATTCTATCGTCCATGACAATTGCATGTTTGCAGAGCACGTATTCTATTGTTTTACCTGAAAGGTAAGATGTGATATAATGAGCACGAAAGAAAAACAAGCGACGCCGAAGGCGGCATTTGTAATTAGGAGACTGGAATGAAACGATTTTTAGGATGGTTGGATCGCCGTTGGTACCTGTTTTTGGCAGGCGGCTGTATCGGCGCAGAGCTGCTGGTATTTTTGATTTTTCGGGAGAACAGCTATTTTACAGTGCAGGATAACCTCGATCTGTTTGTCGCGCACTTTCAGGTACTGAGCCACTCAAACAGCTGGTTTGCCCAGGGCGCGACGGTTCCGATGCTGGGCGGCATCAGCCGGGACAGCCTGAGCAGCGAATGGAACCTATACAATATTTTGTATACATTTATGCCGGTATTTTGGGCGTACCTGACGGGGTATTTCTTGAAAATCCTGATCGGGACAGGTTCTTTTGTGCTGCTGGCAAAGGATGTCTATCAGAAAGCGTATCCGCGGTACCGGGGAATCGCCTGGGCGGCCGGGCTGTGCTATGGACTTCTGCCGTTGTTCCCGGCATACGGAATCGCGTTTGCGTCGATTCCGCTGGCAGTGTTTATTTTACGGCGGATCTATCGGAAAGAGGGAAAATGGTGGTATGCACTGCTTTTTGTCTACCCATTTTTATCGTATTTTTCCTACTTCGGATTTTTTCTGCTGGCGTATCTGGTGTGTGCGGTTGTGATTGTGTCGATTCGAGACAAAAAATTCTGCGGTCGTCTGGCAGTCGCTGTGCCGGTGCTGGCGGCTGGCTATGTTTGCTTTGAATATCGTCTGTTTGGACAGATGCTGTTTTCGGATGTCAAGACGATACGGGAAACGATGGTAGAGAGCAATTTGAACTTTTCCGAGGTACTCGGTCAGATCAGGGAAGCGTTTTTGACGCCGGTGTTCCATGCGGCTTCCGACCATGCAGTTTTCGTGCTGCCGGTGTGCGTAATTGTACTCGTTTGGCAGCTGGTGGCGGCAGTTCAGAAGAAAAATCTGAAAAAGTTCAAAAGCAGCGCGCTTTTGTGGGTGCTCTTGCTGATCGTGTTCAATTGTCTGGTGTATGGATTGTACTTTCAGGGGGACTTCCGGGGATTGTTTGAAACGCTTCTGCCTCCATTAAAAGGTTTCCAGTTCAATCGAACCGTATTTTTCAATCCGTTTTTATGGTATGTAGCGCTGTTTCTGGCGTTAAAAGCGCTCTACGATACCGGAAAGCTTTTCTGGAGACGGATCGCAAATCTGGCAGCATGCATCGCAGTTGCGGTAATTTTGCTCACACCTGCGGTTTACAACGAATTTTACTGGACCTGCTACCATCAGGCGTATCGCGCAGTGAAGCATACAGAGGTCAATCTGTTGAACTTCCGGGAATACTACAGCACCGACCTGATGGAGGAGATCAAGACGGATATTGATTATGAAGGAGAATATGCGGCCGGCTACGGATTGAACACCGCTGTGCTGGAATACAGCGGGATTTCCACGCTGGACGGCTATCTCGGTTTTTACCCACAGAGCTATAAGGAAGAATTTACGAAGCTCATCTGGCCTGCCTATGAGAGAGTGCCACAATGGCAGACCTATTACGGGGAATGGGGCGCGCGAGCCTACCTGTTTGCCGGGAGCGGCGAGAGTATTTACAATCCTTACCGCAATCAGGTGCTGTCGGATCACCATTTATATTTAGACAGTGAACAGTTTGTAAAAATGGGCGGAAAATATCTTTTTTCCCGTTATGAGCTGGATAATGCAGAAGAGTTGGGCTTCACACTGCGGGGGATTTATTCGAACGAAAACGCGCCGTATACAATTTACCTGTACGAAATTTGACAAAGTATTTGATACATGATATGATTGTGAGTAATGACCGCAGAGAGCGGTGCTGACAGATAAGGATAAGGGGGACATGTAAAATGCCGATCAGAATCAGCAATTATGCTGGAAAATTTGGATGGAACGCGAGAAAATATTTTCCCAGACTGGCATCTGAACTTTACCTGAAGCTTCAGTTTACGACCAGAGGAAAGGTACAGCAGGACTATATCGACTATTTTCTGAATGCACCGGAAATTCCGCATCCGCATGTAGTAAACCTGGAGACAATCAATCGCTGCAACTCGACCTGCGAGTTCTGTACGGCGAACAAAAATGCAGAAAAGCGTCCCTATGCCCGCATGTCGGAGGAGCTTTACTACAGCATTATCGATCAGTTAAGGGACTGGAACTACAAGGGACATCTGACCCTGTACGGAAACAATGAGCCCTGGCTGGATACCAGAATCGTAGAGTTCCACAAATACGCAAGAAAACAGCTGCCGGACTGCTTTATCTTTATGTCCACGAATGGACTGATCCTGGACATCGATAAGGTAAAATCGATCATTCCGTATGTCAACCAGCTGATTATCAATAACTACTGTCTGGACATGAAGCTGCATGACAACATTCAGGAGATCTATGATTATGTCAATGCGCATCCGGATGAATTCAAGGATGTTGATATCCTGATTCAGATGCGCTATCTGAAAGAAGTCCTGACCAACCGTGCAGGCAGCGCACCGAACAAAAAGGCGACCAGCAAGATTATCAAAGAAACCTGCCTGATGCCGTTTACCGATATGTGGATCACACCCAACGGCAAGCTGGGTATCTGTTGCTGTGATAACTTTGAAGTGACGGATTTCGGTAACCTGAACAATATCGCGTTGAAGGACGCATGGAACAGTGCCCTGTACAAACGGCTGCGTACTGCAGTAAAGGACGGCAGACAGAACTGGGAGTTCTGTAAACACTGTGACTTTATCGACACGAAGCTGCGCACGGACATTGCGAAAGAAGCAATGAAAGAAGCAGGATACGGCAAATACGCGAAATAAACGTCGGTTCATGCGTAAAAGCAGCTGCGCAGCAGCAGAGCGCATCGAAGATGCAGCTTTGCGGATGACACGGACGAACTGCACTGAAATTAAAAAGAAAAAACAGGCTGCAGCCTCTGGCAGGAAACTATGTCAGAAAGGCTGCAGCCTGTTTTGGTTTTAGCAGGACGCAGAAACGGCGAAAGAAAACCGCTTTGCGCCTGGTTCTCTTTCGCCGTGTAATTCATGACAATAGAATGCTCGCAGAACGTGCATTCTATTGTTCGTTTCTGTCTCAGTTTTTCGCTTCGTGATATTCTTTTTCCGTATTGACGTTCCAGATGTTGGAGCGGTCGCGGATACCGTTTACGATGTTGTGTACGACCTCGAAAGAGGTGCACATCGAATGGTCGATGTTGTTGTAACGGTGCTGACCGTTTCTGCCGACACAGTAGAGGTTGTCGATGCCGTTGAGCCAGTGGATCAGAGTATCGATTTCCTCGTAGGTGTCGAAGTAAGCGGGATAAGCTTTTTTAACAGATTCGGAATGCGTATCAAGCACGTCATCCTTGCTGTCGATCATGCCCATTTTGATGATCTCGTCCACAGCAAAGTCAGAAAACTCCTGATCGGACATATTCCAGAGCTTATCGCCTTCGTTGCAAAAGTATTCCAGACCGATCCATACGGTATGCTCGAGATCGACAACCATGTAAGGCGACCAGTTGTTGTAAATCTGGAAACGGCCGAGCTGTACGTTGCGGTCATGGACATAAACCCAGTTGTCCGGAACGATGTTGCCGACGGTTTTGATCTTGGTCTTGTTTTTCAGATTGAGCTTGCGCACCAGAACGCCCAGTGTGCGGTAATCACGGTAAGGAAGTCCTGCCGCAATTTTGGCTTCTTTTTCCGGAACGTCGTTCATACCGCCGACGAGATCGCGGATCGGCATGGAGGAAATGAAGACGTCAGCTTCTTCGCGGATCTTCTTGCCATCCTGCTCGTAGGTTAGAGCGACGATGTGGTCGTTTGCATCTTTTTCCAGACCGACAACCTTGCAGCCCTTTAAGATTTTGCCGCCCAGCTTTTCGATTTCGGAAGCGGTTACGTCCCACAGCTCGCCGGGACCGAGCTTGGGATAGCGGAAGGATTCGATCAGGGAGGTTTCTACCTGATGTGCTTTTTTGGTCGGTACGATTTTCCAGAGGATGTCTTTTAAAATCGCAATAATGGAAAGTCCCTTTACGCGCTGTGCACCCCAGCTGGGATCGATATCCCTGGGATGACGTCCCCAGAGGTTCTCGGTGTAGTGTTCAAAGAACATGGAATAGAGCTTTTTGCCGAAACGGTTAATATAGAAATCCTCGAGGGAGTTTTCCGGGCGTTTGTGGATCAGGCTCGCGAGATAGCTGAAGCCGACCTGCATCGTCTGGAGAAAACCCATGTTCATGAAAAGCTCAGGCTTTAACTGAATCGGGTAATCGTAGAATTTCTGGTCAAAATAAATACGGGACACGCGGTTACGGTTTAGCATAACGCGGTCTTCTTTCTGGGGATCAGGACCGCCCTTTTCCAGCGGAACGTCGCGCTGCAGCATGATATCGTCCGCTGCGGGAGCCCCCTGCATGGGAAGCATCTGTTCCCACCATGCATTTACTTCCGGAACCTTGGAGAAAAAGCGGTGACCGCCCATATCCATACGGTTTCCTTTATAGTTGACGGTCTTGGAAATACCGCCCATATGAAAACTCTCTTCAAATACAGTTACTTCGTACTCATCGGACTGCTTTAACAGTTCGTATGCCGCGGTAAGGCCGGCAGGGCCCGCGCCGATGATAAAGGCTTTTTTCATGAAACAGGATTCCTTTCTCTGATCTTGTACTTTCGGTAAAATATTATAATGCGTCAATTATCTTTTATTGTAACATACAAGCAGGCACTGTTCAAGCAGGAAATCAGACTGCAGGAAAGGACAGGTGAACTGGTGTATGATGTTAAGACCGTGCTAAAAATGTTAAAAAGGGACGCAAAATACACCTGAAGTCGACAGGAGATTGCAAAATGATGTATTTCAAATTCTTTTCGGAGGGGAAAAAGTTCTATATAATGAGATATGCAGTTTTGTATGACGAATAAAGCTGCATGGGGATTGAGCCGAAGGGCTCGTGATTTTGAGGATGTCCATAGCATGGACAGAAGGGAGATTGCATGAACAGCATCTTATTATCAACGCAGGAATGCGGCAGCCAGGAACTTCTTCAACTGACGGAAATGCTTTGCAGGGAACAGGATTTTCAGATCATTGTTTCAAGGGCGTTTCCCTTTATGGAAAAGGAAAGGAAAACAAAAACCGTAGAAAACAGGGCAGGAGATTTGCTGACAAAGCTCGGGTTTAAGGCGAATCTGAAGGGCGTTGTCTATTTGAAGGCAGCTGCGAGAATCGGTCTTGAGGACAGGGAAGAGCTGGAAGGCATAACGAAACGACTGTATCCGGCCATCGCAAAGGAATGCAGGACCTGTGCCGGCAGAGTAGAGCATGCGATCCGGCATGCCATTCATACGAGCTGGGAAAAGGGAGATGTCAGACAGCAGCGCATGGTGTTTGGATACGACAGGGAAAGTGGAAACCGTCCGACAAACGCGGAGTTTATCGCACGCATGATTGACTGTCTGGAACGGCAGGATCATCTCTTATATTCCTGATTCGTAACTGTTCCGTACCCTCACAGTTACCCCGATTCTTTCCTTCGGAAAATCAGATCTAATTGAATAAAAATGTTCAAAGGGGAACAGCGTTTGGCACAAGTTGCGCCAGAAACGGACTGTTCCCCTTTTATAGTGGACAGATAGCCGCAGGCTTCGGGTTACGCTGCCTGGTCGGGGACGATACGTCAGGAACTATCCCCAACCGGTCTGCAGCTTATGCTTTCTCACCCGATCCGATCTGCCAGCAGCATGTCGATCAGGCAGCGTGTGGCAGCGCCGAGAGGACGGCTGGGATCCCGCACGAGACAGATGTAGCGGCTCGGAATTTCCTCTGTAAGGGGAATCGAAATAATGCGTTTTTCAGAAAGTGCCTGCGCTGCCAGATCCTCCGGCATAAACGCAAGCCCCAGATTATGGGCAACAACAGGCAGCAGCAGGTCGGCGCTGGCAAGCTCGATATCGTAGTTGAGGGGAAGTCCGTGGGCGGCAAAGAAGTTCTCATAAAACTGATGGGACATGGTTGCCTCCGTCAGACCGGCGAGAGGATACTGTATCAGCTCCTGCAGGGAGATGGGCTTATCCATGAGCGCAGAAAAACGGGGGCCGCCGACTAAAATGCTGCGAACGGGACGAAGCCGGACTGTGCTGTAAGGCTTTTCAATCTGCAGAGGGGTTGGAACAACAGCAACGTCGGTTCGCCCTTCCTTTAAATCGGAAAGCACGTGGGCAGTGGTTCCGTTACTGATGCGGATTTTGACATCCGGATGCTCCTTCTGGAACAGCGCCAGCCGATCCAACAGCAGACAGTGGAGAGCGGTTTCGGTTGCTCCGACGCTGACTGCTCCACCGTGCAGGCCGAGGGAAAGCCCGAGCTCCTCTTCGCCTCGCAGGATGCGTTCACAGGCGGGAGCAACATATCGGTAAAGCATCTCGCCCTCCGGAGTCAGGGTGACGCCGTGACGGGAACGGATAAAAAGGCGGCAGCCCAGCTCGCTTTCTAAGTTCTGGATGCTCCGGGTCACGGACGGCTGGCTGGAAAGC
>ERZ856578.3218-NODE-3218-length-24979-cov-26.777769_pt1 | contig 24979 bp, 24 predicted proteins | sample MGYA00514384_ERZ856578 | MGnify/ENA primary metagenome ERZ856578 (study PRJEB29103, sample SAMN06111958) | human gut metagenome | biome: human gut; feature: ankylosing spondylitis patient; material: healthy_person | host: Homo sapiens | place: China:Hangzhou... | reverse complement strand
ATTCTTTTTGATCTCATAAAATGGTACGCCATAAGTACCCCAATTACGGGTTACTGATAAAAGGACACGATATTGCAAATCGGCACAAGGAGTTCCCATGATCCCGAAATGATGTCCTTGCATACGTGAACTTTTAAAACTTATATCACCATCTGTATTATAAATAGGAGACATGACTAGCGGATTACCAATTCCCATCCCCCAATGTTGCCAACCGGTATAAATGCTATGATTATAATAATTATCCGCACCACTTACCTGCTCCGGTATTTCCGGTGTATGATCCCAATAGACAGCACCGGTCTGATCCTTTGTAGAAATATACTCATAAACAAAACCACTGATCACAGGATTCTTAGGAAGCGTTATTTCCACTCCAGCCAGGCAATCCTTCCAACCATATTCTCCGAACATCTGCGAATGATCTTCGAAATAATGTTCGTAATAGGGACGAATTGTCCAATCTTTTGAAGCATACCACGTCAGTGAAAAATTCCAACTCCCCAAATGATTTCCATAAATATTCGTTTGTTCTCCCATCGGTGTATCACTGCTACCCCCACTCGGAATAAACACTTTAAAGAAATCTTTTATCCCATTCGGCATATCAATCTTTCCATTTCCCTTAAACGCATTTCCCCCGAATTGAGCAGCCATCTCCAGCCCTCCTTCAAAGATCAAAGGAAACTTTTCCTGATTACCGATCTTCACATATAAATCTTTGGAATGATAAAGCACATGTTCCGTATGTTTACCGCCCGGAGCTACGAAATCTTTCTGCCAACCATCATCCGTAAACATACCATAAGCAATATGTCCTTTAAAAGCCAACCAACCTTTTGTTCCCGGAACGAGCGTATATTCCGGAATACCGATACGCACTTGCGGAATCGGACGGGCATTTCCCGAAAATGTCAGTCCACCGCTACTCAGTAACGGATTATTAAACTCGCTATACCGCTCCTTACTTCCGATACTCACCCCCAGGTAACGATATTTCAGATCCGCATACAATTGTTGCACCACAAAAGTCGATGTAAAATTATAAGCGACAGCCAGATCCGCCCCGAAAGCATACGAGAAGCGTTTATCGTTTTCCAACTCTCGGAAGATCCCTGCACGCAGATACCCGTTATTCTTTTCGATAGAGGACAATCCCTGCTTGTTTGCTGTCAGCCAGAAAGGATTATGTTCGCCTCCGCTGAAACTGACACCGGTCTCCGCCCGATAACTCAGCCCTTTCGTAAACTGAGCATAAGAGGTTAAAGGAAGCATACATATACTCCCCAAAAGGATTAAGTTAGATATAATTTTCATTTTTTTATATAATACGAGAAGCTGATTTATTAATATTACCATTTTTCAGTTTTTCATTTTTGAGCCAGTACCCGAGGGTTTATCTCCGAACACATCAATATACGGATACGCGAATTGACCAGCCTGTGGTATTCCTCTTCCACCTCCTCCGGGGTGAAGTGTATCGGACAGAGGTACATGAAGGTCGCATAAATGCGGTCGAGCGTTTCGAGTGTCAACGTGCCATCCGGATGGTGATGGTCCAGTTTCGAAAGTGTGCGGCGGTCGATATGCAGACATTCAGACAATTGCCTGAATGATAGTAATCTCCACCTTCTTTGTATCTGCCAAACTTCATCAGAAGCAATCATAATCCATTTATTAGAACCTACGTCGGAAAATTGCCGGGACATTTCGTTTCCACTGAGGGCATCTCCCCATGAAACGGCCCGAAAACAAAAGAAACCTTAATTTATGCTACTATATCCTATATTTGGTACATTCATCCATGTACCATGCTAAAAAATAAGAACCATATCTTTAGCACAAGTATAAAAGGGCATGCCTCTCATACACAGTTTTCTCTGTTTTTATTTTTTAATTAAACAAATTGTTGTTAACATGATTCAAAACACTATTCCATTTCAGCCAAGCCGTTTCGCCTCATTGCGGGCGACAACACCGGTTCCTGTTTCATGGGAAACGATTGTCAACGAACTGACAGGGCCGTTTCATAAAGCGCAAACCGAACTGTATCGGCAGACAATTGCCCGTTTCCACCAAGCGGAACAAGAGAACGATAATTTGCTTCTCCCGAAGCTGAAAGCAGAAAAAGAACAAATCAAACAGGCCCAACCTGCCTTTATCGCTTCGGTCTCGCTCACAGGCGGACGTACCTCCGCACACGTTACCGGTTATTCCGGGTTCATCATGGTCGACATTGATGACATCCCACCCGGGCAATTCACCGAAATACTTGTCCGGATCAAAGCCGATCCTCATACCTTCCTCGCCCATACCACAATCTCTGGTGTCGGTATCCGGGTATTCGTCCGGATGGAAAATGCGGCCACAAAGCATGATTTCCTGCTTGCCTGGAAGACTGTCAATGAATATTATGTCCATCTGAGCGGTATCGGATATGACTTCAAATGCAAAAATCCGACCCGCATGTCTGTCATCTGCCATGATCCCGATACTCTCTACCGCCCCGACGCGCTCTGTTTCCCATTGCCGGACGAACAGACAGGCAAGCAGACAAGTAAGGTGGAAAAACGCGGCCGCAAACCCTCCGTTTCCCGGGCAGCCCTGACCGTGCGCCGCCTCGTTGAACAGGAAGGAATCGCCTACGAAGCACACAGTCACAACGATTACATCTGCCGCTGCCTCTACTGGATGAACCGGTTTGGCATCCCGGAAAAGGAGGCTACGGCATGGGCACTCGATACGTTTGCCGATTACGATGCGGCCTCCGTCCGCTCTACTGCAAAAAGCTGCTATGCATTGACTGCCGAACATGCCACACAAAAGCTCCGCAAGTTCGAACAGACGGTAGCCGGTGGCACAACCCGCGCACGAGGTTGTGCCTCGGTCGAGGAGATGGAGCGTTTCATTGACGGTTACATGGAAATACGCCGTAACCGACTCACCCAACAGGCGGAAATACGCCTGCAAGGCAGCAGTGAATGGCAACGCATGACCGACACCATAGAGAATTCCCTTTGGCGAGCCATGCAAAAAGAGGGTATCAATGCAGACCTTTCCCGCCTGCACACCCTGTTGACCAGCGACTTCGTGCCCGAATACCATCCGTTGACAGACTATCTCAATACCCTCCCGCCCTGGGACGGTACGAGCGACCCGATCGGCAAACTCGCCGCGATGGTGCATACCACAGACAACTCCCCTGAAAAATTCGCTTCCTACTTCCGCCGCTGGCTTGTGGGGATGTTGGCGGGAGCGCTGGATGAACGGACTGTCAACCATGTCATCTTCGTGCTGATCGGCCGCCAGGGAAGCTACAAAACCTCTTTCATGCAAAACCTGCTCCCACCCTGCCTCCGGCGTTACTTCACGACGAAGACCAACAGCCAGCGGCTTGGCAAAGACGACCTGCTGACCCTCTCGGAATTCCTCCTGGTCAATTTCGAAGAGATCGACACCATGCGCCCAACGGAATTGAACCAACTCAAAGCAATGACCACCGCACTTTACATCGACGAACGACTTCCTTACGGCCGCAACAAAGTACGGTTGCCACACGTCGCCTCCTTCTGCGCTACCGGCAACAACCCGCTCTTCCTCTCCGACGATACCGGAAACCGCCGATGGCTTGTTTTTGAAGTGGCAGACATCGACAGTCCCTGGGAACATCCGATCGACCACGATGCCGTCTATGCGCAAGCAAAAGCTTTGCTCGACAGTGGTTTCCGCTACTGGTTCCAAGGCGAAGAGATCGACGAACTCAACCGCCGAAACCGGCGTTTTGAAACACCCAACCCTGCCAGGGAATTGATCCTTGCTTTTTATCGGAAACCTTACGGGTTGGAAAAAGGGCGTTACATCACAGCCAGCCAGATTGTCGCCCGTTTTGGCAACAGCATACGGCTGACAACCGGACAAGTGGGGCGCATCATGAAAGAACTTGGTTTTGAACGCTTGCATACCCGCAACGGTAACTTCTGGCTGATCGTCGAACGAACCACCGATGAGATCGCCACCATCTTGCCCGAACCGCAAGAGGAGGAAAAAAACGGGGGCTAACCTCCGGCCGTTGTGAAAGTTGTGAAAGTATTTACCCCCTGTTTGTAAACTTTGCAGGAAAATAAATAAATACCGGTCCCCTTTTAAAAGACACCCCGTATTTATTTGTATTCCCGGAAAGTTTACAAAACAGCCCTCACAGACTTCACAGCCTTCACAACATTCAGCCTTCAATTTGTCAATTATTAATTAACAATTCAATTATGATCTCTTATCCTCTTAAAAAATCAGACCTTGCCAGTCTCTACTTTCCGGAGCTGGCACCTCACCAGGCATGCAATCGCCTGCGCCGTTGGATCATCCGTTGTAAAGAATTGCATCAAGAACTGCTTCTGAGCGGCTATTCGTCCACCCAACGTTTCTTTACACCCCGACAGGTCCGGCTGATCATCCGTTACCTCGGAGAACCCGGCTGAGAATGAATCTATGAATGGGCATCCTAAGAGGCCAAGAATGCCCATCTTAAGAAGCTTACAATGCCCACTGTAAGAGGCTAAGGATAGGCATTCTAAAAAACAAAGGATGCCCACCGACAGATGCATGAAAAAAAAGCGGATGGATTTCCCTCCCTGCCGCATCATCCGGCATCACAGCCACCGGCCCCTTGCCGTATATTTGCATTGTAAACATTGTTAAACTATTAAATATCAAAACGTATGCCGCAAGCTTTTTTAGTTCGCAAGTATACTATTCCGGGGGAAGAACCACGGAAAGAAGTATTCAAACCTGCCCCGTTTTATTACGGGACACTATCGACCCGTGATGCCGCCGAGCAAATTGCAGAAGAATCGTCGCTCACCAAAGGGGATGTGCTGAACGTCCTGGACCGTTATCAACGCTATGTCATTCAAAACCTTCAAAAAGGTTATAAAGTTGAACTGCTTGGATTCGGAACGGTCTACAACCGTTTGATCACAGGGAAAGGCGTTGAAAAGGCCGAAGAGGTGAAAGCAACACAAATCAGAAGCATCGTCCCCGGTTTTACTCCTTCGTACACGATCCTCAACGGTACCCGCCGTTATTCACTCTTAGGTGAAAAAACTACCTTAGTAAAGGTGAACATCAACGGGACTCAAGTTCCTGAGGAAGAAGGAGGAGGTAGTGACAGACCGGAAATCGAATAATTCATTAAATTTATAAACACATGCAACAAACCATTGAAGCCAATCCGGCACCGGAAAACCCCAAACACAAAATCTGGGGTATCGTGTTAAAGGTGATCGCCACCGTAGTAGCCACCCTTTTAGGAGCCTTGGGACTCCAGTCTTGCTTGTAGCCATGGTTCCTATCTGCGAAAACGTCCTGCAGGGCGAGATCGAACTCATGCGCCATGCCACTGATAGTGTCCGCTTTATCGTGGTCCACTGTTCCGCCACCCGTTGCAATCGGCCTTATACAGCCGAACAGTTGGAACGCGACCACCGGAGCAGAGGTTTTCGCACGACCGGTTATCATTTTTACATCCGTACCGACGGAACCACCACCCACCCTCGCCTACTTGGTGAGGTGGGTGCCCATGTAAAAGGCCTGAACCATTGTTCCATCGGTATCTGCTACGAGGGCGGGCTCGACCCCGATGGGCATCCTGCCGATACCCGTACGCCCCGCCAACGCGAACGGCTGGAAGAATTGCTAACGATCCTCCGCCAACTCTACCCGCAAGCCCTCATCACCGGACATAACCACCTCACCCCACATGCACCCAAGGCATGTCCTTGTTTTGATGCCGAATGGGAGTACAGATGGATCTGACGGTGTCTTACCGGCACGCAAACAGTATGAATCGATTAATATGGATTGTGCTGTTTGCGTGTTTTTATTTTCTGCTTCCTTTTGAAACAAGAGTCTACTTATTCACTTTTAAAAGTAATTCCTTCAGAAGCATCATGAATAAATTCAAACTCTAACGTCCGTGCTAACCCTTCTCCCAAGGTATAAGGAGCTTTGAATCCGGACTCTTGTACTTTGGTTGCATCAAACTGTGTTGTGGCACAAAATTTTTTTACGCGGACAGAGCTTACGGTTAATTTCTTAACACAAAACGATTGGAGAGATTCTCCATGAGGCAAAGTTTCGATCTGGTACTGAAAGTAAAATCTTTCAAGATCTTCACTGCTATACATGATTATAAAAAATTATTCGCGGCGAAGATAGAACTTTCAATCAATAGCCATTTTTTGACTGCTTACAAAATTGGATACTTTTAATACACGTATTATTTTTGTTTTTCCGTTTTGAGTCAAATAACCATCCCCACTTATTAAAATATTTAATGACTGATATTATGTGATATTTCAATAATTTTTTGTTTTTGTATGAACCTTTTTTATATTCATGAACTACAGTTACCATAGGGTAGAACATTGTCTTTGAAATTTCACCAATTCTCCTACATAAATCCAAATCTTCTGCATACATAAAATAACGTTCGTCAAAACCTCCAACAGATTTCAAGATAGAACAGCGCATAAACATAAAACATCCCGATAGCGAAGGTATTTCCATCACCTGATTATAGTCAGCCCAACGGAGTTCATAATAATAGTTACGGCGATTCTGAAAAGATTTTATTGGTATAAATCTCCTGAAAATCAAATCCATAGGAGTGGGTAGTAATTTACATAAATACTGTAATTCTCCTGATGGATATAATATTTTAGGCATAACCAATCCAACATTTGGTTGGGCGTTCATGAATTTACACAATGATTCAATAACTTTATCATTCCAATAAATATCAGGATTAATAACAACATGATAGTTTGCTCCCAATTCTATCGCTCTTTTAATAGCTATATTATGTCCTTTCCCATAGCCAACATTTAAACTATGAATATAACAGATGTGAATATTATCACCGACAAAATTTCGGAGTTCATCATTAGATGAATTATCTACAATAAATAATATTTCGATTGGCGATTTTATTACACAATCTAAAAGTCTATTTAAATCTGTATGAGATGTATGAAATGTTACAATTGATGCTGTTATCATTTTTTATATCTTTTCTTACAAATGTTATGAGGTATTTTGAATACTGTTTTTTTAATATTGAATCATTAAGTAATTATTGTTTGAAAGTTATCTAATTTTTCATGTTGAATTATTTTTGTGCAACAATCTATGTATTTTTGTGCACGTTCAAAAGAAGAATCAAATAAAGTTAATTGTTTGCGTCCATTTTCTATTAGTTTTTGTCGTAAACTTACAGAATTCACTACCATTAAAATTTTCTCGCAAATATCATTTGGATCCATTGGATTAAAATATAATGCAGCATCACCACATACTTCTGTTGCGAATGATAAATTAGACGTTAGAATAGGACGTTCCATCATCATTGCTTCCGGGTAATTTGCAGAAAAACATTCTAGCAACGTAGGTAAGAATAGGGCATCTGTTTCCCGATAAAGATAAGGGCACGTTACAATATCAACTTTTCCCACATTAATAATACATTCTTTTACTTCATCACTTATTTTCTGAGTAAACAATACTTCATCAACAGTTAAAACAAAACGTATCTTCCTCAAGGATCTTTTCTGTAAAAGAGGTATCACTCTATTCAATATTTCCAGATTTTTATGCTTCATAAAAGAACATAAAGAAAGAAATCTAAATTCATCATCTGTATTCAGAGGCAAAACTCTTTTATTTGAAAGAGGAGATTGAAATACAGTATTACAAGTATTAGTAACAGTAAATACATTTGCTTTTGGTATATTTAGTAATAAATGTAAACGATTGGATACGCTTGAAGTTTCACACACAAAATATTTCCCATTACGTTTAAGAAAGTAACAATATATTTTTTTATGAATAGCTATAAGTATCTTTTCTTTTAGGGTAAGCAAAGTAAATATGGGAGATTCAGGATATATGCAATAAGGATAAGCATATCCTTGCAAATGAGGAACAGATGGTGACCAACATGAGGGACCAAACACAGAAAACACACAATCTGGTGCTATTTTCTGACATAATTTCTTTATTCTTCTACGAGTAAAGAAACCTTTCATTCCATAGATGGGATGTGATTCTATTAAATAAAAGAAGAAGTTAGAAGGAAATTTAGTTTGATCTAATTGTTTTGCAACTGAAGGACTCAAAAACACATGGTACTCATTGTGAGGAATTTTTATACATTCCATTATAAAAGAAACCGCTACTTGAGTAACTCCTGTTCCACTTAATGTAGATGTATTTATTAATAATTTCATATAGAATATCTATTTAAATCTACAAAATGATAAAATGAATTGTAAATGTTTAATTTTGATTACTGTAGTGAATTAATATATTATCAGTGAAAAGATAATATATTAATTATGATTGTGTATAAATATTTTTAGCGCTTTAAACAAGAATATAGATAATACAACGAATCCAATCGAATAATATGGTTGAATAAATAACATAGCTAATGGTCCTCTCGATATCATTAATAATCCAGGAGCTAAAGTTATAAGGAGAAATAAACTGAATTTACTCTTCATAGCCCAAACCTCCAATGTGGTTATTATGCATCCAAGAAGAAAAGATAAAATAGAAAATACGATAATATTTCCTTTTGAGTACACATAAAGATCTGATAGAGTTGTCCAACCAAGTCCCAAGCCATTGGCATACAGGTTTGCATTCAAATAATAACATAAATACCCTTGCATGGTAGCATCTTGTGGAAAAAGTTCAGTAAATTTGGCCACTGTAAAAGCTAATCCGGGAATAAAATTTTGCATACGTGCTATTAGTGGATAATTATCTAATAAGCGGCATGCATCAAAAACCATAAGGGAAATCCCTTGAGTATATCCAAATACAACCAATCCGTCTTTTAGTTTAAAATTATCAAGTCCAGCTCCACGAGAAGAAATTGAAAAAAGTAATAACAATGTACATAAGCCTATAGTTCCTGTAAGAAACACTTTTATCAAAGATATTTTATGCCGCAAAGAATACAACCATATACAAATTAATAAGACAGAGCCGAATGTTGCTCTTGCTCCACCAATTATCACGCAAATTGCATAAATAAAATATAGAATCAAGTATTTCTTTGTATATCGTGGAACATAGACAAAAACAAGTCCTATCATAATTATCAATAGCATAGGAGCGAATTTGTTTATTATTGAAACAGAATATTGATTGTCTGTTACAGTTGTCTCAACAAAAGCATATCCATTTTTTAAAGAATATAATGTTTCAGTGGTTGCAATATATAATAATGAAATACAAAGTATAGGAAATAGAATTTTGTTTAATGTGCTTATTTCATAAGTAGAAAGCCCTTTAATGCTATTTCCCAAAGGACATCTAAGTTTAATACGACAAAATATATAATTACTAAATGTAATAAAATACATATAACTGTATACGTATTCCATCAATGATATTTTTCTTATATAAGAGATGTTATAGTCAAAAAAAAATGTCGGTTCAAAAGGATTTAATGTAGAGTCAAATAAATAGATATAGAACCTTGCTCCTATAAATAAATTGAATGTTAATATGAATAATAAAAATAAACTTAATTTATTTTTATTATTTTGCCAAATAATACCTAAAGACAATATACTTAATACAACATAATATACTGAAAAATCAAAGTCTGCATGGTTTCCATTATTGATTAAATAAATGATCAGAACAAAGTAAATACTAAACAGACTAAAAGTAAAAAAGTGAAGATATTTAGTCATTATATTTCATTCATTTCTTTTCTTATTGCACGATATCTACGTGACATTTTTATTAAATCAGGTTCCTTGCTAAAAGTTTTGTGACCTAATTGTTGCGCATATACTAAGAGTGAACTACGGAATCCGACAACCTTTAAATTATTATAGAATGTCAAGAACAATTCAAATGGAATTGAATCTGGAAGAATTTCTATATCAAGATTATATTCCTTAAATAAATCAACAATATCTTTTTTATTGGTAGTTGACTGATAAGGATGAAACTTTAAATAGTTCTTTTGTTCCGCCTTCGTTTCTATTAATTGCCGAATACATAAAAAGTATTTCTCTTTCTCAACTATCCCTTGTTCGACAGAAGATTCAAATACAAAAATAGGGAGCCTGTTATCTATTATATATTCAGGATTAACCTTTGGCCATTCAACAATAATTGTGGCATAAAGAAGCTTTTCAAATATTTTTTCAGTTATAGCAAAACAAGTTGGAGTTTTTTTCTCTATTACTATGTCTTTTTTTAATGTCCATTTATAACTACACCATATTCTTTTCTGGTTTAATGGGAAAATTATGATATTGAATAAATCATAAATCAAACTTTTAAAAGAAATTCTATCCGAAAGAAGATTATCAAAAGCTAATGCTCCTTCTTGTATATAATTAAATTGAGTGCAATTAGGATGTGTAATAAACGTCTGAAAAAAATGAGATCCTGCATGAGGTGTATACAAGATATATTCATCTTTTATTTTTGTATTAATCACATTATCTATACGTCTTATCAATTTTTTCCATTGATAAAACTTAAATGCAGAAAGGCGATTGGAGATATCATATTCTTCATCAAGCCTAATAATGAGATAAGAAATAGGAATAATACTATTATTATAATTTCTAAAATAGACAAAAATAATATCATCTACTTTTAAAGATAATCGCCTTATAACTCCTATAGCTGTTAGAAATACTGTATGAGAATGTATTAGAAATACATGTTTCATTCTATTATTGTTTAGTTTTTATTATTTGTTCTGCAAACTCAAAATCCTCAGGCCAGTCAATATCTACTCCCTCAATCTTATCAACAATAGCCATATAGGGCTTAAATCCTATTCTTTGGTGAAACTCTGTCCAAATATTCTTTTTAAAAATAAAAAATGCACTTGTTTCAATATATACTGGTTCTATGAGTTGTGTTCGAGGTACCTCAGATAACTCATAGTTTAACGGATGATCCTTATACCATGCGAATGTTTGAATTTTTTCTACACTAAAAGCAGAATCATACACTTCACTTATAACTTTTTCTACTGCATTCTCTATTGTGGATGATTTGATAAAAGGCGAGGTTGTATGGGCTAGTATATATATATCTGCATTAATTGCTTCAATAAAAGATTGGTAAATTTCTTTACCCAAAGTTAAATCATCATCCAGCTTTTCTGAACGTTTTAACCATTTCACCCCTTTAGGTAAATATTTTAAAATTTCATCAGAACTGGAATAAACCCATACTTCATCTATGTTTTTAACATCACAAAGTGTATCTAAGATATATCTTAACAGAGGTTTTCCACCTAACATTTTTAAGTTTTTACCAATGACTCTTTTACTGTTAAGTCTTATCGGAACAAATGCTACAGTTTTCATTATTTATCAATTAATTTTAGGTACACAACTAACAGAATCTATCACACCCATTAACTCATTTTCATTATTAACTACTATAAGTGAATGGGTACGACCACCATATATTACATCTTCAGCTTCAGTCAATTTAGCATCTTGATTTATAGTTTTGGGATGTTTATTTGCTATGTCACTTACTAACAATTTAAAAAAGTTAGTTTGATGTTGTTGCATAGCTCGACGTACATCACCATCCGTTACTATCCCTACCACCTTATTAGTTGCATCAATCACGACCGCCAATCCTAGTTTTGCTGCACTTATTTTTAGAATCGTTTCACTTATTTTGTCCTCCATACAAACCGTAGGTAAATTATCTGTAACCATCATATCTTTTACTTTCGATAATAATCGTCTCCCCAATGACCCTCCTGGATGAAATTTTGCAAAATCTTCAGCCTTAAAGTTACGCACTTTCATAAGTGCACAGGCTAATGCATCTCCCATCACAAGAGTTGCAGTAGTTGAAGATGTAGGAGCAAGATTTAATGGACAAGCTTCACGCTTTACAGCTACATTAAGATGACAAGTAGAATATTGTCCAAGCAGAGAGTTCGGATTTCCAGACATTCCAATTATAGGGATGTTACGTTTCAATAATATTGGAATGAAACGAAGTAATTCATCAGTGTTGCCAGAATATGATATCGCAATTACAACATCTTCTGATGTGAACATCCCCAAATCACCATGATAAGCATCGAGAGGATTAACATAAAAACTTGGGGTTCCAGTACTTGCAAAAGTAGCGGCTATTTTAGCTCCAATATGGCCAGATTTTCCTACTCCTGTAATAATAGTTCGACCTTTTGCCTGGTATATCAGATTCACTGCTTGTTCAAAATTATTATCAAGAAGAGGGATTAGCTCTAATAAAGACTGTACCTCATCTTTGATACATTTGATTCCATACTCTTTTACATTTTCCATTTTAAATAATAGAAGTAATTACATTTTCCAAATTTGATAAAAATAACATATTAGGACCATCACTAAGTGCGTTATCAGGATCAGGGTGAACTTCGAAAAAATATCCGTTAGCTCCAAATGCTTTTGCTGCCAATGCCATAGCCGGAATAAATTCACGATTACCTCCTGTCTTACCTCCTGCTGCTCCCGGCCGTTGAACAGAGTGAGTACAATCCATGATTACCGTTTCTGCATATTTTCTCATGTCAACAAGATTTCGAAAATCCACAGCAAGATTATTGTATCCATATACATTTCCTCTTTCCGTAAGCCAAACCTGAGCATTTCCAGATTCTTTAACTTTTTGAACGGGATATCTCATATCATCACCGGAAAGGAATTGAGCTTTTTTTATATTAACTATTTTTCCGTTTTTTGCAGCCGAAACGAGTAAATCTGTTTGCCGACACAAAAAGGCCGGAATTTGTAATACATCCACTACTTTCCCTACCGGTTCTGCTTGATATGACTCATGAATATCTGTTAATATTTTTAGTTCATATTTAGATTTAATATCTTCAAGCATCTGTAAACCCTTCTTCATTCCTGGACCACGATATGAACTTATTGAGGTTCTATTTGCTTTGTCAAAAGATGATTTGAATATAATATCCAAATCATACTTTTTATTTAGTCTCACAATCTCTTTTGCGACTTCATCCAATATGTCCATATTTTCAATCACGCAAGGACCTGCTATAAATATAGGTTTCATTTTTATCTAAAAATTTCTTTATACTGTTCTTTTATAAACTGATTCATACGATTAATATAATTCTCACATTTTATCTTTTGTATCTCAAGATTATCTGTATTTGACAAAGCGATTTTTAATGTGTCAATATATATTTCTTTTGAAGGTGCTACTACAACAGGAACGTGTTTGGCATCATATAATCCTTCTGTACTATGAGGATCAACTACAAGGTATTTCCCAAACGCTATACCTTCCAAAGTTTTGATTTTTAATCCTGTCCCTTGATATACTGGATTTACAACAATATCACCAAGTTTATAAAACTCCATGGGATTATCAACGATTCCTATGAAGTGGATCTTATTATGATGGTATGTTTGTTGTAATGCCTGACATATTCCTCCTCCAATTATTAAGGAAATATCAGGATTTTCTTCATTCAAAGGAATAAATACATTTTTAATAAATCTTCTTATTCCATTTCTATTTAAATCACTATCACCAGAAAAAAATAAAATATTCTTTTTTTTCGTTATGGCTGTATGCTTGTACTCTATTGGCATATATACAGTATAAATATTCTTGTGTGGAGCAAGAACTTCAAAAACATGAGATTCTTTTTCTTGTATTGCCAAAATAATATCACATTTTGATAAAGCACGACTTTCTTGATTGGGAGTTAGCGAATACTTATCTTCTTGTATTCTTTCTGATTTGTTTGAAAAACAATCATGCGTAAATAAAATTTTTTTTACATTACTTGCATATTTAAATAATGGTGAAAGCCAAATATAATTGAAAATAACGTAATCGCATCCTGTATGTTGTAAAACCTGTTTTATTCTACGACCACCTCCCCATCGAGGACAGAAATATCCTATATTATAATTCTTTTTCAATTTATTGTGATAAAAAAGTCTTGAAATATAATTAGCTACTCTTAAAATAAATGAATACTCATATTGAAAAAAACGATTATTCCAATATTCTTTTGCAGCCTTTATATCTTCCGTAGGAGCTTTACCTAGGTATAGATAATATAATTCATGTCCTTGCTCTTTTAATAATTTACAATAACCTGCAATACAAGCCTTGCTTCCTGCATTAATAGGAGGCTGTAATACTGTGGCGATAATTAATATTTTAGCCATCTGTAGTTTGTTTTTACTGATTAGGATTCAATCGTCAATTCGTTAAAAATATTCCATAAAATCGCTACTTTAGAAAGAGAGTATAGAATCATTCATTTTATTACAAGCTATTGTTCTTTTGTGTAATATTAACTCTTCTTTATGAAATAGAAAACATCCAAATATTTACATATTCATTTTCAAGTCTCTATATAATGAACTGTTAGTTTTGAAGCCCAATTTAATCAACAAATTTGTGATAACTATTTTTATTCTTCTTTTAAGATTGACATGTCCTATCTTCTTATCTTTCCATGGACTTAAAGATTTATATTTACTATATAATAACCTTTTTGGATGAGAACTTTCTTTATGCCATGGCTTAATTGCGCAGCAGAAATGAAGTATTACTGGATTTTCTGTAGCCTCGTACATTTCTTTCCAGTATTTTCTTGCCACAAACGGATCTTTCCAATAAAATCCATCTTGGACATTAAAACAAAGAGGTAAATTAAGTTTTGTTTCTTTTAAGACATAATTTAACGCATCTTGATCCCAAAGTTTTAGCTTCTCAGGATTATTGTTTATATATTCCAAAACTTCTGTTGTAATATTGTTTATTCTCCAATAATCCAAATTAATCAACATAACACCTGAATTAAAATAACCTAGCGTCATCTCATATTCTAGGTTATTAAATTTTCGAATATCACTATCTTGCTGATCCATTACTACACCAGCAGAGTGATGTTCTATATTTGTATTCCATAAATGATCCAATTCTTTAAGAACTAATATGTCACAGTCCAAATACAAAATTTTTCGGATAGATTCCGGAAGAATTACAGGTAAAAGGATTCTGAAATAAGCAACAATACTAACACGATCATTTTTCTGTATTGGACAATTCTTTAAATTATTTTCATTAACTTTATATATACTAATGACCTGTCCATATCGCTTTGCAATGTCTCGTAAGATTTTCTCATTTGAGGACAAAATAGTGTTTGTTAAAATATGAAAATGAATTGACTCATTCCCTTTATTCTCACAAATAGAAATCATCAATATTCCGCAAGGTTCTGTGTATGCGTCATCTGTACAACATGCTATATGTATCATACTTTTTTAATAATTTGTTTTATAAAATCAAACTCTTTCAATTTGAAAAGGTAACAGAAAAATGAATAAGAGAGCATTCCTACTATGATGCCGCTTGCTAATCTTAGCATCGGAATAGAAAAAAACTGTAAAGAAATATATATACATAACCCCATCAATAAGGAACTTATCCCTACAGGAAAGAGCATTATAAGTTCTTTTCGTAAATCAAATGAATATATTTTCTTTACGAAAAAGGAAATGGTAATTAGATCGAATAAGTTATATACCAATAATCCCCAGCAAATAACATTCATACCCCATGGGATGGAAACGGTAAGAATTAAGAAAGCTCCCACTTTTTTTACGATTTCAGCCTTCAAGGAAAGATCACTACGCCCTTTTACATTCAGCAATTGCCAATTGAATAGCATGACAGGATACCACATATATGCCATACACAAAATGGACATCAATGGTGCGGCAGGTAACCATTTCTCGGTAAGGATGACTTCTATCAAACTTTCTGATAAGATAGTCAAACTTATCATTAACGGAAACACGATAAATATCGTGGCACGAAGATAATTAAAGAATGTGTGAATCAAAGCTTCCTCGTCGTTTTGCAATTTACATAAAATTGGATACATGGTGCGATTCACAATTTCAGTCAAGCTTGTAGCCGGAAATACAGCAAAAGTTTGTGATCTATTGAAATATCCTACTTGGGTAGAATTGAAAAAACCTCCAATAACCAAGGTATATAGGTTCAAATAAATTGTATGCAACAATCCTCCTATCAATAATTTTGACCCAAAAGTAAACAACCTGCGAAAAGAATCAATGGAAAAGGTCCTTTTAGGAATCCATGCCACAAATTTCCAAAGTAAGATCACATTCAAGAAAGTGTTACCTAATGATTGTATCACCAATGCCCACACCCCATACCCTAACCAAGCTAAACAAACTCCAATTGAACCGCTAGTAATAACAGCAATCAAAGAAACCTTTGCCAAGGTTCGGAAATCGGAAGCGATGAGTATTCGGGTACGTTGCACTAATATAAATGAGTTTAAGATAATATTTACCCCAATTCCTCTTGTTACGGCAACAAGCTCTGGCTCTCCATAAAATGAAGCAATATAGGGAGCAGTAATAAATAGTACCCCGTAAACAACTAATGATATTAGAATATTGAAATAGAATACCGTAGAAAAGTCCACTTCTGTCCGATCTTTCTTCTGAATTAAGGCGTTCGAGAAACCGCTATCTACGAACGTTTGCGCAATCGCCAAAAAAATACTTAGCATGGCAATCAAGCCGTATTCAGAGGGTAATATCAAACGAGCTATGATAATAGTCAACACAAACTGTATCCCTTGCACGGAAAACCGTTCAACAGCACTCCACATCACGCCTTTTACGGCTTGCTGCTTTATTGAATTACTCATGTAATTTGATAAAAAACAAGTAGGGGACTATCGTTTTACCCAATTTTCAATAGTCAACCCTTTTATATTTGCAAAATGCTTTACATTATCTGTTACCAAGATTAAGTTGCTACTACAAGCTGCGGAACCTATTAGCAAATCAAAATCTTCTATAGATATACCTAACGAACGAAGCCTATTCTTTTCTTGAGCATAAAACTCAATTGAATTTGTAAAGGGTACAATGTTTATCAGATTGATAAATCGATCTATCAAATCAAGGTTTTCTTTGATACGGTCGCTTTTATATGCACCGTATTTTAATTCTGCAATGGTTACTTCCGATACATAGCATTGCGAAGCACCTATCTTACGGAGCTTTTCTTCTATTCCATATTTCTTACGGAATAGAAAAACACAAATACTTGTATCCAGAAGGTATCTTTTCATTTCACAATTCAATTTCACGATTGGATGTTCGAGAATTTCGAATATCCTCGATGATCGACTCTGCAGAACGGGAATCTTTCCACTCTCCGGCAAATTGAGAGGTCCAATCATCATCAATGGATTGATCTTTGCTTAACAATGACTTAGAAAGCCGGGATATTAACTCTAATTTCATATCCGAACTCAAGTTTTTTAGAATACTCCAATAGGTATCCATATTGGGTATATTCATTTTGGGAACGACCGTTGCTTTCATAATTCACTTTATTTATTAATAAGCAAATATAGAGATTTCCTCTTTTACCACAAATATTTCTCCGTGAAATATTCAATTGTCTTCCTCAACCCTTCGTCAAGCCTTATCTTGGGTTCCCAACCGGACAGTTTCTCTTTCGCCAATGTAATATCCGGTTTTCTCTGTTTCGGATCGTCACCAGGTAACGGGCAATAAACAATCTTTGACTTCGAATGAGTCAATTCGATCACCTTCTCTGCCAGTTCCAGCATGGTGAACTCTCCCGGGTTTCCTGTATTGACAGGACCGATGAAGTCATCACCGGTAGCCATCATTCGAATCATGGCTTCAATCAAATCGTCTACGTATTGGAAGCTTCTGGTTTGAGTTCCATCCCCATAGATTGTGATATCTTCCCCTTTTAACGCCTGTACAATAAAATTGGAAACGACACGTCCGTCGTTCGCATTCATTCTCGGTCCGTAGGTATTGAAGATGCGGATGATTTTAATCCGTACACCATTCTGACGATGATAATCCATAAACAAAGTCTCGGCTGCGCGTTTGCCTTCATCATAACAGCTACGGATACCGATCGGGTTCACATTTCCCCAATAAGACTCTATCTGCGGATGAATGGCCGGATCTCCATACACTTCACTGGTCGATGCCTGGAGAATCTTTGCCTTGGTCCGTTTAGCCAATCCCAACATATTCATAGCTCCGTAAATGGAGGTTTTCATTGTCTTGATGGCATTATATTGATAATGGGGAGGCGATGCAGGACAAGCCAGGTTATAGATCTCATCGACCTCAGCGTAATAAGGAGAAGTTACATCGTGACGAACCAACTCAAAGTTGTCATACTGCAACAGGTGACGAATATTATCCTTACTGCCGGTGAAATAATTATCCAGGCAAATCACGTCATTACCTTCTTTCACCAAGCGTTCGCACAAATGGGAACCGATAAAACCGGCTCCACCCGTTACTAATACACGTTTCATTTTTGTCCGATCCTCGAATAAGTAAAACCTAATTCTTTCAATTCCTCGCCATCGTAGATGTTTCGTCCATCCACTACCACATAATTCTTCATGGCTTTACGGATGATCGCCCAACTGGGCATACGGAATTGTTTCCATTCCGTCATCAAAGCAATAGCATCTGCATCGATCACTGCTTCATACATATCCTTACAATAGGTAACCACATCTCCTATCCTACGCTTTGTCTCATCCATGGCTATAGGATCGAATACATTAATCACAGCACCTGCTTTCAGGAGCTTGTCAATCACAACCAATGCAGGAGCTTCGCGCATATCGTCTGTTTCAGGTTTAAAAGACAATCCCCACATAGCAATAGTCTTTCCTCTCAGATCTCCATTAAAAGCCCTATTCAATTTATCAAATACAATATTCTTTTGCTCTTCATTTACCTCTTCCACAGCTTCTATAACACGCATGTGGTATCCGTTTTCTATTCCTGTATGTACCAAGGCTTTCACATCCTTAGGAAAGCAGGAACCTCCATATCCACAACCGGCATATAAAAAGCGACTACCGATACGGGAATCCGCCCCCATGCCTTTACGCACATAGTCTACATTCGCTCCAACACGTTCGCAGAGATTAGCTATATCGTTCATGAAACTGATACGGGTTGCCAGCATGGCATTGGCTGCATACTTAGTCATTTCAGCAGAAGGAACATCCATGGTCAGGATGGGATAGCCATTTAGTGTGAAAGGACGATATAGTTTCTCCATCATTTTCCTCGCCCGTTCACTTTCAACACCTACTACCACACGATCCGGTGTCATGAAATCTTTTATAGCCGCTCCTTCTTTCAAGAACTCAGGATTAGAAGCAACATCAAATTCTATATCAACCCCACGTTTATCCAACTCTTCCTGCACCGCTGCACGAACTTTTTTTGCTGTACCAACAGGTACAGTGCTCTTCGTGACTAATACAACATGTTTTTTTATATGACGTCCAACTGTGCGAGCAACTTCCAACACATACTTCAAGTCTGCACTTCCATCTTCGTCCGGAGGTGTTCCTACCGCACTAAAGACTACTTCTACCTTATCCAAACAGGATGTCAAATCTGTTGTAAAATGAAGGCGATCAGCTTTTACATTACGTGCAACCAAATCATCCAAACCCGGTTCATAGATAGGCATCTCTCCATTTAGTAACTTCGCTATTTTGTTTTCATCGATGTCTACACATGTGACATCAATTCCCATCTCTGAAAAACAAGCTCCAGAGACTAGTCCTACATAACCTGTACCTACAATTGCTATATTCATTATTCTTATCTAATAATATTTCAAAGCTCAACGCTATTCCTAAAAATCTACATCAAGCAGATTCTTTCGCCCAATAACTCTTCTGTATTCTATTAAACCATAGATTAAGCCCAAACCACGCAAGAATATCAATGCCTATCAATATATTATTGTCAATATACGATATCAGGCAGATATTCATCCCACTAAACAAACAAGCCATTGCCAATATCAATAACATAGCTCGTCGCTGGGTTAATCCCATATTCAATAGTTTATGATGGATATGATTTTTATCTGCCGTAAATATCCCCTTATGACTACGCCAACGGATGAACATAACCCTTATCACATCAAACATTGGGATAATTAATGTAGAAAATGCTATGATGATCGCTCCATCTGAGTAAGGGATTATCTCAGGAGCACAAGCAGAATAACGGATGATCAGGAAAGACAGGATATAACCTAGCGTCAGGCTACCGGTATCCCCCATAAAGATTTTTTTACAACGATCAACTTTACCAAATACATTATAATAGAAAAAGGGGATTAATACACCGAACGATGCAAATGCAAGCATTGCATACATCCATAATCTATTATGAATATATAAACTTCCCAAAATAACCAAAGACACACAACTCAGACCGGACGCCAGACCGTCAATGCCATCAATAAGATTAACAGCATTACATATAAATACAATCAGTAGAATAGTCAAAGGTATTCCTAACCAGGGAGTCAGCTCATGGATGCCTAGAATGCCATATAGATTATTGATCCATAAACCGGATAAAGGAATCATGATAGCTGCAATAATCTGCACGACAAATTTCGAACGATAGCGTAGTCCCACAAGATCATCTTTTATACCGGTTAAAAACAAGAGCGTCAACCCGCAGATCAGAAAGTAAAACTCCGGAATGAGAAAGCAAAGCATTTCTTCCGGAATCTCATAACCAATCAGGTAACGAAGTCCTGTCGTAAACGATAATGTAAAAAGAATAGAGGGAGCAAATGAAAGACCTCCCAGACGGGGTACAATGCCTTGATGAACCTTCCGTTCATCAGGAACATCAAATAAACGCTTTCGGAAAGCTACTACTAATATACGAGGTATGATAAAAGAAGAAAGTAGGATGGAAATTATCATACCTATGATAATCAATATAATACTAGTCATTTATTATTGTTTTTCGGGCACAAAAAAGTTCGTCAGTCACAAATTGTAACGACGAAAATGACTAGCAAAAACGATCGTTTTTTTTAGTCATTTTTCCGCATTTGAAAAGTGTTAATTTTAAACTTTTAATTTTTCATCTAGCCTTGTTAGACAAGCTATAATGCAATTTTAATTTTGCTTATCTGATTTTTTATGCATACTTTTGCGGTGACTAAAAAAAACGATCGTTTTTTTTAGTCATTTGATGTCATCCAAGACAAACTCCACAGATCTTATTTTTCATCGTATCTCATTATTAAACAACACAATAACCAACTATCAATACAGGTTTCAAATCGTAAGTAAAGCTATTTTAAAATAGGTGAATTCAAGTCGGTTTTCAGGTATTTTACAGGGGGAAACGGGCTTTATAATTTACGTATCAGAGGCTACATAAAATTCTTGGTTTTTTCAAAAACAAAAAGAGGATACCTCACGGCATCCTCTCTCCTAACGCAACGAATGAATTATTAATACTTATACTTATTTCTCATTACTTCTTGCAGTCGCAAGTTGAATAAGCTACTAACATCCAAACTAATTTTTCTTGTTCTTTCAGATAGTCGCTCATCAGCGCTACTGTAGCTTCGTCTCCGGCTTCTGAGGCAAGAGAAAGCAGTTTACGTTCTTCAGCGATGAACTGACCGTAAGTGTTCAGGATATTTTCCAGGGCTTCGTCACCGCAGGATACACCTGATACTTCTTTTACTCTGGCTACTTTCAAGTATTCGCTGAACTTGTTTACAGGAACACCTCCCAACATCAGGATACGTTCTGCCAGTTCGTCTACCTTCTCGGCTGCATTGTCATACATTTCTTCGAATTTGCTGTGAAGAACAAAGAAGCCGTGTCCTTTAATATTCCAGTGGAATCCGCGAAGGTTTGTATAAAATACCTGGTAGTCAGCCAATAACTGTTGTAATGCTTCTACTACTTTGTTTGCTGCTGATGCGTCTAAATGCAAATAATCTAATGTTTTCATATTCTTCTGTTTTTAATTATTATACGTTTTTATTTTTCTTGTACTGCAAAGATACAGCAGATATAAACACCTGTCAAACAGATAATTACTATATCATCATAGACAAAATCTATCAATACGGTTTCAGCAAGCAGATTACTGATATCAGATCAAAAACATTCATATAAATGATATACTCAAAAAGCACATTTATACATATCGGAACAAACAAAGACTCTTTTTGAAGATTTAATTAAACATTCTTCATTTTACATTTCGGTCATTTTCATTTACATATACGCCATAAATCAATTGTTTAACAATAAAAATTCATAATCAGCGTTAATCCAACTCATTAACAATTGTAAGTAAAAAAAGTTTAATTTACATTTGACACATAGAATATTTGCCACTAATAATTAAAACATGATACGGAAAAACTTTATTTTATTGCTATTACTGAATTTAGCAGGAGTACTTTTTGCACAACTAACGATTTCACCCTCCGCCTCACCTTCAATACCGGAGGGAAGCAACATCAATCTTGGTGACTATTTCTCTGTAAGCGGAGGAACTCCCACAGGATGGACATTGGATGGAAAAAGTATTACATTTACTAATGTATCCTTGTCTTATAAGGACAACGGAAAGTTATTACAATGCAAAGATGCATCAGGTTCCAGTAACCTGGTCCCGATCAAAGTCATTGGAAAACCGACTGTTACCAGTCTCACCGGGATGCCGACCGAACTCCTTAAAGAAGGGGATCAGGTAACGTTGACTGTCGCCTTCAAAGCAAATGGTTCTACGGGCCATACCTACCAGTGGTATATCGGAAACCAGGCAATAACCAACGCGACGACAGCGACTTTAAACTACACATTTGCAAAAGCGGATCATGGCAAGACAATTAAAGTAGCTATCAAAGCAACAGAATTCACGGATGCAACCGAGGCCTCCGCCGGCGTTACATTCGACGGAACGATGATAACGGATAAAAACCCGGCACTGCCTGCCGGTGCAAAACTGGATAATACCGCATTCCCGGTGACGGTCGGACAGACGTTTACTGATCCAGTTGTTGATTATGATGCAACAAATCATGGGGGTACTAACTACTTTGTCACTCAAAATACAGGGACCTACAAAGATGGTGAAACCCATACTGTTACATATAAAGGTAAAGAATATACTTGTACAACAAAGCTTCTGACCGCTACCAGTTACGATCATTCGGATGTAGGATGTACTATAACATCGGCCGCGAGGATACCTTCAAATATTTTATTAGCCAATAATACATTGTTTTTTGATTCGGGAATGTATGCTCCTCTTGAAAATGGCGGAGAATCACATTTTTATAAAAACGGATTAAAAATTATCGGACTTGGAGACAGGGAAACAGCTCCTGCAATTATAGGACCGAATTATGGATACTGGGACACATATAAAAGCAATAAAGGTCATGTAAAATACAAAATATTAGATAATGTCGTTATCGAGAACATTGTATTTGACGGAGGTAGTATGCAATTTTATGGAAATCCCTACGGCTCCAAAAGTAATCAAGCGAATAACCAATATTTTATAACGATCAATGCTGCTGATAATATTCTTCTAAGAGATCTTACTTTTAAAAACATTGGTAATATAACAAATTCCTATTCAGTTATTAATATCGTCGAAGGATTTACCAGTATTGCCAGTGACACCAGAGATCCTAATCATAAAAGATATTACATCAATCTTACTTTCGAAAGCGGGAAATTACACGGATCATATGCGCCTATAAATATAAATACGGGTGACGGCCACTATTTCAAAGACATTACAATAAAAAACATAGGTACATATCCCTATTATATTTCAATAACAGGTTTAAGTACCCATGCAAACAAAAATCCGGGAAGCAGAAATATTGTTTTTGCAGGAAAATTGGATTTACCTGCGGGGAAAAAAATACGTATCTGGAAATATTCCAGTACCGGTATTTCTTTTCCTAATGAGTACAAATATTTAGAATTAAGAGGTAAACCTAATACAAATGTCAATTCATACTATGATGTTCTGGTATCAAGAGAATTAGCTACCCCTCCAACAGCATCTACTACCGATGCAGTATTTATGGATGCTTCGACCGGGGCATATCTCATATTTAATTCTGCAAGCGATCCGTTCAAAAATATCAATACATTATTTTCTAGTGCGGCAAAAGACAGTTGTACACTGCCGGAACCTAAACTTATTAAATTAATAAGTAAGGATAATCAGGTCGGCGGGTTTACTATTACAGATTATTTCAGTAAAAGACAAACTAATATTATCGCCGTCAGTTCTTTATCAGATGAACTCACGAGTACAAACCTGATAAAATTCAATGGATCAAAAATCAACTTACCTGCCACCAACCCGGAATATATCAGATTACATAACATCGACTTCTCTGAAGATTATTCCATCTATGACGCTGTTAAAGATGATGGGAACAATGTGACAAACTCCAATTACGGTAGTTTCTATAACTGTAAGTTCAAGGCGCCCCAAGAAGGGGATCCGTTGGTTGTTGAAGGAGATCTGGATAAACTTCAATGGTCGGTATCCAAGACAACTAATGAAATATATGAATACAAAGATGTAGAAAACAACTCTACCACCTCTGTGATGGAAGGTACGCCTGTCTATGTACAGATCAGGCCGGTTTATCTGGACAGGGTTGACTACGACCGATGGGCTATTGAATATACCGCAACGCCGGTTGATTACCACTACCCGATGGAAGATGCAATCGCAAAAACCATCCGTTATGACTTCAACAAGGGAGAAGCCCACGTATTACCGGGTACTTATTATTATAATGTAAGTAAACTGATTCTTTACAAAGGGAACAGAGAGGTCGCTACCTATAACTACCGCGATGCCACCTGTACCCACACCGTGATCATCCAGGCGAAGCCAATAGCTAAAATACCGGCTTTGCAATGGTCGGTATCGACCACCACTCACGAGCAATCTAACTTCCGTGACGTGGACGA
>ERZ856578.3216-NODE-3216-length-24982-cov-20.541297_pt1 | contig 24982 bp, 14 predicted proteins | sample MGYA00514384_ERZ856578 | MGnify/ENA primary metagenome ERZ856578 (study PRJEB29103, sample SAMN06111958) | human gut metagenome | biome: human gut; feature: ankylosing spondylitis patient; material: healthy_person | host: Homo sapiens | place: China:Hangzhou... | reverse complement strand
GAAGCTTATCCCGGACCGTCACTCATCATCGCTTACGCTCCGTGTATCAACCACGGTTTGAAGGCAGGTATGGGTAAGAGCCAGGCTGAGGAAGAAAAGGCTGTTAAGTGTGGTTACTGGCACTTGTGGCGTTACAACCCGGCTTTGGAAGCTGAAGGCAAGAATCCGTTCCAGTTGGATAGCAAAGAACCGGATTGGGCTGGCTTCCAGGACTTCCTGAAGAGCGAGGTTCGTTACTCATCAGTAATGAAGCAATATCCTTCGGAAGCTGCTGAACTGTTCCAGGCTGCTGAAGACAATGCTAAGTGGCGTTACAACAGCTACAAGCGTTTGGCGCGTGAAAACTGGGGTGCAGATGCTGAATAATTTCAGTCATTGAAATAAGAAAATATAAACTCTGAAAAATGAAGGCTGCACCGCGAACCGGTTGTAGCCTTTATTTGTTTCTAAATCAAATTAAAACAACGAACATTATGATCGGATTTATTATTTGGATTATCGGTGTAGTGCTTGCCGTCAAAGCAGTACTCGAAATTATGAGATGGAATGTGGATGGAGTGAAAAAACTATTGGTTGCCATCCTTGTATTGCTGACTAGCTGGATAGGTCTGGCTGTCTATTACTTCTGGGGAAGGGAAAACTTGCCGCAGATGTTGAAATAAGAAACTCTTATTTACAAGTGAATTGTATGAAGAGATGTTGTGTTCGGGCGAATGATTATTCGCCCGGAATGCACCAAGTGATTTTTGCCTCAACCTCGGAATACCCCAAATGTTTATTGACAGGATTTTATTGGCTGACAACCGTTCTACCTATCAGTTCCAGAACTTCCTCTTCCGTTCCGCTGAACGGACCATAGCTTTGTAACTTCACCGAACACATAGCGGCAGCAAAACAACCGGCCTCCTGATAGGAAGCGCCTTTATTACGCATATAAAGATAACCCGCCATATAAGTATCTCCGCAACCGGTAGCATCTGCCACATTCTCCACCGGATAGGCAGGTATTTCATAAAAACGTCCGTCTACATAGATAAGCGAACCTTTATCCCCCAATGTCAGCAATACTTCTTTGACTCCCCAATCCGCCAGTTTCAATGCGGCATCATAAGGATCCACACACTGCGTAAGAACCTCCATCTCATACTCATTGGCTTTTAGGATATGGATATACTTCAAAGCCTCCTCTTTCTCGGTCCAGTCCACTGCCAACACTTCTTCATCCCGCACTTCACGCAAGTAGCCTTGCACATCAAGAGAAAGCAAACCTTTGCCAGCAAGAGACTTGATGACCTCCAACGAGAAATCGTCTGCCAACAGGCTGCCCAAATGATAAATACGGGCATTCACATCCTGCAGACTTTCAACCGTGAAAGGATCGGCTTTCGCCGTCACACGCTGTTTCCGTTCGTTGGTATCCTCACCATAGATATTCTCAAAACAGATAGAACGGGCACTGGGAAGCACTTTCACTTCGATGTTTTGTTTCCTCAAATCGTCCACCACCGACATCTCGCTATCCGCCAGGGCAGTGACAAGTTGGAATCCTTCCGTACTCAGATGTTTGATGGCATGTGCAAAATAGAAAGATGTTCCCCCTGGCATGTGCACTGTCTTTTTCGGAGTAACTACTTTATCCAAAGTAATATATCCAATGCAACAAAGATTGTATTTCATAAAATATCTTTTCCTTTTTCAGACTACAAAAGTAGGCAATTATTATTGTTTCCTGTCCCTGCAAAGCTATAATTTCTTTCTCTTTAAGAAATCCGTAGGACTTTCACCGAATTGCTCCTTGTAACACTTCGTGAAATAAGAGGGAGAAGAGAAACCAACCTCATAGGCAATCTCCGCAATCGTCATCTCCGAAGAAGCAAGCAGAGAAGCCGCCTTTTTGAGGCGAGCCTGACGCAGCAGTTCATTGGGCGCATAGTTGGTGAGTGACTTCAACTTACGGTAAAGTTGTACGCGGCTCAATCCCATATCCTTACCCAAGTCCTCTACATTCAGTTCCGCGTCTCTCATCTTCTCTTCCACAAGCGCCTTGAAACGGGAAACGAAATCTTTATCCATATCGCTGATATTCTCTTTCGCCAACGTCTGGTTATCACCGAAGAACTGTCGAAGCTGACGACGGGAATCTATCAGATTACGGATGCGGGACAAGAGCAACTGCGAATTGAAAGGCTTGGAGATATAAGAGTCCGCACCTCCATTGTATCCCTGGATGCGTTGCTCGTCGAGCGAACAGGCAGTGAGAAGAATGACAGGGATATGGCTGGTTTGCAATTCTGTTTTCAGACGGCGGCAACACTCCACCCCATCCATTCCGGGCATCATTACATCGGAAACAATCACATCGGGGACGTATTTCATGGCAAGGCGTATGCCTGTAGCTGCTTCCGGTGCATCCAGTACCCGATATTCTCCGGCAAGCAGCGTCTTTACATAATGACGGATATCGGCATTATCATCAATAACCAATACTGTGGGACGTCCCGTTGCTCCTGCCTCCTCTTCATCAGCCGATAACTCGCTTTCCACTAACGTAGCGGAAACTTCCGTCTCTCCGGCAGGCAGCGTCACCACGGTAGGATGATATTGGGAAATGCTCTGAGCCGGAAGAAGGACGGTAAATGTCGTCCCCTTCTCATCACTCTGGGCAGTGATTTGCCCGCCATGCATTTCTACAAAGGCGCGTACAAGAGCCAGTCCGATGCCTGTGCCCGCCTGATGACCATCTATCTGATAGAAACGCTCAAAGATGGCATCCACTTCCTGGGAAGAAACGTAGCTGCCGGAGTTGAAGACGGAGAAGCGAAGACTCGCGACATCGGCTTGCAGGCTCACGACTATCTTTCCATTCTCAGGGGTATACTTCACGGCATTGGACAACAAGTTGAAGTAGATGCGCTCCATCTTCTCGCAGTCCGCCATGATGCGGAAATCCGCGTCGGGCATGGCTTCGAAGGAGAAAGAGATATGCTTTTTCAGCAGGGCCATACGGAAGGAATCGTTCCAGCTACGAAAATTACTCAACAGGTCGAAAGGCTCCAGATGGAGTTCCATACGCCCGTTCTCTACTTTGCGGAAATCGAGGATTTGATTGACGAGACGAAGAAGGATATTAACGTTCTTCTTCATCAGTTCCAATAACTGACGGGAATGTTCCCCGAGGGATTTATCAGCAAGAAGCTGGTTAATGGGGTCGGCAATCAGCGTCAGCGGAGTACGGAAATCATGAGAAACATTGGTAAAGAACACCAGCTTGGCGTGAGTGGCCGCTTCCAATTCATGGGAAAGTTGTTCCAACTGCTCCTTTTGCTGGATAAGTTGCTCCTTCTGTTGTGTCAACTGTTGCTTCTGTTCTTCGAGTTTCTCCTTCTGCCGGGAGAGTTCCCGATTCAGGCGGTTCTTGGTGCGCAGCGAAAGGTAAACGGCAACCAACAGACCGACAACCAACAGGAGCACTAACAGACTACCGAACAGCACCACCTGCTGCGTGGCATAGCGGTCAAGATAATGATTCATCTTTCCGTTCAGCGTCTCTATTTTTCCGTCAAGGGTGGCGATATGTGTGGTCTGCATCTGCATAATCTGGGCATTGGTGCTGTCCACAGCAGAGGTATTTAATATCGTTTCGCGCGGAAAGTCACGTTTATTCAGAATGTCCATTGCTATCTGTATCACCCGGTCGCCACCGGTGGGATAAATAAATGTGGCATCCAGTTCGCCCTTCAACACCTGTTCCACACCATATCCTTCGCCGGACAGGGCATCCGTACCAATGAAACGCATCTCCCCCGCCCTGCCTTTCTGCCGGGCAACGGCATAGGCACCTGCCGCCATACGGTCGTTCTGGGCATACACCACATCTATCTGAGGGAAGTGCGACAGCAGCGTATCCATCTTCTGCCCTGCTTCGGAGCGTAACCATCCGGCATCTTCGCGTCCCAGGAGCTTGATGCCGGGGTAAGGGGAAATGGCAGAGACAAAGCCCTGATGTCGGTCTATCGCCGATGTGGAACCGGTCAAGCCTGATATTTCCACTACATTTCCTTTTCCCTGGAGCATATTAACCACGTAGCGGCCTATCGCTTTTCCTATCTCATAATTGTCCGCACCGATGTAAGCGGTATATTTATCGGAAAGTATCTTGCGATCGAATACAATAACGGGAATGCCACGGTCGTATGCTTCTTCCACCACCGGGGTGATGGGGGCGGCTTCGTTGGGAGCTACAACAAGCAAATCAACGCCTTCTTCAATAAAGTTACGGATGTCTTCTATCTGGCGGGCATTATCATCCTTCACGGTGCGGATGTCGATTTCCACTTCATCATAGAAAAGTGCTTCGCGCAGCATCTCGTTATTCATCTGGTGGCGCCACTCATCGTCGCTGCACTGAGATACCCCGATACGGAAACGGGGTTCATGCCGGGCGCACGAAGTTGCCAACCCGAAGAGGGAAAGTAAAGTTAGCAACAAGTAAACATTGTATCCTTTCTCCTCAAAAGCTCTCAGAACGCCATGAGTGAACACATTTTTATATCCACCCGACATACAACATATAGCGATATCATCCATATTTTTTAGGGTATTAGTATCGCAAATATAAAAATAAATTGCACTATAACAGTGCAATTTATTGAATATTCTGCACTATGACAGTGCAAATCAAGATAATGAAAGAAAAACTTCGTCAGCCGCCTATCATTGAGCAGTCAGCTCAACAACACGGCTTTGAGTTTGCCCTAAACCAAATACATCCAGACCGACTTTCATCAGATAATCACCGGAATATACTTTTCCATTAGCGACCAATCCGGAAGTCGCGGCAGGCATCAAGTTGATTTCTTCCACTTTATACTGTTTGTTCGGATCCAGACCTTGCAATTTCACCGCCAGCAGCTTTTCCTGAAAGCGCGGATGAATGTCATAAGCAAACAGAACCGCCTTGTTTGTATCTTTACTTACATAGTTCAGCGCCATATGATTCCCTTCGTACGGAGAAACCAAACGATACTGGTCACCATCCATTATAGCGTTCTGGAGACGTTTCCAGTTGGCTACCGCTGTCTGGCAATAAGTCAGTTCATCGGCAGTAAGTTCTTTCAGACCGATATCGAAACCAAGTTTGCACATGGAGGCCACGTCGGTGCGGAACTTTATGGAAGTCGCCTTGTTCCAACTCGTCACATGGGCATCCATAGCCTTTGCGGGAAAGAACTGGGAGAAGCCCCACTGGATATAGACACGTTCCACCGGATCGGTATTGTCACTGCACCAAAACTCTGTGAAGTACTTCAATGCTTCGTAATCACAACGTGCACCGCCACCGGAACAAAGCATCATCGGGACATTGGGATAATTCGCCTTTACACGTTTCAGAACATTATAGATACCGCGGACATGATCAATATACAACTGTCCCTGTTTATTCTTCAAATATGGGGAATAGATATTGGTGATGGGGCTGTTGCAATCCCACTTGAAGAAAGCGACATCGGGATTTTCCTGCATAATGTTTTCTACAACGCCATATACATAATCCTGCACTTTCGGGTTGCTAAGATCCAGTACCAACTGATTGCGGTAATAATACGTTTCGCGGTTAGGCAGTTGGATGGCCCAGTCCGGATGTTTCTCAAAGAGTTCGCTCTTGGGGTTCACCATTTCCGGTTCAATCCAGATGCCGAACTTCACATCCGCATCTTTGGCAGCTTTTACTAAGGCGGGAATACCACCGGGCAGTTTATCGTGGGTCACTTCCCAATCGCCCAAACCGGCATGGTCATTCTTACGCGGGTATTTATTGGCAAACCAGCCGTCGTCCAACAGGAACATATCCACTCCCAAATGCTTGGCTTCCTTCATCAACTCGGCAAGTATCTCCTGATTGAAATTGAAACCTGTATTTTCCCAGTTATTCAAAAGGGTCAAACGGCTGCCTTTACCATCTTTCAGACTATAGTTGCGTGCCCATTCGTGCAGATTGCGACTGCCTTGCGAGGCACCATCATAACTTAAAGTGAAAATGAATTCGGGAGTGGTGAACACTTCATTCGGTTTCAGTTCGTAGTTCGATGCATAAGGGTTGATGGCAGGGATTACGCGCAGGTTGCCCACATTGTCCACTTCGAAAGTGAAACGGAAGTTGCCCGTCCAGCCCAGTGTACCCATCAAGACATCGCCCTGGTGTTCGTTCACCGGTTGGTCCAGTCCCACTTCAAAGAAGGGATGGGTGTGCATGGCAGCACGGCTTCCCAGCTTCGTGTCAATCACTTTCTTGCCAAACTGCAATTGCTGACTGCTCATCTGCGCTTCTTTTGCCCAGTCACTGCTGAACTCGGTCAGGTAATAGTTGGAATTATTGAAGTAGAGCATGGTGGAGGCATAGGTGGAGAGCATGACAGGTTTCTTCTCCTGATGCTTTATCTCGCTCCACGTCTTGATGACGTTCTCTTTGGGATAGGCCACATAATGCAGTGCCACGTCTACCGGATACTGGTTATCGCGCAGGTTTATCACGGTTTCCGTACCACCTTCTACAGGCTTGGACGAGGAAGAAACGTAATAAAGAATCGTCGACGGATTGCCGTCATTATGAGTGATGGCGATGGCAGGTTCAAAGTAATCTTCATTGCCGGAACCACTATACACTTCCCAGCCGCGCTTGCTCACACTACCGTCCGACCCGGCATGTATATTCCAACGGAAGTTCTGCAAATCCTGCTGATGCAAGAGTTTCTCGCCCAGATACGTTTGATACAAGCGACCGTTTTCGCCTACCTGGAGCACCAGGTCGGTGTTGTCCGTAGAAATGCGGATAGTTTCTTTTTCCGCTGCATGGGCATACGTCAGGGATGCGAATGCAAAGAGAGTTACGAGTAAATTTTTCATGGTGTACGATGAATTTAGTTACAAAAATAGATTAAATATAATTTAGAATGAAAGACTTGCGCTGAATTCCAGAGTGAGCGGGCGCAAATAATTACCGCTCATATAGTGATCCTTGAACTTTCCGGCTTCTTCCTTGCTCAACAGTTCGGCACCGTTGATAGTGCCGCTGGCACCCTTCTGATTCAAGAAGTTCACAACCGTAGCTCCCAAGGAGAGATGCTTGTTCACCTTCCAGTTTACGCCGCCGAAGGTTTCCCAACGGCCGTTGAAGTAGAGGGCATTGGTCAGATTGGCATACGTCTTTCCGAAATAACGGAAGCTGAGCCATACGCGCAGGTCGGGAGTAATGTTGTAGCTGGGATCTATTTCAGCAAGTACCTGCGGAATTTCTTTCACGATGTTGCCGTTGGCATTTAGGTCGGGCACTCCTTCAAAGGGGGACTTGATGAAATAGTTGTTATAGGTCGGCTTCTGGTAAGTGAACAGGGCATGCAGGTGGAAACCTTTGAACGGATTGATTTCTGCCGAGGTAGTCCAGCCCAGGGTCTTGATGTCGTATATTAATAAGGTGGTTTTGGATTGCGTCGTACCGGGTTTCGTTACGTTCTGCTGGTCGATGTTGTTCGACTTGGAGATATATGTAATCATGGAAGTCAGGTTCATCCAGTTGTTATGATAAAACAATCCGCCACGCAGCAAAGGGATGGTGACACGCTTGTACTGTTCCTCGGTGGGACCTGTTCCGGCATACTCGTTGATGCGGGGGAAACGGGTGGCAACGGTTCCGTCGGCTGTAAGACCGAAGTTCTTTGTTATCTTATAAGTGAATTGTGCGGTTGCTGCATAATTCAGCTTGTCTTTTACCACTTTATGGGGTTCTATCTTTTCAGTAGAAAGTATGTTGCCGTCATTGTCCGTATATGAATGGGTATCGCCAATATGGAAACCAGCATAACGTCCGTAAGGTATCTGGTCGGCAGACATACGGTAGTATTCCAGACGACCACCATAGTAGATATTGAACTTCGGAGTTACTTGCCAGTTGTCCGTGAAGTAGGCAGCCAGTTTGTTTTCAGTTCCTTTGGTATATTCCGGACTTAGCTCATTGAAACCTCTGAACTTATCGGTGCTTCCGTCGGCTTCCCGGCGATTCAGTATCTGCGGGTATTCAGTAACGGTTCCTATCCACTGGAAAGAGGAAGAATGATAATCCAAATGGTAGTACCACTCGTTCAACCCTAACCTCATATCGTGGTTGCCCACTTTCTTTTTCAGTTCGGAAGTAAGCAGGACATTCTTCACTTTGCCGAAGTGCAACCAGGTGCGTCTTCCTTCCACCAGTCCGGTGTAGGCTTCTTTGGAGTCATCCAGGAAAAGACCATCTGTTACAGTCGCCTCGCTGATATTACTACCGCCAAAGTCTACATAATTGGCTTCGGGGGCATTCATGAATTTGGCGTTAAGTGTCCAGTTCAAATTATTGCGGAAGGTATAGTCGAAGAGCATAGCTACTTCATGCGCCTTGTTTCCGGTGAAATCGCCAAAGCGTCCGCTTTTCATCTTACCATCCGTCACATCCATGTACTGAAAACGTCCACCTTCGGGAGCATACGAGGAAGTACCCAGCTTGAAGCCCGGAATTTCTTTCACGCTGCCATCGCCTACATAAATAAAGGGAGCCGCGTTAATCATCGAGCCGAGCGCATTGCTTTTCGAGAATTTATAAATGACGGAGAACTTGCCACGGTTGTTATTGAACAACCGGGTCAATCCGGCGTGATAGAGCTGAGTACGGTCGCTGAAGTTTTCAAACTTAGGGGCGAAGCTGCCCGGGTCGAAATTCTGATAAATGCTGGCGGTATACAACCAATGGTCGCCAATGCCACCGGATACATTCATGTCCACATTCTGCCAGCCGAAGTGGTTGGTGTGGTAATTCAGTACTCCTTTGAATTCTTTCTGCCCTAACTTGGAGAAAGCGTTCACCGAATAAGCGATGTTTCCGGTAGTGATGGCAGATTCGGACGGGTTCATCAGCCCCACCTCGCCCAGGCTGGCATCGCTGCGCCAATGGGTAGCCAGTTTGTGTACAGCCGAAGAGTATACGGCAGGTAGTCCGTTCTCATATACATTCACATCCTCACTGGGGAGTCCGATTTGAATTTCACGGGGTTTGTTGGCATCCGAAGCATTCAGCATCACATTGCGTTCACTGCCTTCCGATTTCTTTGTACTAATGGTGTCGTTTACTTCCACCGGATTGCTTGCCATTGCAGAAGAAGCGAATGAGAGTATCATCGGTATGACACAAGAAAAGAGATTGACTTTCATAATATTCATTGATTTAAAATTAAACATTCTGAAGAAGGAACCGGAGAGGATTTCACTCCTTGTCTTTCAACGAGGGCAAAGTTAGGGGGTATAATAACGTACTGTTTCTGCAGGTAGCCGCCAGGTAGATTGACAGGAGAGGGACACAAAGGATAAACTGCTTATAATTAATCATTTGCCAACACCCATTTTAGAAAAGCAAGTAGATGTACCCGTTTACCGGAAACTTTTGTTATCTTTGTATTTGTCTACTTTTAATGAATATACCCTATGAAGAAATGCTTATTATCGGGATTATTTCTGTTATTCGTACTCCTGCCTTTCCGTGCTGCAAATAGAATTGACTTGTCCGGAGAGTTGGAAGCTGCCTTGAAACTGCGCAGTCAATATTCACATCAGAAGGAGGCACGGATTGACAGTCTCAAGCATTTACTCTATCCGGCTATGGGAGATGATGAGCGTTTCCGGTTGTACAACGCCATTTATGAGGAATATTATACTTACCGGTTCGATTCGGCGATGTTCTACGTAGACCGGGAAGAAGAAGTGGCTACGCAACTTTCCAATCCTGCCTATCGCAACCTGAGCATCATTCACCGTTCCATACTCCTCTCCACTTCGGGATATTTCAGCGAATCCATTCAAAATCTGAAACAGATAGACAGCCGCACGTTGGACGATGCATTGCGGATAGAATATTATACCGCTTACGAATGGGCTTACAGTATGTGGGCCGAATATTCCAACGATAAAGTATATGCTCCCCGTTATTATGAAAAGGAGATGCTTTATCAGGATTCACTTATCAGTGTCCTGCCCGCCGGTTCACCGCTGCATCATTATTGGAAAGGTGAGAATCTCTATCGCCACCGCAGGTATGCCGAAGCGGAAGATTACTATAAAAAAGCATTGGAAGGATTGCCAGTCAATGTCCGGTTGTATGCCATGGTGACTTACGGACTGGCATTGGTGTACTCACAAACCAATAATTGGGAAGAATATGAAAATTACCTGATAATGGCAGCCATCTCCGATCAGGTGTGCCCGTTGAAAGAGAATCTGGCTTTACAGGAACTGGCTCTATATATCTTCAAGAACAGAAGCGGAGAAGTTTCACGTGCGAACCGTTACTTAAACCATTCTCTGAAAGATGCCATGTTCTACAACAACCGCCTCCGTATGCTCGAAATAGCGAGGAAGTTTCCCTCCATCGTGCTTTCCTATCAGGAACAGAATCTTATCAAAAGTCAGCGGTTACAATGGTCACTGATATGTATCAGTCTCTTGTCTATCGGACTGGTGGTTTCCCTGGTTTATATTTACCGGCAGATGAACCAGTTGCATAAGCGGAGAAAGATATTGGCGGATATGAACCAGGAACTGCAACATCTGAATAAAGCGTTGGTAGATACAAATCATACGCGCGAGGAGTATGTGAGTCTGTTTATGGATTTATGTGCCGCCTACATAGATAAACTGAATAAATACCAGGATTTAGTGAAGCGCAAGGTAAAGGCAAAGCAAACGGACGATTTACTGAGACTGGCCAATGCAACCAAGCTTTCGGACACAGATGCCAAAGAGTTCTTCGTAAACTTCGATACGGCTTTCCTGAATCTGTATCCCAACTTTATAAAGGAATTTAATTCCCTATTGCGCGAAGGAGAAGAGATTATACCCAAGCGGGGGGAAATCCTGACTACGGAACTTCGCATTTTTGCTTTAATACGGATGGGGATTAAGGATAGTTCCAAGATAGCCACTCTCCTGTTCTATTCTCCGCAGACGATTTATAATCACCGGAGTGTAGTGAAGAATAAGGCAAAGATGAGGGATAGCTTTGAGAAACAGGTGGAGGAGCTTTGTGCGGTGGTATAGGTGCTATAAATTAATCTCCTTTATCATTACCATATCAGAACAGTAATGATAAAGGAGAAAATAATCTAATTGTAACCTCTCAGGAGCTTAGTCCAATCTACTCTTAAAAGCAGCCGGTAACTCCGGCATAGCCCCGCTCTGTGTACAAACATAGGCAGAAACTTCCACCGCCAACTTATGAGCCTCAGGCACCGGCTTTCCGCTAAGTATGGCAGACGTGAAAGCCGCAGTAAACGAATCTCCCGCACCAACGGTATCGGCAACCGGAACCTTCGGAGTATCCTGGAAAGACACAACGCCCGGAGTAAACACATAACTGCCGTTCGTGCCGCAAGTCAGAATCAACATTTTCAGATTATATTTAGCCAGGAGTATCCAGCATTTATCCTGCAAGTCAATCCCCGGATAGCCGAAGATACGGCTGATAGTCACCAACTCCTCATCATTGATTTTAAGAATGTTGCAACGGCGCATAGACTCGCAAAGAATCTCTTTCGTATAGAATCCCTGGCGGAGATTGATATCGAAAATCTTAATCTGTTCATCCCCGTCGGGCATCGTATCCAGAAAACGCTGGATAGTGGCACGACTCACCGCACTGCGCTGTGCCAGCGAACCGAAACAAACCGCACGGGTGGAAAGAGCCAGACGTTTCAGTTCGTCCGTAAAAGGAATGTTATCCCAAGCCACGCCTTCTTTGATCTCATAACAAGGAACACCCACAGCATCCAGAGTTACCTGCACCGTACCTGTAGGATAATCCACCTGCTCTATCTGGCAAGCCAGCTTCTTTTGGGCAAATACATCCAATATTTCTTGACCGTCAGCATCACGCCCCACGGCACTCACCACACGGCTGTCGAAACCAAACTGTGAAACATGATATGCAAAGTTGGCAGGCGCACCGCCTATTTTCTTTCCTTCGGGCAGCACATCCCAAAGTGCTTCACCCATTCCTACGATGATTTTATTCATGATACTCGATATAATTATGAATTATGGTTAGATATAAAGTTATTTTTTAATCTTCAAAGTATAATACAGCAGATATAGCACTCCGACAGTCATTACCGCTACCGCACCGCTCTGCCCTACCGCATCGCTTGCCAGTCCCATTGCCAACGGAAATACGGTTCCGCCGAAAAGTCCCATAATCATCAGACCGGAAACTTCGTTCTTCTTGCCCGGCATATACAGCAACGCCTGCGAGAAGACAATCGAAAAGATATTCGAGTTACCGAAACCTATCAACGCTATGCAAATATAAATAGTTGTTTTGGAATGGAAAGCAAAAAGCCCGATCATTGCAATCAACATCAGGAAACTACTGATGGCAAAGAACGACTTCGCATTCATCTTCCGCAGAATAAAAGAACCCGTGAAACAGCCTGCCGTACGGAAAATGAAATAAAGGCTCGTAGCAAATGCGGCGTCATCCAGTCCCATGCCCAAACGCTCCATCAGGATTTTAGGAGCGGTGGTATTCGTACCGACATCAATTCCCACATGGCACATGATGCCGATGAAAGAAAGCAAAATGAACGGTTTGCCCAACAAAGCCAGACACTGGCTGAACGTGGAAGGTTTTCCCTCCTCTTTCTCTTCGGTGATTTGCGTCTGTCCCAACAGTAAAACCGCAATCACAGCTATCACCATATAAATAGGGAACAGCACGCGCCAACCCATACCGAAGAACGGAATAGCCTGCGTAGCCCCCCACATGGCAATGTAAGGTGCAAGGAATGAGGCAATCGCTTTTATAAATTGTCCGAAAGTTAGGCTACTTGCCAGCCGGTCTCCCCTGACAATATTAGAGAGCAACGGATTCAGTGAAGTCTGCATCAATGCATTTCCAATCCCCAATAAAGAGAAAGAAAGTAGCATCAACATATAACTATCACCGAAAACGGGTAACAAAAGAGAAGCGAATGTCACCACCAAACTAAGGAGTACCGTCTTTTTCTGTCCGATACGGCTCATCAACATACCCGTCGGTACGGAGAAAATCAAGAACCAGAAGAAAACCAGCGAAGGAAAAATGTTAGCCTGTGAGTCTGTCAGACCTAAATCGGCTTTTACATAATTGGAGGCGATGCCCACCAAATCGACGAATCCCATGGCGAAGAAACAGAACATCACCGGGACAAGCTTAGATAACGAAGAATTAGATTTCATTGTTCTATGGTATTAATTTAAGTATATTCCTGCTCGGGAAAGCACGTTGCAAAGGAAGCGAATCTTAAGACAATAGGGTATCACTTTTGTTACAAAGAGTAGCAATTATGATACGAAGCTCTTTTTTACACCTATTTGAGAGCTATTATCTGTCTTTTTGTCTATTTTTGTGGGAGATTATACAAAGAAACTTTTTAAACAACAAGATGGAAACACTCTTTAATGGACGACTTAGCATCGAAGTCTCTGCACATGGAGCAGAACTATGCAGCATTTTTGCCAACGCAAAAGAATACCTGTGGCAGGCTGAACCGGAATTCTGGAAACGCCACTCACCTGTACTCTTCCCTATTGTAGGTAGCGTATGGGAAAACGAATACCGGAATGAAGGCTCTACTTATGTGCTCACGCAACATGGTTTTGCCCGCGACATGGAATTCAAATTAATATTAGAACAGAATGACGAACTGCGTTATCAACTGGTCAGCAACGAAGAAACGCTGAAGAAATATCCTTTCCCGTTCTGCCTCGAAATCGGTTACCGCATCCGCGACAAGAAAATCGACGTCATGTGGGAAGTGAAGAATACCGGAGAAAAAGAAATGCACTTCCAGATAGGTGCACACCCGGCATTCTATTACCCGGATTTCGATGCTGAAACTCAGGAACGGGGATTCTTCGGGTTCAACAAGAAAAGCGGATTGAAATATATCCTGATTTCCGAGAAAGGTTGTGCCGACCCGGACACTGAATACCCGTTGAAACTGACCGATGAACTTTTGCCATTGGATACACATACATTCGATAAGGACGCACTGATACTGGAAGGCAGCCAGGTGAGAAAGGTGACTCTATATAATAAGGAGAAGAAACCTTATCTCAGTCTGCACTTTGATGCTCCCGTGGTGGGGTTATGGTCGCCACCGGCAAAGAATGCTCCGTTTGTCTGCATAGAGCCGTGGTATGGGCGGTGTGACAGGGCACACTACACAGGTGAGTATAAGGATAAGGATTGGGTGCAGCATCTGCAACCCGAAGAAACGTTCAGAGGAAAATATACGATTGAGATAGAGGAATAAAAGAGAAACAGGACAATTTAAAGGTCTTCCCCGTACCCGGTACGTATCAACTCCGTAGCAAGGCCGTAGCAAATTCGGTTCTATAGCTACGGAGATGATACGGAGTTGATACGGTTCGGGTACGGGGAAGAGGAAAAACAGAACATTCTTACGAATGTGTTTTCATCACAAATTTAGCTATTTCAGCTTATAAACCTGGAATGAACTTACCGTGTAGCTTCCACCTTTAGCATAGAAACTGATACGGTTATAAGGTTCCGAAGGAAATACCAGATTTGTCATCGCCAGACGTCCGTCGTCACCGAATATCTCGATACTGGACTTATCTACGAAGATACGTAGCTTAATCTCATAGTTATCTTCTATCGGAGCGAACGTTACCACGGGGAAGTCCGGACTGAACGATACGATTCCGCTTTTGGTACGATCCATTGCAAACTTCTTCTCTACCAAATTATAGTAGATATCCACTTCTTCCCCTTTCGAGTTGAAAAGTTGGAAACCAATGACTTCCGCATTTCTGTTCTTGATGGTCATCTCTATTTCATACGAACCGGCATTGTCAGCGAGAAGTTTATCCATATTATAGGTACGGTCTACTTTGAAAGAACGCTTCTTCTCCCCTTTTCCGCGTAATGTCAGGAGTTCACGCGAAGGGGATGACTTCAGATAAGTCTCGCCGTCCGAAGTATAAAGACTCAAATCGCGGGGAACGGAATTGCCACTGCGGTATTGCGTGGTCGGCACATTGTTGGCGTACTGCCAATTGCTCATCCATGCCAGGGCTATATGGCGTCCTTCGGGAGCATTACTCCAGGTTACAGTGGCATAGTGGTCTTTCCCCCAGTCCATCCACTTTGTCATTTTCGGGGATTCGTTCACAAAGGTCTTTCCGTCGAAGGTTCCTACAAAATATTGGGTAGCGCTACCGCCGAAAGGTCCTCCGGGGTTGATATTGCAAATCAATACCCACTTTTTCAGTTCAGTACCCTCGATGGGCAGTTCAATCAGATCGGGACACTCCCAGACACCGCCATGAGCACCCTGACCCTCACCGAAACTACTTTCATAGGTCCAGTCTTTCAGGTTGGCAGAAGAGTAGAACTGCATTTCCTGACCTACGGCAAGTACCATAATCCACTTGTCGGTGGCATCATGCCAGAATACTTTCGGGTCGCGGAAGTCGCGTTGGGTGGAAGTCAGTATCGGATTGCGTGCATACTTCTTGAAGGTTTTCCCATTGTCAAGACTATAAGCCATGCTCTGCACCTGGCGCTCGCTTGCCGAGGTATAGAAAGCGATGATGGCTCCGGCACCGAAACCTGCCGTATTATCTTTATCTACTACGCAAGAGCCACTGAAGATGGTGCCCAATGCATCGGGTGCAATGGCTACCGGCTGGTGTTCCCAGGACACAAGGTCGGCACTGGTGGCATGTCCCCAATGCATATTTCCCCACATGGAACCATACGGGTTGTATTGATAAAACAGGTGATACACACCATCCTTATAGACCATGCCATTCGGGTCGTTCATCCATCCATATTGAGGGGTGAAGTGATAGAGCGGGCGGAAGTCTTCACGGTTGGCAGTGTCGAAAGTATCGGAAAGTTTCATCTCATTCCAGCAGATGGCCGTGTCGGGGATGAGCTGGAAATTAAAGGAGAGTGATTGATTATCAAATCCGGAAAGGTCTACCGGAACAAAATAATCTACTTTATTGATAGCCAGACGGACGTTCATGTTGCGCACTACGTCATTATTCGCAATCATATAGAGTTTAGCCTCCGGAGAAGTTTCTTCTACGGGAAGCAACAGGAATTTCTTTTGATTCTCAATCTGGACAATGCTCTGTCCGTCGCCTAAATGTTTAATCACGAAAGGAGGATTAATAGCCTGGCACGAGAAAACAGACCATACAGTACCTATTATAAAGGCGAAAGTCCACCGTGCTGTTAACAAATAGTTTTTTAGATTCATGATGTTTCTTGGTATTAAAAAAACAGTTAATAATTGGTTGCCCGGGAAAGCACTTTGCAAAGGAAGAGATTTTCAGGGAAAGAAGCTGCCATTTATGTTTCATAAACTAACAAAATTGATACCAGAGGGGAGATTGAGGCAAGATTAGTTCATTTTGTGATGGGATTTGAACAGAGCAGGCATTCATTGCGCAGCTCAAGGCTGAAAGCCTTTTATCTTATAGCCCAGTGCAACGCCCTGGGAATTGAGTAATGTTTATCCCTGCGCCCTGTAAGGGCATAACAGAACACATCAGCTTTTGCCCTTACAGGGCGTAAGACTGTGGGGAACGATTCATTCCCGGGGCGTTGCCCCGGGCTATAAGATGAAAGCCTTTCAGGCTTAGGCTGCGCTAAATTATCATTTGATTCCTTTTTGCACAATTCTGTATCAAATTTACCAGCATCCGAAACATAAATTACAGCTTCTTTCCCGAAAATCCCCTTTCTTTGCAACATCAAAACATGACTCGGGAAAGCCAGTTTTGAGAGGTAATCCACAGCGATTACAAACAAAGTAAACTATTAAATTAAAATCTAAAAACATGGAAGGCATAAAAAAATCACTTCTATTTGCACTATTTCTTCTGATGTGCACGCTTGCACAGGCGCAAAGCCTGACCGTACAAGGAAAGGTGGTTTCTAAGACCGATGGGGAGCCAATCATCGGTGCAACAATAATAGAAACCAATCAGACCGCCAACGGTACCATTACTAATATCGACGGCGAATTTACATTATCCGTAGCCCAAGGTGCAGAGCTTACTATTTCTTATATAGGCTTCAAGACCGTGAATGTGAAAGCGCAAGCCTCACTGAGCATCACTCTGGAAGAAGAATCCGAAATGCTACAGGAAATTGTAGTTACCGGCTACACCACCCAACGCAAGGCCGATCTGACCGGAGCCATCTCCGTAGTCAGCATGGACGAAATTGCCAAGCAAAACGAAAACAACCCGATAAAGGCTTTGCAAGGACGCGTGCCCGGTATGAACATCACAGCCGACGGTAATCCCAGCGGAAACACCACGGTACGCATCCGCGGTATAGGAACCCTGAACAACAATGATCCTCTTTATATTATAGACGGTGTACCCACCAAATCGGGCATGCACGAACTGAACGGCAACGACATCGAATCCATCCAAGTACTAAAAGATGCCGCCTCAGCCTCCATCTACGGTTCGCGCGCTGCAAACGGTGTCATCATCATCACCACAAAGAAGGGTAAAGAAGGACAAGTGAAAATCAACTTCGACGCATCCGTCGCCGCTTCCATGTACACCAATAAGATGGAAGTGCTGAATACGGAAGAATATGGCCGCGCCATGTGGCAGGCTTACGTGAACGAAGGACAGGACCCCAATACCAATGCACTGGGTTATAAATACAACTGGGGGTATGACTCCAACGGTTATCCCCAACTGAACGGCATCAGCATGTCCAAGTATCTGGATTCCGCCAATACGGTACCGGCTGCCGACACGGACTGGTTTGATGAAACGACACGCACAGGTGTAATCCAGCAATACAATGTATCTGTAAGCAACGGTTCGGAGAAAGGTTCCTCTTTCTTCTCTCTGGGATATTACAAGAATCTGGGTATCATCAAGGACAGTGACTTTGAACGTTTCTCCGCCCGCATGAACTCCAGTTACAATCTGATTGGCAAAGTGCTGACCGTGGGAGAGCATTTCACCTTGAACCGCACTTCGGAAGTACAGGCACCGGGCGGGTTCCTGCAAAATGTATTGCAGTTCAACCCTTCACTGCCGGTGCGTGACATCAACGGAGAATATGCAGGTCCGGTGGGCGGTTACCCCGACCGTGAAAACCCGGTGGCACGCCTGGAACGTAACTCTGACAACCGCTATACTTACTGGCGCATGTTCGGTGACGCCTACATCAACCTGAATCCCTTCAAAGGGTTCAATGTACGTTCCACATTCGGACTGGACTATGCACAGAAATCGCAACGCATCTTCACTTACCCCATTACCGAGGGCAACGTGGCAAATGACAAGAATGCCGTGGAAGCCAAGCAGGAGCACTGGACGAAATGGATGTGGAATGCCATTGCTACCTATAACCTGGAAATCGGCAAGCACCGCGGTGATGCCATGATCGGTATGGAGCTGAACCGTGAAGATGATATTCATTTCTCCGGTTATAAAGAGGATTACGCCATCCTGACTCCCGACTATATGTGGCCGGATGCCGGTTCAGGCACTGCCCAGGCTTACGGTGCCGGTGAAGGTTATTCGCTGGTTTCCTTCTTCGGAAAACTAAACTATACATATGATGATAAATATCTGTTCTCTGTAACGGTTCGCCGTGACGGTTCTTCACGCTTCGGCAAGAACAACCGCTACGCCACTTTTCCTTCCGTGTCACTGGGATGGCGTCTGAATCGTGAGAAGTTCATGCAGAATCTCACCTGGATAGACGATTTGAAAATCCGCGGTTCATGGGGACAGACCGGTAACCAGGAAATCTCCAATATCGCCCGCCACACGATTTACGTTCCCAACTATGGTGTGACGGAATCAGGCGGTCAGAGTTACGGCACTTCTTACGACATCGCCGGAACCAATGGCGGAAGCATTCTTCAATCCGGTTTCAAGCGCAACCAAATCGGTAATGACAACATCAAATGGGAAACAACCACACAGACCAACCTGGGTATCGACTTTTCCCTATTCAAACAAAGCCTGTACGGTTCGTTCGACTGGTTCTACAAAAAGACAACGGACATCCTGGTGCAAATGGCAGGTATCGCAGCCATGGGCGAAGGTAGCAACCAATGGATCAATGCCGGAGAGATGAAAAACATGGGTGTGGAGCTCAATCTCGGTTATCGCAACCAGACTTCATTCGGATTGAAATATGACCTGAATGCCAACGTCTCCACCTACCGGAATGAAATCACCAAACTACCCGCCACCGTAGCAGCCAACGGTACTTTCGGCGGTAATGGCGTACAAAGCGTTATCGGCCATGCCAATGGTTCGCAGGTGGGTTACGTGGCCGACGGCATCTTCAAATCGCAAGAGGAAGTTGACAACCATGCCACCCAGGAAGGTGCCGGAGTGGGACGCATCCGCTGGCGCGACCTGGACAATAACGGCATCATCAACGAGAAAGACCAGAAGTGGATATACGACCCGACGCCTGCATTCAGCTATGGTCTGAATATCTATCTTGAATACAAGAACTTCGACCTCACCATGTTCTGGCAAGGCGTTCAGGGAGTAGACGTAATCAGTGACCTGAAAAAAGAAACAGACCTTTGGAGCGGCCTCAACATCGGTTTCCTGAATAAGGGTAAACGGGTGCTCGATGCCTGGTCTCCGACTAACCCGAATTCTGATATTCCGGCACTGTCGCGCAGCGATATAAACAATGAGAAGCGCGTTTCAACTTATTTCGTAGAGAATGGCTCGTTCCTGAAACTGCGCAATATACAGATAGGTTACAATGTTCCGAAAGCCTTCTCCCAAAAGCTGAAAATGGACCGTCTGCGCTTCTATGTAAGTGCCCAGAACTTGCTGACCATCAAGAGCAAGGAGTTTACCGGAGTAGACCCGGAGAATGCCAACTATGGTTATCCTATCCCGATGAATCTGACTTTCGGAGTTAATGTAGGTTTCTAAATCAATAAATCAATTACTTATGAGAAAATTAATATATACAGCAGTTTTAGGTCTTTCCCTGATGTGCGGCAGTTGCACAGATTTTCTGGAAGACCAGCTCCCCCAGGGAACCATCAGCGATGAACAACTGAAGGACCCGGCATACATCGACAATCTGGTAATCTCCGCCTATGCCGTGTGGATTACCGCCGAAGATATCAACTCTTCTTTCTCCATGTGGAACTACGACGTACGCTCGGACGATGCCTACAAAGGTGGAAACGGTACGGAAGACGGTGACGTATTCCATGCACTGGACATCTCGCAAGGCATCATGACTACGGCATGGAACATCAGCGACATGTGGCAACGCCTGTACAACTGTATCTCACGCGTCAACACCTCCCTGCAACTTCTGGAGCAAGTGGACGAAAGCACCTATTCACTGAAACAACAGCGCATTGCCGAAATGAGATTCCTGCGTGCCCACGGACACTTTCTCCTGAAACGTCTGTACAAGAAGATTCCGTTTGCCAATGATGCCAACCTGTCGCCGGAAGAATACAATTACCTTTCCAATACTACCTATAGCAACGACGAAGGCTGGCAGCAGATTGCCGACGATTTTCAGTTCGCCTATGACAACCTCCCCGTGAAGCAGGCCGACAAGGGACGTCCTGCCAAAGCCGCCGCGGCAGCTTATCTGGCTAAGACTTATCTCTATAAAGCTTATCACCAAGACAATGCAGACAACCACGAAGTGACGAGTATCAGCACGGAAGACCTGGTGAAAGTGGTGCAGTACACGGACAAAGCCATCATGTCGGCAGGCGGCTACGGACTGGAATCTGACTTTCAGAATAACTTCCGTCCGGAACCTCAGTACGAGAATGGCGTTGAATCTCTGTGGGCCATGCAATACTCCATGAACGACGGTACCAAAAACGGTAACTGTAACTGGTCCTACGGTTTGATTGTTCCCAATATTCCGGGGGTCACCGATGGCGGTTGCGACTTCTACAAGCCCAGCCAGAACTTGGTGAACGCATTCAGGACAGACGCTAATGGATATCCGCTACTGGATGCTTTCAACAGCCGTGATTACAATTCACAGTCCGATTATGCCGACCCGCGCCTTTTCCTCACGGTAGGTATGCCCGGATTCCCGTATGAGTTCAATAAGAAGTATATGATGGACGAATCGACTACCTGGAGCCGCAGCAACGGACTTTATGGCTACTATGTCACCCTGAAACACAATATAGACCCTGATGGCGGTTACCTTATCAAAGGTTCCTGGTGGGGTTCACCGATGAACCGTATCGTTCTGCGCTACTCGGACGTACTGTTGATGCGTGCCGAAGCATTAATCCAACTGAACGACGGGCGCACCAGCGAAGCCATCGACCTGATAAACGAAGTGCGCAACCGTGCCAAACAAAGTACGGCAGCCATCGCCGACTACGAAATGGAATATGGCGTACGCTTCAACGTGCAGCCCTATACGGGAAGTTACTCACAAGCGGATGCCCTGAAATTGCTGAAGTTTGAACGCCGTGTGGAGCTGGCTTTGGAATCGGAACGTTTCTTCGACCTCGTGAGATGGGGGGAAGCAGCAGAAGTGTTGAACAAGTTCTATGCCGAAGAAGCTGCCGACTGCACCATCTACACCAATGCGTCATTCACTAAAAACAAGAATGAGTATCTGCCTATTCCGTTTGCACAGATGAGCGCCAGCAATGGAAACTATTCACAGAACTGCGGTAACTGGTAACCTTTTAAAAACAAGAATATCATGAAATCAATATTGAATAAACTAAATACGCTTCTCCTGGGCACTGCACTGATGTTTACCCTCCCGGGATGTAGCGATGACAATAGATCCAACCTTCAACTGGACGGCGACACATGGCTGACCGCCTTTGAACTGGATGAAAATTATGCAGGGGCAATCGACCGGACAAACAAGACCATAACCGTAGCAGTTCCTGAGGTGTATGACACGGATGCAATGAAAGTCACGGGTATTGAAGTGTCCGAAGGCGCCGTAGCTTCGGTAAAGGCGGGCGATGTACTGAACTTCTCGTTTCCGCAGGTGGTAAAAGTGACCAACGGAGATGTTTTTCTGGATTATACGGTCAACATCAAGCATGATGAAGCCAAAATTCTTTCATTCAAGCTGAATGATGCATACGCCGGAGTGATTGACCAAAGCAAACGCACCATCACCGTGCGCATCCCCAGTACGGTGGATGTAAGAAACCTGGTTCCTGTAATCACCACTTCGGCAGGAGCGGTAGTTATGCCGGCATCCGGTCAGGCGGTCGACTTTACCAACCCTGTGGAATTCACTGTTTCGTATAATACCGCAACTGCCGTTTATACGGTTACGGTTATCCCTACCGATGCTCCAAGTGCCGTATATATAGGCTTGGCAGCAACGCTGGACGAACTGAACCCGGAAGAGAAAGAGGCGGCCACCTGGATGCTGAACAATGTTGCCAACGCACAGTACATCTCCTTTGCCGATGTGCAGGCAGGACGGGTTGACCTGAGCGAATGCGAACTCATGTGGTGGCACCTGCACATAGACGGCGGTATCGACAATATGGATAAATTTGATAATGCAGCCCCTGCGGCAGTCAGCGCACTGGTGAAGATGAAGGAACTGTATAACAACGGTATGAACCTGTTGCTCACCCGCTACGCTACCTATTATGCTGCCAAACTGGGTGCTACCCTGGACGGCAACAACCCGAACAACTGCTGGGGACAATCGGAAGAAAGCGGTGAAATAACCGGTGGTGCCTGGAACTTCTTCATCCAGGGACACGAGTCTCACCCACTCTATCAGAACCTGATAATGAACAGTGGCGAAACGGACAAGGTCTACACCTTCGATGCCGGCTACCGGACAACCAACAGCACGGCACAATGGCACATCGGTTCCGATTGGGGCGGCTATGCTACGAATGAAGTATGGCGTACCAACCATGGCGGCATCGACCTGGGTTATGGCGGCGACGGAGCCATCGTGGCATGGGAATATCCGGCAGAAGGCAGCAAGGGCGGTATTGTATGTATCGGTTCGGGATGCTATGACTGGTATGCTTACGGTGTAGAAGCTTCGGCAGATAAGTACCACGGCAATGTGGGCAGACTGACAGAGAACGCAATCAACTATTTAACGGGTAAATAAAAAACTAATATATGAAAACAATGATATATTCACTTACATTGGCTGCAATGATGGTCACTTCCTTCAGCAGTTGCAACGATGACAATGATCCGGTTCTGACTCAAAAGGACTGGAACGGGACAGCCACTTACTTTGCTTCGACGGATGCAATGAATTTCGATACATACTATAAACCATACGTGGGTTATGTAGGCGACCCGATGCCATTTTACGATGCTCAGGCAGGGGATTTCAAAATCATGTATCTACAGGAATACCGCCCGAACCAGGCAGGCACTTACCACCCTATATGGGCGGTAAGTACCCAAGATGCCGCCTCATACACCTCTATGGGAGAACTGATTTCCTGCGGCGGACTGGCGGAACAGGATGCAGCCATCGGAACGGGAAGCACTATTTATAATCCTTCGGACGGTTTGTACTATACCTTCTATACAGGCAACAAATATCAACCCACTTCATCCCAGAACGGGCAGGTCGTAATGTACGCCACCTCTCCCGACTTCAAGACGTGGACCAAGAACCGCACTTTCTATCTGAAAGGTGACACCGACGGATACAGCAAGAACGATTTCCGCGACCCCTTTGTATTTGAAGGAGAAGACGGGAAGTATCACATGCTCGTTTCTACCGTGAAGAACGGCAAAGGCGTACTGGCGGAATACACCTCTGCGGATATGAAAACCTGGGAACACGCCGGTGTATTCATGACCATGATGTGGGACCGTTTCTATGAATGTCCCGACGTCTTCAAAATGGGCGACTGGTGGTATCTGGTTTATTCGGAAATGCATGCGGCCGTACGCAAGGTGCAATACTTCAAAGGACGCACCCTCGACGAGCTGAAAGCCACCACAGCAAATGATGCCGGCATCTGGCCCGACGACCACGAAGGTTTCCTCGATTCCCGTGGTTTCTATGCCGGAAAGACAGCTTCGGACGGTACCAACCGGTATATCTGGGGATGGTGCCCCACCCGCTCGGGCAACGACAACACCGCAGTCGGCGCTTCTCCCAACGAACCGGAATGGGCAGGCAGTCTGGTTGCGCACAAAATCATCCAGCATGAAGACGGAACCTTGTCTTTGGGACTGATAGAAGGTGTCAGCCGGAAATACACAACCGATTCTGACGTTAAAGTCATGGAAAAGAGCAGCGGAGTATCCGAAAGTAACGGTGGCTACACATTGACGGACAATGCGTATGTACTTTTCAACCGCCTGAATGTATGCAACAAGATTTCGTTTACCGTAAAGACGGCAAGCAATGCGGATAGATTCGGTATTTCTCTGGTGCGCGGCACTGACTCTAAAAAGTACTACACTATCGTAGTGAACCCGGAAGATAACAATAACAAGCGGAAGATAAACTTCGAGGAAGAGGGAGATGAAGGCAAAGGTTTCATTGACGGAATAGACGGTTATCTGTTTCCCACTCCTTCCGACAATGTATATCATGTAACAATCTGCACGGACAACTCGATTTGTGTGGTTTACATCAATGACAATGTGGCTTATACGAACCGCATTTATGGGATGCAGAAGAATCCGTGGTCTGTTAACAGCTACTCGGGAAGTGTGGAAGTCAGCAACGTGAAGGTCAGCTATTACTAAACGGAGAAACGTAGCTAATTTTTACCTTCGTTATATATTTCCCCGAAGACCGTCTGGAATATATTCTGAGAGGGGGTATAATCAGTATACGACTGAATAGGGATGAGTATACGACTGAACCCTATTCAGTCGTATACTGAATCCCATTCAATCC
>ERZ856578.3213-NODE-3213-length-24987-cov-4.961983_pt1 | contig 24987 bp, 25 predicted proteins | sample MGYA00514384_ERZ856578 | MGnify/ENA primary metagenome ERZ856578 (study PRJEB29103, sample SAMN06111958) | human gut metagenome | biome: human gut; feature: ankylosing spondylitis patient; material: healthy_person | host: Homo sapiens | place: China:Hangzhou... | reverse complement strand
TTTCTCGCTTTGTTTTCCATATTATCCCTTGCATTTTCTCCTTGTCTGTTTTAGAATGGTTTTACAGAATCTGTATTCATTAGAGTTTGCGCGCGGCTCGGAAACAGGAGGAAACTTTATGACTAAATACAAATTCAGCAACAAGCTGATGTTTGCGCTCGTCATGCAGGACGAGGAAATTTGCGCGGAATTCATTCAGCGCCTCTTCCCGGAAAAGGCGGTCAAGTCCATCACTTTCCCAAATGACATTCAAATCACACCGGAAAAAACAATTGTCACCGGAGTCCTATCAAAATCTGTTCGCTTAGACGTCTTATTCGAAGGCGAAGCAGAAGTATATGATATCGAAATGCAAGTGGAAACCGAGCCGGAGCTTCCAAAGCGTTCCCGCTATTACCACACCAGCATGGACACGCATTTTTTGAAAAAAGGCAAGCCCTACAAGGATCTCAAGCCGAGCTATGTCATCTTCATCTGCATGAAAGACCCCTTTGAAAAAGGTGAAGCGATATATCAATTTCAGATGATTGACAAAAATTTACAGTTGCAATTAGCGGACGAAGCTTATACAATAATCTTAGCAATCGATTGTCCGAAGGGCAAGATTCCGAAGGAACTGGAAACTTTCTTTACCTATGTGGAACGCGAAGAGGTCGACGAAAATGATGATTTCGTCAAACGCATACATGAAAAGGTCGAGGAAGTCAACCGAGACGCGGAGGTGACTGAGATTATGACAATAGAAGAAGAAATGAACATCCGTTGGCACTATGGATATGATGAGGGCAAAGCTGCCGGGCTGGAAAAAGGCGCTGCGCATGAAAAACGCGAGATCGCAAAAAATATGAGGAAAGAAGGCATTGCGAAAGAGGTCATTGAAAAGGTAACCGGGCTTTCCGCCGATGAGATCGAAAAATTATAGGTATCGACGCGTTTATAGTTCTATAGAAGAAACGCAGCCGGGGCGAATATCCGCTCCGGCTGTACTTTTTGGTGCTTTAGCGGCAATGATTTATTTGGTGATTACTTCCGCGCCGCCCATGTACTTTTTGAGCGCTTCCGGAATCTTCACGCTACCGTCAGCCTGCTGGTAGTTTTCGAGTACCGCTGCGGTGGTACGACCGATCGCCAGACCGGAGCCGTTGAGCGTGTGTACGAATTCTGCCTTGCCGCCCTCTCTTCTAAACCGGATATTGGCGCGTCTTGCCTGATAATCCAGGAAGTTGGAGCAGGAAGAAATCTCCACGTATCTGCCGTAGGACGGCATCCAAACCTCGATGTCGTAGGTGCATGCCGAGGAGAATCCAAGGTCGCCGGTGGACAGTCTGACCACTCTGTACGGAATGTCCAGAATCTGCAGCACCGCCTCTGCGTCCTTCGTCAAAGCCTCCAGCTCATCCCAAGAATCCTCCGGCTTACAGAATTTCACGAGCTCTACCTTGTTAAACTGGTGCTGACGGATCAGACCTCTGGTGTCGCGGCCCGCGGAGCCCGCCTCCGCGCGGAAGCATGGCGTATATGCCGTATAGTGGATCGGCAGGTCTGCCTCCGGTACGATCTCCTGTGCCAGCAGGTTGGTCACCGGGACCTCAGCGGTCGGAATCAGGAAGAAGTCCTTCTGCGGCACATAGAACATGTCCTCTTCAAACTTCGGCAGCTGACCGGTGCCGGTCATCGCCGCACGGTTGACCATGAACGGCGGCAGGATCTCGGTGTAGTCCTGATCCAGCGTATGCAGATCGAGCATGAAGCACATGATCGCACGTTCCAGTCTTGCGCCCAGTCCCTTATAAACGGTAAATCTGGTGCCGGAGATCTTCGCGGCTCTTTCAAAGTCCAGAATATCCAGATCCGTACCGATGTCCCAGTGCGCCTTCGGTTCGAAGTCAAACTTGGTCGGTTCTTTGAATTTGCGAATCTCAACGTTCGCGCTGTCGTCCTCGCCGACCTGTACAAAGTCTGCCGGGACGTTCGGAATGTTCAGCAATGCGTTCTTGATGTCCGCATCCAGCTGAGAAACCTCTGCGTCCAGCACCTTGATCTTGTCGGACAGCTCCTTCATCTCCGCCATGATCGCCGTCGTATCCTCACCTGCCTTTTTCAGCTTCGGAATCTCCTTGGATACGGTGTTCTGCTTGTTCTTCATCGCTTCGACTTCCGCCAGTACCGCACGTCTTTTTTCGTCCAGTGCCGGGATCTTTTCGATGCCGAAGCTGCCTTTGGTTCTTCTCTCCACGCCGGCCTTGACGCCCTCGTAGTCTTCTCTGATTCGTTTAATGTCTAACATAACTATCTCTCCTTCAACTCTGATGTTATTTATCTTATCATGCTCTGATGCTTTGTCAATCCTGCCGACATGCGCCGAAGCAATGTCGTCTCACGCACTTAAAACAAATTCCGCTTGTAGTTCAGATACAGCGCGCGCAAGAGCTCCATCTTCTGTGAAAGTTCCACCTGCAGCGCCGATGCCAGTGCAAAATCATTGTCATCCAGCGCCTCGGCTGCTCTGCTCAAAAGGCTCTTTCTCTCCAGCGAATTCTTCGCGATATACACCTTGAGACGATGGATCTCCAGCCAGTTGTCAATATCGTAATCGGTTGCGTCCTCACCGTGCAGGCGCACGCACTCGCGCACTTCATCCATGTAATTCGGAATAATGCGGTTGTGCAGTTCGGTCTTCCATTGGCTCAAAATGGATTCCTTGTAGGATTCCAGTGAAAGCGGCGAGATCACGCCCTCTCCGGAGATGGCCATGACCTTTTCCGGATACCGGACAAAGCCCTGCACATTCTCCCACACCGTTGCAGGCGCTGCGCCGAACAGCTGCCGGCGTTCCTCCTCGGTGAAATCCTCAAAGACGTCCTTTTCGCTGCGGTATTCTCTGTCTGTCTCCAGATAGAAATCTGCTTCGCCGCACCGCTTGGAAAGAGATGCCTCCAGCTCCTTCGGTGTTTTCTCCACCGCCAGTGCCGCCTTGATACCGTCCAGCATCGCCATATAGCTTGCCGCAAGTACCAGATAGGTGTTGGTCTTTGGATTCGGCGCACGCAGCTCGAAGCGCGTTGCCATCGAACTCTTGGCGTCGCGCACCAGTCCGATCAGGATCGTCCGGTTTCTGGACGGTTCCGCCGGGCTGTGCCCCAGCGAGGTCACAATGCAGACCGGCGCCTCATAGCCCGGTTTCAGTCTGTTCAGCGAATCGGTCGTCGAGCTGACGAACGGATTGATCGCCTCGTAGTTCTTGAGGATACCCATCAGCGCACCGAAGCCCACCGGAGAAAGGAATTCCGCGTCGAACTTCTGCGGCGCAAACAGATTGACCATCTTGCCGTTTTTGAGTTTCGCGCAGACGCCCAGGTGCGTATGCTCGCCGTTTCCGGCAACGCCCGGCATCGGTTTCGCCATAAAGGTCGTAGACAGACCAAACTGGTTGAATACATCGCGCACGACATATTTGACCTGTTTTTCGTTGTCAGCCGCCTGCATCGCGTCGGCGTATTTCCAGTCGATTTCCAGCTGCTCCATGATGTGGTCATGGTTGCCGGTACTGGTCAGGCGGGATTTGACGCCGCCGACCTCCTTGTGACCCATTTCCATCTCAAAGCCGTAATAGTCCAGGATCTCGATGCTCTTTTCGAGAGCAGTTCGAACCGGTCCATAAGTACGTTTCCAGTATTGCTCCTTGAGCTCCTGCGATGTCGAGAGCTGTTCTCTGTCCGCCTTATCGTCCGGCGTTCTGACCCAGAATTCCAGTTCGGTCGCGCTGGTGATGCGGAGCTCTTCGATATCGTCCGCGCTTTCAATGCCTTCCATATATTGAAATACATACGGATGCTCCCGCAGGAGCTGCATCAGGTCTGCTTTGAATTTGTCGATCGCATCTCTGAGGATCACGCGAGAGCCGACCGCATGCTTATCGTTGTGGATCAGGAACGCCGGAATGCGCAGGGTGCCGACCGGCAATCCCGTCAATCTGTCGACATTGTCAAAGTTGTAGTCCACATACCAGTTGACTGAAAAGTCCGGGATCATGTCGACCTTCGCGTTGTTCAGCTCTGCAATTTTCGGCAGGTTTACGCTGGACCCGTCTGTCTGCACACCGTGCGTGAGCATATCCTCCATATCCTCCAGAAACAACCGGATCGGGATGCGCTCGTCGGTGTCGTTTCCGACCATATCTAGGCCCGCCATGGATACAAATTGTACCTCCGGATGCTCCTTTAGAATCTTCATCAAGTCTGTCTTTTCGTGTTTGTCTGCCGGTATCTGGAATAACATGGCGTCAAGGTTAAAATCCAGCATGCTTTGCCTCCTTTATATATTTTTCTGTATTGTCTTGATTGTCTTACATTTTATCTGGTCTTATCTGGTCAATTCGTTCAGGTAACCTTCCATTTCATCCAGATATTTGCCGTACTTCGCCCAGTCGCCCTGCTGCATCGCCTTCTGCGCGTTTTCGTAAGCCGCCGCTGCCAGCGCCGCCAGCTCTCTGGTCGTCAGCTTCTCGCTGCCGCTTTCTTCGCCTGTGCCGGAAGGCTTGGTGCTTGCCACACCCTCGTCAGCCTCATCGCCGAACAGCGAAACCAGACATTCTGCCAGCGTTTCCTCGTAAGCGATCTTGTCGTCGTAAGCCACGATGATTCGTTTGACCTCCGGAATACTGGAGTTGGTCGCTTCCAGATAGACCGGCTCCACATACAGCACCGAGGTGTTGATCGGAATGACGAACATATTGCCGCGCCGATAAGAGGTGCCGGAGGACTTCCACAGGGAGAATTCCTTGGAGATCTCTGTGTTCTGGTCGATCTGCGCCTCGATCTGCTCCGGTCCGTAGATCGTTCTCGATTTCGGGAACTGATAGAGTACCAGACTGCCGTAGGCAGCGCCGTCATTGCGCGCCACCATCAGCGCCGTCATGTTCTGCTTGGAACGCGGTGTGAATGGCAGAGAATTGAAGAATTCCGCCTTTTCTTCACCCGGCAGCTTCGCGATATAGTAATTCGGCTCCATCTGAGTCTTTTCAGTGCCGTAAATCTCGTAAGCCACATCCCAGACGTCTTCCTTCTGGTAGAATACGTTCACGTCCTCCATGTGGTACTTCGCGTAAATGTCCGCCTGGATCGCGAACAGATAGTTCGGATAACGGATATGGGACTGCAGACCCTCCGGCATCTCCGAGAAATCCTTGAAGAGTGTCGGATAGATCTTCTGGAACGTCTCCGCGATCGGGTCATCCTTGTCTACAATGTAGAAGTTGACATCACCATTATAAGCGTCCACAACGACCTTGACGGAATTGCGGATGTAGTTCGTCGTCTTGCCGGAGATTGGCTCCGAATACGGATACAGCGAGCTCTCGGTATAAGCGTCCATCATCCAGTACAGCTTCCCGTCCACCGTCACCAGATACGGGTCGTTCTCATAGCTCAGGTATGGCATGATCTTCATCACCCTGTTTACAACATTACGGTTGATGATGATTCTGGAATTGCTGTCGATATTGGACGATACCAGCAGCTTCATGCTGCCCTCTCTGATCGTGAACACCAGTCTGTTGAACAGGTTCAGCTTGATGCCCGCGCTGCCCTCATACTTCGTATACTTGTTGCTCGAACCATCCGGATAGTCGAACTCCGTTTCATCGGTATTGACAACGATGTACTCGTTGGACAGCTCACCGAAGTAGATCTCCGGTCTGTCAATCGAGATTTCCGCTACCTCGGAGACCGGCGGGATATTGCCGATCAGCACGTCCGGCTGACCGCTGGAGGTCACCTTGTCTACCCGCGAAAGCGTCGCGCCGTAGCCATGCGTATATTTGAGGTGTCTGTTCAGCCAGGAATCGTCGATCTTGTTTTCATCGATCTCTCTGGCTGTCAGGAAGGTCTGCGTATATTTGCCGTTGATCATATAACGGTCAACGTCCACGTCGTTAAACGTATAGTATTGACGGATACTCTGTGTCTGGTTGTAGAACTGCTTCGCCGGACCGAAATCATTGATACGGATATTATTGATCGTTTCCGAATTCTCCGTAATGTCTTTGGAAGTCAGCATATTGTCCGCCGCAAAGGATTTGACGTCTACATTGTCGAGCTGATACGCGTACTGCGTGAACTCGATATTTCTCTCCAGATATTTGCTTTCCTTATTGATCTCGTCCGGGGAAACCACGAAGTTCTGCACCAGATAGCCCGCGCCGGTACCCGCCAGACCCAGTACGATCATGATGACCGGAACCGTAAACAGGCTCTTGTATTTTTTGCGCTTCATATTGATGATGAACAGAATCGCAGACAGCACAGCCAGCGCGCACAGCGCTCTGTACATCCACAAGGTGATCGTCACGTCTGTAAAGCCGGCGCCGTACACCGCGCCGGTATGTGCGTGCAGCAGATCAAACTGACGCAGGAAGAAATTCACGCCCAGCATCGCGAAGAAAATGAAGCCGAGAATGGAGATCTTGCCGGAGGCAATCTGCATCAGCTGCTTGAAATTGCTGTCGTCAAACTGTTTCTTCGGGCGCACCGGCTTCGCCTCAAACTTCTTGCCGGTAAATGCCTCTGCGAATTTGGTGAACGGATCCTGTCCGCTTGCGTGCTGTCCGCCGCCGAACGGATTCGCACCGCCGGTATAGCGTTCTTCGTCTGCCGCCTGCGCCTGTGGTGGTACCTCCTCCTTGAACACATCCGGTGTCCGGACGGTCATCAGGATAATATAGTAGATCACCGTTAAAATGACAAACCCGACGATCACACCGATCAATATCTCATTGAGCTGCGTCAAAAATTCCAGCTTGAACAGATAGAATGAAACGTCCAAGTGGAACAGCGGGTCCTTGATATCGAAGTCCGAGCTGTTCGCGAACTTGAGAATTTCAAACCAGAGCTGCACCACTGTCATGAAAGTCGCGATCGCGCCGAAAACCACCGCAAGAATGTTGGTGGTCTTTTTGAGCTTTTTCATATCGGTCGCCTCAGAGGACGCGATCTTCGAGAAGTAGCTCTTACGCAGATGATGCAGATAGAGCATCACCATCCCCGTCACCACGAGGAAGGTCGGTATCCCCACCGTGAGCTGCGTCACCAGCTGTTTGAAAAAGACAGCCGTATAGCCCATCTCCTTGAACCACATGAAGTCAGAGATGAAACCGATCAAGCCCAAAAATAGTGCCAGAATGACCACGATCACCAGGATGACTGTCATGATTTTTCTTTCGAGTTTTTCCATTATATATTTTCCTCCTTCACCGTATCAATCACCATGGTATCTTGGGATGTACGGGTATATACACTTTGATACTGCACGACGTCCTTGCCGTCCGCGCCTGCATAGGTCACCCTGCAGAGCACATAGAAGCCTTCCGTACCGACGCGGATCTCACCGATCTCCAGCAGATTGATGCCTACCAGCGCGTCATCCTTGTTGGTCGCCTGCCAGCCGTCGTAATAGTCCACCACCGCGCCCAGCAGCGACTGCGCGTAGGTTACGGCATTGCCGTCCTTGTCGGTGATCCAGCTCCTGTCGTCAAAGTCGGCTGTATCCGGGATCTCCGCAAAGGCATAGGTCTTGTTTTTATCATAGCAGAGTGCCGCGTCATACTGCACCTGTCCGATGGTTGTCGTGTCCGCCGCTGCCGCGCTGACCAGCTGCGTATAGTAGGTCTCCGCCGTATTGACGTCCGTCTGCTGCGGATCGTCTGCATCGTCCGACGGTTTCTGTCCCGAGAAAATATCTATCGCCGCTGTCAGCAGCTCATTGATCTTCAGCGAGACCGCACTGTCCGGCGCGAAGAATTTGATGCCCAGGATCACACCCTCCACAACAATCAGAATGATCAGCAGCGTGATGATGATTCTGGCGAAAATATGTTTTTTTGGTTCTTCTTCATCGTCATCGATATCCGGCAGCGTTATCTCCTTCTTGCCCGCTTCGGCCGCAGCGCCAGTGCCAGCACTGTCAGCACCGCTAGCGTTGTCAGCCACATCGACTCTGGGAAAGACATCCGAGTAGCGGAGCTTTGTCTGACTGGGGGGCAGGCTTGTCTGCACCGCCTCTCCTTCCGGTTCTGCCGCTTCCGGGATCTGGATTGACACCGTCAGATCGATTGTCTTCGGTGTCGTCGGCTGCACAACCTCTACCGACACGCGCGGGTCTGCCGCATCCACAGGCTGCTGCACCGTCTGCACGCCGGCTTCCTGTTTTGCCTGTGCCTGCTGCGCTGCGCCGTCCTGCGTCTTGCCCTGCTGCGCTGTCTGCACATCCGCTGTTTGTGACTGTCTCGTGCCTTGCGGCGCTATCTGTGCGCCTGACGCGTGCACCTGCTGTGCCTCCGATTTCTGCGGGAATACCTCCGGCACCCAGGTATAATCCATATTACGCGCACTCCTGCCGTATTCCTCCTGCATCGCGCGCATGCGCTCCCGTTCCTGCTCCAGCAGCGCATCGAAAGCATCGGTCTTCTGATGATATGTATAGAACCGCTCATCGCGCTGCGGCGCTGCATCCTGTGCTCCGCTCTCTGCGATACGGCCCGGTGATTCCTGCATGCGCTGTGCCGCAGCGCTGCCCGCCGCATGGTCCTCCATGCCCTGTGTACTTGCCTGTGCGGCCGCGTCGTTTTCAGCTTGTCCCTGCGATGCCTGCACGCTTTGCGGCATCGCATTTTCGGCTGTACGTCTCTGCAATGCTACGTGTTCAGCCGCCTGCCGCTCCGCCTGCGGGAGTGAGATTTTTGTCCGCGTAAGCTCCCCGGCGCTGCCCGGCTGCGGTCCTGCGGACCGCGCCGGGGCAGGCACTGCCGTGCCTGCCGGCCGGTCTTGCGCCGGCTGCAGCGCCCCGAAGAGCTCACGCTCCAGATCCTCGATCGACTGTGCATCCTCATCGTTCAGTTTCTCGTCCCGCACAGATCTGTTCATCGCTGCCGGAGCCTGCGCAGCCCGATACGCGTCTGCCTGCGGCGCAGGCTCTGCCGATGCAGGCTTTTTCTCCTCACGCGGCGCAAAGCTGAGTCCGCTCTCAGCCTCAAGCTGTGCGGTACGGATCTTTTCGATATTGATCTCCTGTGTGCGGGACAGATTCCTGCGCTCCAAAACGCTCTCCCAGTTAAAGTCCACGTCATCCGTTTTTTGAGACTTTCTGCGCGGTGTGTCCTCCAGCTCCCAGTCAAACGCAACCGACGCCGTTTGCTTCGATGTCGGCGCTTCCTGCGGCTGTGCCACCGCCTGCAGGATTTCCTGTGTCTTTTTTTCCGCCTCTATTTTGAATGGGGGATTGAACACGATATCCTCGTATCTGGGCTTTTCGTGATTCCTGACCTCCGCGCCGCAATAAGCGCAGAAGCGATCTCCCGGATATAATTCTTTTCCGCATTTCGTACAAAACATCTTTTTTCCTCTTCCGTTGTTCTCTGTGTTCTATCTCTTCATTCCGTATCATCCATGCGCTGCACTGTCAAGCGATATGCGTTTCCCTTATTCTGTCGGTTTTCGCATAGAGCCTCCACCCCGCCGCGTGCGTCTGCAGTGCCTACCGGATCTGCCTGCGCAGCTCCTCCTCAGCGTAGACTCGCCCCGAACGGCTGACCGAAACAGCCCTCCCGTTCGCGGTCTGCACCGCAGGACTTGCACTGCGTTCTATGCGATCTGCAGACTCCCCCGCAGCCGCCGCGCAGCCGCGCATCTCTGCAATCGTTTCATCCGCAGCTCCCGGTTTATCTGCGTCCGCAGCTACACGCGGCTCCGGTGCCTCGGTCTGCGGACCGAGTGCCTCCGCCTCCACACGTATACTGTCCGCCCGCACGATCTCTGCCGGACAGCTTCCCGCCTGCAGGGCGGCATCCAGCTCCTTGCTGATGCGCACGTTCTCCACATGGATCGTCAGATTCAGGTTCAAGCTCCGATCCGCCTGCACTGCGGCAGCTGTACGCCCGTCCGCCTGTGCCGTCTGCAATGCATCCTCAGACGCCCGCGCCGCCGTCTGCGCGGTCTGCTGCTTTTGTTCCTGCGGGACATCCTGCACGCTTTCCCGCAGCGCCGTCAAGATCGGCTTGCGCACCGGCATCATCGGATCCTCATTCTTCTCGAACGCCTCCATGCGTGCCTCGAAGCCTTCCATCCATGCATCCGCCTCACGCCTGCGCTGTCCGCCGCCGCGCGCCACGCACAGGACGATTACAAGCAGAAGCAGCCCTCCGGCTGCCGTAAGCACCCATATCACATTGTCCTCGCAAAACTGAACTGCCGTTTCCCACAGCTCTTGTAATTCTACTGGCATATTTTCTCCCGTCCCGCGTTTGCCGATGGTTTTCCGATTTCTACCTTCAGCTGACAAGAGCACACACGCCTAGACGAGCTGAAATTTCAACGCATGCTTCGTTCTCGTCTCAGGCTTACTGGTGCTACGGTGAGCGAAGACAACAAAGTGCAGAAGCAAATAGGTCTTTGCAAACCATGTGTGCCTTTGTCAACTGAAGGTATATGTAGCTCGTTATATTATATACTAAAATCGCTTGCATTGCAAAGGAAAATCCGCGCTCGCCCCGCTTTCTTGCAGTCATATCGTTACGAAAAAAGGCGATATGCACCGCCTTTTCGTATCTTTAGCATTATTTTAATGGTTTCAGTGTTCGCAGTTCTCAGTTTTTTCGTTCTTCTGGCTCTTCTGCGCCCCCTGACGATTCTGATTCTTCTGACTTACACTTTCTTTTCTTTTATTGGATTCTTTCATGTTCCATCCCTCCTCGAAAGTTATTTTGTGCAGTGCGTGTCCTAAATATCATAGGCAAAATCAGGTTATTTACACTTTTACAGCCTGCGTCGACGCGCCGCAAAAACCTTTTCAAAAAAATTAAAATTTTAGGTTGACAAATCCGACGAAAACTGCTAAGATATAAAACGTGCTAACAAGCGGCACAACAACTTCACAAAATGTGGATCATTAGCTCAGCTGGCAGAGCACCTGACTCTTAATCAGGGTGTCCAGGGTTCGAACCCCTGATGATCCACCAAGTAAAAACCCAGTGTTTTCAACGCACTGGGCTTTTTCATTCCTTAACATTTATTTACACCTTAGACACGCTTTTTTGAGATTCAAGGAAAACTCTATCCAAATGCGAGCACCCGTTGTTCCAGTGTCCTACAGAGAATACCAAAATAACAATCATTCGCTCTAAAACAGACCGACGAATCATTTCAGGGACAGATATACCTTTCATAGCCGCATAGTCCTTAAACAATGCAGTTTCTTCTTCACTTAATCGTACAGATACTGACATTTTATCACCGCCTGTTGTATTACAACGTAATCCAGCTTATGAAGTTTGTCAATAAACTTTTTCTATTATTTTCGTTCAAACACATCCCAATTATCAGCCATTGACTTTTTCGTTTCTTGCCTCCTGCAACGTCTTGTTGCCTCATCCCTCACCCCTCAACCTCTGCCAGCCTGCGGTAGTATGCCTGTTTTGCCTCGTACATCCGCGCGTCTGCTCCACGGAATAATTCCTCCGGATCGTCACAGCGCGCCTGCCACAGCGCGCCGACCGAAATATGCACCCCATGCGCCCACATCTTATCCTGCAGCGCTGCAGTCTTTTCGTTGAACGCTTCCTCGTTCACGCCGACCAAAAACACTATCATAGTACACCACTTCCCGTCCGGTTTTCGGGTTCGTTGCCCGCGCAGACATCCGCTCCCCGGCTGCAGCCAATTCCGCAAAGCTTGCGCTGCGCACAGACCTTGTTCTCCTTCCGTCCGTATGTAAAACGGTTCCATCCGCAAAGAGAATTTCAATATCCGAGATACGTCATCCTTCGCTTGCTATCCTTTTCCATGTTGTTTGCTTCCTCACACTGCGTTTTCTTTCATCCACCGATTGTCCACTTTACAGCATTATTTTTTAGTATAGCACAGCGCAAGCCCTCCGTATGGTACCCGTTTTTTCGAAAAGCTCTGTTTTTGCGCGAAAAATGCGTTTTCTTCACATTTTCCGCTTGCAAAGAGAAAAAATAACCGATATAGTAGGATTGACAGCACCCTTGCACGAATGGCGCAAAATCCACAAAATGCACCAAAGGAACGAAAGGCACGAAAGGAATACTTGACGATGGACGTTTTTATTTTGATTTTAGAATTGATCGGCGCTGCGGCGTTCGCCGTCTCCGGCGCAATGACCGGGATTCGCAAAAATATGGATATCTTCGGTGCCTGCGTGCTCGGCTTGACCGTTGCAGTCGGCGGCGGTATCACCAGAGACATCATCCTCGGCGCGTTCCCGCCCGCAATGTTTCATGACCCGATTTACGCGATCACTGCGATTCTCACCTGCTTCATCGTCTTTATCCCGCGCATCCGCACTTTCCTGGAAGGAAACTCGCTTCTGATGCTGCTCGCGGACTCCATCGGGCTTGGCATCTTTACGGTCTCCGGCGCGGCGCGCGCCTTTGCCGTCACCACAGAGGCGAATGTGTTTCTTGCGGTCTTTGTCGGCGTCATCACAGGTGTCGGCGGTGGTCTGCTCCGGTACATGATGGCAGGAGACCCGCCGTATATTTTCGTCAAGCACATTTATGCGACTGCAGCCATCGCGGGCGCACTGCTCTTTTGTTTCCTGCGCACAATCGCCCCGCAGCATATTGCCATGCTCAGCGGCGCGATTCTGATCGTCGTGATCCGCCTTTTGGCGTCGCATTACCGCTGGAGCCTGCCGAAGCCCGGGCATCGTAGCTGATTCCGCTGTATTTTACGGCAATATCCACGCATCACTAAATTTTTCGTGTTTTTTCACAAAAAATTGCAAAAAACCTATTGACATAACATAATTCTTGTGTTACTATGCCCATAGAAACAAAAAAGACTTGAGGAAAGGAGAATCGCATCATGAGAAGTTTTGCAAGTGTCAGCATCGACAGAACGCGCGCAATGATGATGATGGGTATGTGCATGTGCAGCATGTGCATGTTTTGCATGACAATTTTTCATAATGCGCTTTCCATCATAGCATAAGTTTTCAGCGAAAATGAATTTTAAGAATTAAAGTGAAGGAGAGCTCAAGACGGCTCTCCTTTTTCGTTTCAGGAGGTAAAAAAAATGAAAAAATTATTATCAAGTTTACTCGCGCTCACCTTAGTGCTTGCTCTGGCATTTGCATTCACCGGCTGCGGCAGCAGCGGCGGCGATGATGCAGCATCCGAGATCGAGATCGCAGTACCGAACGATACGACCAACGAAGCAAGAGCGCTGCTCCTGCTGCAGGACAACGGTCTGATCACCTTAAAGGACGGCGCAGGCATCACCGCTACGGTGCAGGATATCACAGACAATCCGCACAATATCAAATTCCAGGAGGTCGAAGCGGCGCAGCTGCCGAGCATCCTGCAGGACGTTGATTATGCAGTTATCAACTCCAACTACGCTTTAGATGCGAATCTGAACCCGGTCAAAGACGCGCTGCTGACAGAAGGCTCCTCCTCTGCATACAGCAACATCGTCGCTGTCAAGGAAGGCAATGAGCAGACTGACAAGACCAAAGCGCTCGTTGCAGCACTCGAAAGCCAGCAGGTCGCAGACTTCATCGCCAGCGAATATGACGGCGCGGTTGTCAGCACAGTAGACAACCCGGGAGACGGCTATGATACAAGCGTAGACTATGCAGCACTGGAAGGGCAGGAAATTACGGTTGCTGCTTCTCCGACACCGCACGCAGAGATCCTCGCGATCGCCAAGGACATCCTCGCAGCAAAGGGCGTTTCCCTCAAGGTCATCGAATTCACCGACTATGTACAGCCGAACAACGTGGTAGACAGCGGCGATGTGGACGCGAACTACTTCCAGCACCTGCCGTACTTGGAGGACTTCAACGCACAGAACGGTACTAAGGTCGTATCCGTTGCTGCAATCCACGTAGAACCGATGGGCTTATACGGCGGCAAGCAGACCACACTGGACGCTTTACAGTAATCCCGCGGGATCAGCCATCAAACGCAAGGAAGCAGTTCCCCGCCAAAGAAAAAGATAGACGCGCAAACCAAAATATACTATAATGTAGAGGTCGACGTACTGATACAGAAATTTACCCGGTCGATTGGCAGCAATCGACCGGTTGTCATGATTTGGAGAAATACATATGATTGAAATCAAAAATCTGTCAAAAACCTTCCCGAGCGGAGACGGCACAGTAGACGCGTTAAAAAACGTGTCACTCACCATTGCGGACGGGGATATTTACGGCATCATCGGCATGAGCGGCGCTGGCAAGAGTACCTTGGTCCGCTGCATCAACATGCTGGAACGCCCGACCGACGGTCAAGTGCTGATCGATGGCACCGACCTCGGTGCGCTTTCACAGGCGGAGCTTCGCCAAGTGCGCAGGCGCGTATCGATGATCTTCCAGAGCTTCAATCTGCTCGCGCAGCGCACCTGTCTCAAAAACATCTGCTTCCCGCTGGAGCTCGCCGGTGTGTCGAAAGCTGAGGCGAAAGCACGCGCCCTAGAGCTTTTAGAGCTGGTCGGGCTTCCCGACAAGGCAGATGCTTATCCCGCCCAGCTTTCCGGCGGACAGCAGCAGCGCATTGCCATCGCGCGTGCGCTCGCGACCAATCCGAAAATCTTGCTCTGCGACGAGGCAACCAGTGCGCTTGATCCAAAGACCACCGGCTCGGTGCTTTCGCTCATCAAGGACATCAACCGCAAAATGGGCATCACCGTCATCGTGATTACCCATCAGATGAGTGTGGTCGAAGAGATCTGCAATAAGGTCTCCATTCTCGACCATGGCAACGTTGTAGAGGAGGGCGCGGTATCTGAGGTCTTCTCGCACCCGAAGTCCGAAGCCGCCAAACGCTTGGTATTCCCGGACGGCGTGGCGGACACGCTGCCGATTAAGGAGGGTGAACATCACATCCGCGTTGTCTTCAACGGTGCAGACGCAGCCAATACGCCGCTGATCGCCAAGCTCGCGATGGAAACACACATCGCTGCCAACATCTTAGGTGCAAACACGAAATCCATCGAAGGAAAGGCCTACGGCAATATGCTGCTCGGTATCTCCGGCGATGAAAATACCCTGCAGCAGGCGATCGCCTATCTGCAGAAGATTGACGATATCATTGTAGAGGAGGTGAGCGCCCATGTTCGCTGAGTTTTTTGCTTCTAAGGAATTTGCAGATGCTATGACGATCCTGCAGAACGAATTCCCGCTTGCGATCTGGGAAACCTTTTATGTGACCGTAGTTTCCACTGCCATCGCCATCATCATCGGCCTGCCGCTCGGCGTACTGCTGGCGGTCGGCGGCAAGGACGGCATCCTGCCGCTGCCGCGATGGCTGCTGACCCTGCTGGACGTACTGATCAATCTGCTGCGCTCGGTACCGTTCCTGATTCTGATGATTATGGTGATTCCGTTGACCAGACTGATTGTCGGTACACCGGTCGGTACCGTTGCGTCCATCGTACCGCTGGTCATCGCGGCTTTCCCGTTTATCGCAAGGCTCGCGGAAAGCTGTATCCGGGAAGTCAATCCGGGTGTCATTGAGGCAGCGCAAAGCATGGGCGCGTCCCCGCTGCAGATCATCGTCAAGGTGCTGATCCCGGAGAGCGTGCCGTCGCTGATCTCCAATGCGACCATCGCCATCACCACGATTCTCGGCTACTCCGCCATGAGCGGCATCATCGGCGGCGGCGGTCTCGGCAAGATCGCCATCAATTACGGCTACTACCGTTACAAGACACTTGTCATGATCCTCGCCGTCATCCTACTGATCGTTATGGTGCAGATCTTCCAAAGCCTCGGCACCTATTTATCCAAAAAATCCGACAGACGAATCTCCTGATTCGCCTGTCATGCTGCAAACCCGCGGGGCTTCCTTCAAGCCGAAGCCCCGCGGGTTTGGTTTTTTATCTTTTTTTCGATCACGCCATATCCTGATCTTCCGGCAGCGCGTTCTTGGACCAGCCAAGGTCAGCAAGAATATTCTGCCCGTTGATGGCACTGGACTCATCCGAGGCAAGAAACGCCGCAACCGAAGCGATCTCTGCGACCTCGATAAAGCGCTTCTCCGGGATCACCGCAAAATTCCGTTCCATTTTGATGGTGCCGTTAGCGACACCGTTCTTGACCAGATCGGTCGCCACATAGCCCGGTCCGAGCGCGTTGACACGAATACCGAAGCGCGCGAGCTCCACGCCGAGCGTGCCAGCCATACCGGCGACAGCCGCCTTAGACACATTATAAAGCGACCGCTTGGAATGGTAGATGACGGAATTGGCGGAGGAAATCATCACGATATTCCCCTTTCCTTGTTTTTTCATATATCTGGCTGCCGTCCGCGCGCAGAGGTAATAGCCTCTTAAATCCAGCGCGAATACCTTGTCGATATCCTCAATCGGATAATCCGTCGCCCAGTTGTGAATGGTGATGCCCGCATTGCAGACCAGAATATCGATGCTCCCAAAGCTTTCGCTTGCCCGCGCCATCATAGCCTCAATCTGTTCGTTGTCAGTAAGGTCGACCGGATAGCCTTCTGCTTTGACACCATAGATCTTTGCAATGTCCTCTGCCTGTTTTTTCACCTCGTCTGCAAGGACATCCGCCATAAAGACATGGACGCCCTCCTGCGCGAACCTTTGCGCAATCCCAAGACCGATTCCTTTTGCCGCACCGGTGATCACAGCATTTTTACCTTTCAATCCTCTCATTGTTTTGCCTCCTCTTACAGACAAAGGCACAAGTGCCGCAGTGCCGAAACTTGTGCCTTCGCAAATACATAATTATTCTACCTCAAAGTAGTCGTTGTCATCCTTTCTGCGAGGACCGTCATATTCGTATGTACCCATGCAGCCGCATACGGGACATTTGCCGAAGTCATCACCGAACTCGACCATCAGGTCCAGCGCGTATTTGAACTTCTTGCCGCATTGCGGGCAGTGGTAGTACATCAAGCCTACGCCCCAGCTCATCTTAGATACCCGGATTCCAAGGCACGAGTGTCGGTACGACCAGGTAACCGATGGTCACCACGATAGCCCAGAACAAGCATACGAATGCGCACATACCCCAAGCATCCTTCAGCTTCATTTTCACAACTGCCAGCATCGGGATCAGATACAATGGCTGCAGCAGGTTCGTACATTCATCGCCGTATACGAAAGCGTTGATGACGTCGATCTTGTTCGCGCCGAGCTGGTTTGCCGCATCGATCAGCAGCGGTCCCTGTACGATCCACTGACCGCCCTGTGACGGAATGAAGAGATTAACAGCCGCCGCGGACAGATAGGAGAATACCGGAAGTGTTTTCGCGGTCGCAATGCCTACGATACCTGTGATAATGACTTCCGCCAGACCGGAGGTCTGCATGATCCCCATGATACCGCCGTAGAACGGGAACTGTACGATAACCTCGCAAGCCATGCTCATGTTGGATTTATAGGATTCAATGAAAGCTCTCGGTGTTTTATACAGGAAACAGTTTGCGACGATAAACAGGAAGATAATCAGATTCATCGATAACGCACCCATGAAACCCTTTGTCGCGAATTCTCTAAAGTATATTCTAAAGCGCGTTTGTAAATTTTTTAATATTTATGCCGCCTCCTGCTGTCCGCAAACAATGCGCTCACTCTCTTTTTCACAAGTATACTTGTTTTTCGCAAAAGAAACAACTCTTTTGTCTTGTTATTGCGCGATAAATAGGATATAGTTATGTAGGCGGAAACGCAAACAAGCATGATCTGTTACAAAGGAGTTTTTATATGAGTTTATTAACTGTCGAAAAAGTCACCCATGGATTCGGGGCACGCCAGATTTTGGAGGACGCGTCCTTTCGTCTGCTCAAGGGAGAACACATCGGGCTGATCGGCGCCAACGGTGAAGGCAAATCCACCTTCCTGAACATCATCACCGGCAAGATCCTGCCGGACGCGGGCAAAATCACCTGGTCCCGCCACGTGACCGTCGGCTATTTAGACCAGCATACCGTACTCAAAAAAGGCATGACGATCCGCGAGGTCCTGCACACCGCGTTTAATCACATGCACGATCTGGAAGCCGAAATGCTCAAGCTGTATGAGGATATGGCGCTGCCGGAGAACGCGGACAAGATGGATGAGATGATGGAGGATGCCGGAGAGATCCAGCAGATTCTCGAATACAGCGGCTTCTATCAGCTGGACGCGAAGATCGAGGAAGTCGCGGGCGGTCTGGGTCTGCGCGACATCGGACTGGATCGCGATGTTTCCGATTTGTCCGGCGGGCAGAGAACCAAGGTGCTGTTGGTTAAGTTGCTGCTCGAAAATCCATCAATTCTGATCCTCGATGAGCCGACCAACTATCTGGATCACGAGCATATCGTCTGGCTGACACGCTACCTGCAGGACTACGAAAACGCTTTCATTCTCGTATCGCACGACATGGAATTCCTCAATTCGGTAGTCAACGTCATCTACAATCTGGACGGCGGCAACCTGACACGCTACACCGGCGACTACGAAAACTTCCGCCGCATGTACGAGATCCAAAAATCACAGGAAAAAGCCGCCTACGAGCGTCAGCAGGCGGAGATCGAAAAGCTGGAGGATTTTATCGCGCGCAACAAGGCGCGGGTGGCGACCCGCGGCATGGCGCATTCCCGCCAGAAGCAGCTCGACAAGATGGAAATCTTAGAGCGTCCGACGGAGAAGATCAAGCCGGAGTTCCAATTCCTGATGGCAAGAACGCCGAGCCGCTTCGTCGTGGAAGCGAAGGAGCTTGTCATCGGCTACAGCCAGGATGAACCGCTGACTCGTCCGGTTTCCTTTACGCTGGAACGCGGGCAGAAGGTCGCCATCGTCGGCACCAACGGTCTCGGCAAGTCCACCCTCCTAAAGACGATCCTCGGCAAACTGCCGCCGCTTGGCGGAGAAGTACAGCTGGGCGATTATCTTTTCCCGGGCTATTTCGAGCAGGAGGCGGCGCGCGATTCGCAGGAAACGGCGCTGGATACCTTCTGGGCGCAGTTTCCGTCTATGGAGAACCGGGAGGTGCGGCTTTGTCTCGCCAAGTGCGGTCTAACGAACGAGCATATCACCAGCCAGATGCGCGTACTCAGCGGCGGCGAAAACGCCAAGGTACGGCTGGCGATTGTGATGAACCGCGAGCACAACTGGCTGATTCTCGACGAACCGACCAACCATCTGGACGTAGACGCCAAGGACGAGCTGAAGCGCGCGCTGACGGAATTTCCAGGCACCATCCTTTTGGTATCGCACGATCCGCTCTTCTACGAGGACTTCGTCACCGACATCTGGAATGTCGAGGACTGGACGACAAAGATCGTATAACACAATTCTGCGCGAAAAAAGAAACCCGCTGGAGTAAGGCCGCGGCAGTGCATGCCCGGCTTCCCGGCGGGTTTTGTTTTTTTCACTTTCGGCACAAGGTCTGCCAAAGGCTTTTACATGGTTACATCCGTTCGATCGCGTCGAGGATCGTCACATGGTCCTCCGCGGATTCGTTGACATCCTCCTGTTCACGATAGCTTTTCATAATATCCGCGAAAATCTCCGCGGTCGAAGGTGGCGTGTAGCTGATGCAGTTTGCGCCCGCCTCGATGGTCGCCAAAATGCTTTGCGGCGTTGGTCCTCCGGTCGCAATGATCGGTACCTTCGGAAATTTTTCTCTGATTTTTTTCACCACAAGTGGTGTGCGGGACGCTGCCGATACATTCAGAATCGAAACGCCTGCGTCCAGTCTTGCCTGAATATCCGCGCTCTCGTGGATGACCGTCGCGATGATCGGCACATCGACCGTCGTGCTGATCAGTTTAATATTGTCATTGGTCACCGGCGCGTTGACGACCACGCCCCATGCGCCGTCTCCCTCAGCGTCCTTGGCGATGATCGCCGAACGCACGCCGTTGGTAATGCCGCCGCCGACACCGACAAAGACCGGCATCGGTGCCACGTTGATGATCGACTGCGAAATCACCTGCTGCGGCGTAAACGGATAAACAGCCAGCACCGCGTCCGCGTTGCAGCTGCGAATGATCGCGATATCCGTCGTAAAAATGACGGATTTGATACGTTTTCCCATGATCACGATGCCCTTGGCTCTGTAAATCTCCTCCGGCATCTCCAAATATTTTGATCTCAGCTTCCCCGCGATTCTTGGCAATTCCTTCTGATCCATATACCGCCTCCTGTTCTTCTCTTACATGTATTTATCCACGCTGATATACAGCTTCCCTTTTTTGGAGGTGCCGTTTATCCCGTGGTAGATTGCTTTGCCCTTGCCGCGCAGGACGATCTTTTCCCCGCCCTTCAGCGACATGTCAGGCTTTGTTGTTTCCACACCGTTTACGAAAACCCTCCCCGCGAGGATCGCTTCTGTCGCGAGCCTTCTGGAAAGACCGTACGCTGCTGCTACTATATTATCAATTCTAGGTGAAGATACCGTGAAATGCAAGCAATTTGTCTGTGATTCGCGATAGGAAAGCGCAAAAATTGACAGAATTTTAACATCTGCTTCAAACCTGCCGACATGTCGAAAGTTCTGCGCAAGATAAGCACACATCTCCTTCATCGCGAGGATCTGTGCGCCGCGCTCCGTCACGATAATGTCGCCGACCTTTTCCCGTCGGATTCCCTCTCCCATCAACGCGCCCAAGTAATCCCGATGCGTCAGCTTTTCGCGCGCCGCCGAAGCAACACGAACGTCAAGCAGCGCGATCGGGCAGTCATCCGGATTTTCTCTGAAATATTCCAGAAGGTCTGCGTCCTGTGCCTGCGGCGCAAGCCCCGTATAGTCCGGCAGGAACAGCACCTGTCTGCGCTCCGCTTCCGGATAGCCGCCGAACAGGTATACGTTTTCTTTGGCATGTACGCGCAAGAATCCGACCAGCGCGCTCTGCTGCTCCAGGCTCAAAAAATCGCTGCTCATCATGGTATAATAATCTAAAAAACGCTCGTATTTCTCTTCGACCGTTTTCAAAAAAATTTTGTTTTCATCCATATTTCTTCTCTTTTTTTACTGATTTCGCTGAATTTTTTCTCTGAATGTGTTAGAATAGACATAATGCGCGGACGGGCGACCGTTCCGGTGCATACAAAACACAGGTCTATTTTACCATAAACAAACCTAGCTTTGAAAGGAGTTTTTACCGCATGAAATACGAATATCAGCCAAAGGGCGTCTGCGCCCGCAAGATTTATTTAGATGTAGAAGACGGCGTTGTCAAAGAGGTCGCTTTTGAGGGCGGCTGTGACGGCAATCACAAGGGGCTTTGCGCCTTAGTCAAGGACATGCCTTGCGAGGCGGTAAGGGACAAACTGTCCGGCATCCACTGCGGATTCCGTCAGACCTCATGTCCGGATCAGCTTGCCAAGGCAGTGGAAGAGGCGATGCAGCATGCATGATTGGATTTTTCGAACGCTGATTTCTGATTATGAAGACGTCAAAAATCCCGCAGTGCGGGACCAATACGGCAAGGTTGCTGGTGTTGTGGGCATTCTCTCCAACACCCTGCTTTGCGTAATGAAAATTCTGGTCGGTCTGCTTTCCGGCAGTATCGCCATCGTTGCCGACGCGGTCAACAATCTCGCCGATGCGTCTTCTTCACTGATTACGCTGATCGGCTTCAAGCTGGCTGCCATGCCGGAGGACAAGGAGCATCCTTACGGGCACGCCCGCATCGAGTATCTGGCGGGGCTTTTGGTTTCGGTTATCATCATCGTCGTGGGGCTGGAGCTGGGCAAGAGCTCGATCGAGAAGATTCTTGCCCCGAAACCGACGGAATTCAGCCTGACCGTCGTGATCGTCCTGCTGCTGGCCATCGGCATCAAGATCTGGCAGGCGTGCTTCAATGTGCAGGCCGGCAAAAAAATCAACTCCATGACGCTGATCGCGACCGGTGCGGACAGCCGCAACGATGTGATCGCGACCTCCGCGGTACTGCTCAGCCTTTTGATCGGGCATTTCTTTGATCTGCAGATCGATGGCTATATGGGCGTTTTGGTCGCCTTATTCATCGTCTGGTCCGGCATCGGTCTGGTGCGCGAAACCGTCAGCCCGCTGCTCGGCGAAGCACCGGACCCTGCCTTGGTCAGGGACATTGAGGAAACCGCCATGCAGCATGACGGCGTGCTCGGCATCCATGATCTGGTTGTACATAATTACGGTCCCGGCAAGATTTTTGCTTCCATGCATGTCGAGGTCGATGCCGCTGTCGATATTACGACCAGCCATGATATGGTGGACAATATCGAGCATGAAATCTCCAAGAAGCTGCATATCAGCTGCACGGTTCACATGGACCCAATCAATCTCAGTGATCCGAACCGAGCGCCGCTCAAACAGATTCTTGGCAAGGCGATCGCGGGACTGGATGGTGTCATCAACTTCCATGACCTGCGTCTAGTCTCCGGTCCGACCCATACCAATGTCGTCTTTGATGTCGCGGTGTCTCCGGACTGCAAGCTGAGCGGCGAAGAAATCACGAAAACGCTCTCTGCCGCCGTTTCCGCCTACAATCCGGATTTTCGCACCGTGATCGAGTTCGACCGCGCTTATGTGGATACGGAACGCGCCTAGCGCTTCGGGATGATTTCCATCCAGTAGCCGTCCGGATCCTCGATGAAATAAACACCGAACTGTGGATTCTCAAAGCAGACGCAGCCCATCTGCTTGTGTTTTGCCAGCGACGCCTCGTAATCATCGGTATAAAAACCGATGTGGATCTCATTATCTCCAAGGTCATAAGGTTCCTTGCGATCCGCGTACCAGGTCAGTTCCAGCTGGCAGGCAGCGCCCTCGCTGCCCATGAACACGATTTTGGAGGCGCCGTCAGACGCTTCGATTCTTCTGATTTCCTGAAGCCCCAGCGCCTCCTCATAGAATTTCATCGACTTTTCCAAATCCAGTACCGTGATACAGGCGTGATACATTGTAAACTTCATTTTGATATCCTTCTTTCTTAAAAAATCTTTATTCTTCTGTTATTGGTAGCATTGCTTTCGCGCAGATGGTATAATTGAATAAATTATACTACTTTTTGCATCTTACGAAAAGGGGGATTCTATGATTATATTTGGAATATCAGTCAGCATGATCGTGTTCTGGCTCGCGCTGGCGCTGATCTTTTTGGTCATCGAAGCGCTGACAGCCGGTCTGACAACGATCTGGTTCGCCGGCGGCGCGTTTGTGGCACTGCTTGCGGCACTGATCGATGTGCCGATCGCGCTGCAGATCGTGATTTTCTTCGTTGTATCCATCTGTTTTCTGGTCTTTACGCGCAAAATCTTCGTAGAAAAGCTTAAGACCGGTTCCGAAAAAACCAATGTGGATGCCCTGATCGGAGAAAAAGCCATCGTCGTTCAGCCGATCCAGCCGTTTGCAGTCGGTCAGGTCAAGGTCAACGGACAGGTCTGGTCCGCGGTCGGCACAAGACCGGAAACAACCATCGAACAGGGAACGGAGGTCAAAATCCATGCCGTCGAGGGCGTCAAACTGGTCGTCGTACCGGTGAAAAAAGATTAGCCAAATAAAGTTATCGCATAAACATAAGCACAGAAACAAAAGAAAGGAAACAGATTATGGGAATTATTAAGTTAGTTGTTATCCTTGTATTGATCGCGATCGCGATCGGTCTTCTGGTAACGAATATTCGTATCGTACCGCAGGCCAGAGCCTATGTCGTGGAACGTCTTGGGGCATACCACGGAACCTGGCAGGTAGGCCTGCACTTCAAGGTGCCGCTGATCGACAAGATCTCAAGAAAGGTCTCTCTGAAAGAGAAGGTCATCGACTTCCCGCCGCAGCCGGTTATCACCAAGGATAACGTGACGATGGAGATCGATACAGTCATCTACTTCCAGATCACCGACCCGAAGCTCTACACCTACGGTGTCGAAAGCCCGATGGACGCCATCGAAAACCTGACCGCGACTACGCTCAGAAACATCATTGGTGAGTTAGAGCTCGATGAGTCTCTGACCAGCCGTGAGCACATCAACTCCAAGATCAGACTCGTGCTCGACGAGGCGACAGACCCATGGGGCATCAAGATCAACCGCGTGGAAGTGAAGAACATCACACCGCCGCGTGACATCCAGACTGCCATGGAAAAGCAGATGAGAGCAGAACGGGAAAGACGTGAAGCCATCCTCATTGCAGAGGGCGAAAAGAAGTCCGCGATTCTCATCGCAGAGGGTCAGAAGGAGGCGGCTATCTTAGAGGCAGAGGCGAAGAAGCAGACTGCAATCAAGGAAGCCGAAGGTCAGTCGCAAGCGATTCTGATGATCAATCAGGCGACCGCCGACGGTCTCAAGCTCATCAAGGACGCGCAGCTTGACGACGCCGTCATCAAGCTCAAGAGCCTCGAAGCTTTCCAAAAGGCCGCGGACGGACAAGCGACCAAGATCATCATTCCATCCGAGATCCAGGGCATCGCGGGGCTTGCAGCCTCTGTAAAGGAACTGGTCAAGGATTGATTTACATGCAGCGCGATGCGTTTGAAAAAAAGCCTGCATCGCGCATCGATTGCTGATTGCACGCGATGCTTTTGAAAAAAGCCTGCATCGCGTATCGATTGCTGATTACACGCGATGCTTTTGGAAAAAAGCTCGCATCGCGCATCGAATGCTGATTACACGCGATGCTTTTGAAAAAAGCCCGCATCGCGTATCAAATGCTGATTACACGCACACGCCGAAGCCTCTTGCGGTTGGTCCTCGAACAGCATGATTTCACCAAGTCTCTCGCCGTCCTTTGGACATTTTGCGAAAGCGGCGCAAAATGTCAGCAAAGCACGCTGCTCGCTCGTTTGGGAAATCATCGACGTTCTGCGGAGACCGCGCGAGGCTTGGCGTATGCATGCAAAACACATCTTGATGGGATCAGACGGATACGCGATCGGAGGGGAAAGCCCGTATTACTACAAAAGGGGCTGTCGCATTAACGGAAAATAACCGTTAGGGCGCAGCCCTCTTTCTTTAAGGGGCAGCCTATGAAATAAGACGG
>ERZ856578.3212-NODE-3212-length-24987-cov-5.017824_pt1 | contig 24987 bp, 17 predicted proteins | sample MGYA00514384_ERZ856578 | MGnify/ENA primary metagenome ERZ856578 (study PRJEB29103, sample SAMN06111958) | human gut metagenome | biome: human gut; feature: ankylosing spondylitis patient; material: healthy_person | host: Homo sapiens | place: China:Hangzhou... | reverse complement strand
ATCGCTGAATTCCATGGTCTTATAGAATTCCTGATACGGAATCCCCAGCTCCGCAAGACGCGCTCTGCTTTTTAACACCGCTTCGCTGCGCTCCGGCTCCGGTTCTTTGCGGTTCTCCCATGCTTCCAGCTCTTTACGGACATCTGACAGACTTTTCTCCGTTTCAGTAAGCAGGGTTGCGCTTTCATGGTGCAGACTCTGTAATGCATTTCTCCTGCTTTGTTTCACATCGGCCGCAATCTGTCGTACCTGACTGAAATCCGCGTTTTCATCGTAATCATCGGCAAATCGGCTGATTCGTCCCAGTACCGATGCCTCCAGCTGCAGCTCCGTATTGCCCTCCGCCCAGCGGTAAAGTGCTTCCTTCCATTCGCTCTCCGTTTGAATCAGCAGTGTCTCGGCCTCGGTTTGCTTGCGCTGCGCACTGTCCAGCTCCCGTACCATGCGATCACGCTTTTCATCGAGCACATCGCTTTCCTTTTTAAGCTGCTGTGTTTCCTCTAAAATATGGAAGGTCTCTGCGATTTTCGCTTTCGTCGTATCGAATTGCTTCTGATGCACTGCATAGTCGTATGGCTCGTCAAGCTGCTCCAGGAGTTCATCCCGAAAGAACGCATGCTCGTCAAAGGCCATGCAGTCCGCCTCAGCATCCATTTCTTCCAACTGCTGGCGGAGTGTTTTTTCCCTGCGGTATCTCTCGTCTTCGCTATCTTTTACCTTGTATTCCAAGGTCTGCAGGCGCTGCTTTCTAGTGTCCAGCATCTGCGTTTTCTCTTTGGCTGCTGCAGTAAAGTGTTCTGCTTCTTTTTCCAACTCGCGCTCGCGCTGTTTCAGTATTGCCGCATCACTTTTGCCGAGAGACTCCCGCTCCTTTTCCATCGCCTGTTTTGTGACTTCCATTTCCTGCTTAGCGGCTTCGCAGGCCCGGATCTGCGCCTGATGTGACTGCAGATCTTTCTCTTTTTGTGCTTTCTGCTGGTTTGTCTGTGTAAGCTTTTCCTGCACGTCCCGGCATGCTGCTGCTTTTTTGTACAGCATCAGCCGATTATATTTATCGTAGGCCCTGTTGATCTTCTCGGCAGCCGCAATGGCTGCCTCTTCATCCTTGAGCTTACGGCTCAGCTCGTCCATATTCTCGATTGCCTCCGACATCGGCCGCAGATCGTCATCCGAGAGCGGCTGCAGCGAGTCGCTGAGGATCTCATTGATGACAGAAGGCTTAAAATCCTTGGAAAGCTTCGGTGTCCGCAGCTGAATCAAAAGATCGATCAGCTCCTTATACTCGTCTTTCGTCTCAAACCCGAAGATATGACTGTTCACATACTCCATGTACTCTGCCTGCTTGTCGAATACGCGTCCACCCTCTGCAATGCGATTTTCCAGTTCCCGCCTTGATAAGGTGATCTTCTCACCGACAGATTTATACAGATAAAAGTCCCTGCCGATCCGCCTGCCGTCCGAAATCACAAAATACCACTTATCCAGTGGTTTTCCTCTCCTTGCGCGGATTCCCATGCCGATCGTCATATATGCCTCGCTGTTTAAACGCTTGAACTCCAGATAAAGGTATCCGGTTCGCTCTTCTCTGTCGTCATCATCCTCCAGCAGATAGCTGCTCATCTTACGGTCGCGGCTCCCAAACGGATCCAGGCGTTCCGGGCTCATATTGCCGTCCAAAAGCAGCGGCACGACGCTCTGCATGGTAACGGATTTGCCGGAACCGTTCGAACCTCTGAGCAGCATCCGTCCATTGGCAAAATAGAAGGTCTGCTCGTCGTTGTAGTACCAAAAGTTCACCAATCCGATTTTATTTGACTGCCATCTGCTGCTCATACACGCGCCTCTCTTTCCTCTTCCGTTTTTTCTGCATGCTCCGGCTTGTCAGCAAAGTCGTCCGGATAACGGCCACAGAGCTTGCCCGCAGCCGGATAAATGCGTATCTGCCTTGCCTCTTTCAGGACCTTGATAAACATCCAGCGTTCCATCTCGTCTATGATGGTATTCACAAATTCTCCATCCGGCATTTCCCGGTATTTCTTCGCGAATCCACCTGCATAGGCCTGCTTGACCTCACGAATCATACGTTCAAACTCCAGGTCGCTGACCACGCAGGTCTCGTCTGCTTCCGTCTCCCAAATGCCGCTCCTGATTTTTTCCTGTATCTCACTGAGTACCAAAAGTACAATATCTGCCAAAACATTCCCTGCCGGAAACTCTTTTCCCATGCGGCATTGCTCACCCGGCATCAGGTACGCGCTTCCTTTGTGAATATGCACACGACAGTCGAAGATTTTCTCAAGCTCCTCACTGAGTCTGCGTCCGTAGTATTTCAGATATGCAAAGTCCTCCTGCGAACCATCTCTGCGATACATCCCCGGCGCGAAAAGCAGCCGCTTATACACGCGCTGCCGCCTTGCGATGCCCTTATCCTCGTTGATGTCAAACCAGTCGCTCTGCTCGAAATCCTCGGGCCGGGTGTAACCCATAATGTCACGGGCAAAGGTCCGCATAAAGTATCGGGAGGCTCCGGTGCTTTCATAGAGTACCTCTCCGGTGACACTGTCCATAAAGGCCTCATCACTGCCGTCGGTAATTTTGAGCATGCTCTGCGAAATCGCGTAGCGCAGCACCTTGATCAGCCGCCGTCGATTGGTATATACCGTCCAGTCTACCGTCTCACCGGGCATCTGCAGTGCTGCGTATTCCGTCAGCTGCGAGAGGATGAACTGTTCCCCTGCATCCTTATCCTCCAGGAACATCAGCAGTACGCAAAGAAAGGCGTATTCCTCTTTGGAGGTAAATTCCTGTACGCCCATAAATGGTTCCGGAATGACCGGAATCTTTTCCAGTTTGACCAATAAGGCATTCTCGATCAGCTGACAGCCCATCTTCTCCGCGGTGAATTTGCGTATCTCGGCGGCTGCATCCCGGATCCTATAGTATAGGTCCTTGTTTTCCGCCTTGAGCACCCAACGGTTTCCAAGTAATATTTCCAGTTCTCTCATTCCGCTGCCTCCTCAAATACCAGCACAAAATGCGGCATAGTCAGGCATCCATCGCTTGCACGCAATACACAGGTCTGTCCGGCACAGGTCTCATCCAGCCGAAAGGGTCTGCCCTCCTCGGTGCGTGCGCATTTTCCGTTATCCTCCAACGCATTCGAAAGCCAAGTCAAAAGGATCTCTCGAATCTCCGGATCGATGATCGGAAGCGTCCCAAAATCGATCCTGCCGTCCTGCTCCAGGGCCCGCAGCTTCTGTAGGTTCGCCTGCTGTGCCTGCATCAGTGCTGCCTTCGCCTGCGCCTTCTCCGCGCTCATATCGCGGATTGCACTGCGGTTCGCGCGTTCCTTATAGGTCCGCACACGCGGCTTCAGCGCAATTTCATATGCGCTTTCCTCATACACACCGCTGTTCATCGTATCGGTTTCTCTGACGGTATCCACCTTCAGGTGGGCTGCTGCCTCTAAGCCAAATACCATGGCTGACAAGCAGTGTGCCTGTTTCATATTTTCACACTTTAAAAAAATCTCCGCGGTCCGTCGGTATTCCTCTCGCCTGTTGGCGCCGAGCGCATTCTTCTCTGAGATCTGCGTTGCGTATCTGGTGATTTTACGGATGATATCATTCGTCTTGTCAAAAAGCTTTGCGGCTTCATTGTCCTCCCCGCTGCTTCCGCAGAACCACTCGAAGATGCTCTGCCAGCGATCCCGGATTTTCTGTTCGATCTCTGCCCGGCTAACCTCTTCTCCGATGCGCGGGATCGACAGGTCATAGGCGATGACCTTTTCCAGAACCGCAGCCTTCTGTGCTTCGGTGATCATCTGCAGTTCTTCTTCGATCGCACCCACATTGCGCTGCAGATTCTTGATGAAATTGCGCAGATACTCCACAAGCTGATCCTTGAATGCAAGGAAGGCTCGCGTCTGCATCATCTGCTCCGCCTTGACGCTGCTCAAATTGCTCATATAATCCTTATAGTTTTGATTCAAGCGTACAAAATCACTGCTGAGGTCGTTCCACCACGCATATACCTTGCTGCTTTCGCACTGATTTTCCGCCATACCGGCAAACTCCGAAATATAGCTTCGAATCCGTTCCAGAAGACTCGGCTCTAGGGACGCACCTTCAATATGTAAATTTTCCAGCCGCTGCACCAGACGTTCGACCTCCACACCGACATCAGTCAGGCTGTACTCAAATTTTTTGTTCTTAAATTCCTCGATCGAAGTCACCCTGCGCGTATCCTGATAGGCTTCTAAGTTTTTCCATTCCGTCAGCATGTCCAGATCCTGCCTGCACTGCTCCATGCGATAGTCCGGAAAGAGCCCCGTATCGCACATAGCCTCATAGACCTCTTCTTGATAAAGCTTATATTTTAATTTATCATAATGCATTAAAAAAATGCGCATAATGGCGCGATACCTGCTCACATTATCCGCATTCAAATATTTTGCCTCGGTCAGAGGCTTCAATGTCTTTCCTGTTATCTGCATGTTAATTGCCTCCTCGTTTGCTTCGTCTGTTCGTTTTTCCTGTTTCCCAGTCAGCGCCGCTCTATGCTTGCTGCTTTGTTTTTATTATAGCCGATTTGCCTCTGCCCGGTCAATTGTTTCTGTGAAAAAGGGGAAATCTTTTTCTGGGGGGTGTGAATACTTAAGATTGCATTTTTCAACCTATTACGTAAGTATCTTTTCCCTTTTCTTTCGCCTGATAAAGCAGTTTATCCGCTATTGCGATACATTCAGACAAGTCTCTGCCTCCTCCTTTTATCTGGCAGAATCCGATGCTGCAATGCACCTCCTGCTTTCTTTCTGCTGCTTTATCGTGAACTCTTTTTACGAAGCTTTCAATGCGAGCAGTCAATGCATCCCCCGCCTCGATATTCTTCAGGAAAAGAATGTATTCATCACCGCCGTATCTGCATGCAATGTCTGCCGGTTCGCACATTTCCTGTAGTGCTGCAGCGATTTCACAGATCCAGAAATCACCGTTTTCATGTCCATATGTGTCATTGACAGACTTGAAATTATCGATATCCACAAATCCCAATACGGCCCTATCTCCTTCTGTCATATCTTTGAAACAGTCTCTGATCTGATCCATGCCACTGATTTTGTTCCATAATCCCGTCATAACGTCATGACTCGCCCTGTATTCGGAAATCAGTAATTCTTTTTTTGCATCCAGCCACTGATCCGAAACCTGTGTCATGTTATCTATAAAAATAATCATGGAGGAAAAGAAAATCGTCATATTCTGCAGATACCAGGTATCAACAACATAGTCTCCAAAAGCAGTAGCCGTTAGGAGAAAAAAATATCCCAAATACAGATAGAAAGTTCTTTTCCTGTATTGTTTCTTCTCCAGCAGCAGGGCAATTAACAATACCAAAATATCTAATATAAGCAGAGCCCTGATTATGGCATAAAGGCCGTTAAAATAGTAAAATTCTTCTCTGATGTCCGGCAGTGAGATGCAGACCATGCCAACGATTCCACTCAAAACGGAAACCACTAATAATATTTTCTTTACTTTTGCAAATCTGCCTCCTTTATTCATAATGTATAAAGTAAATACAGTCAGATACAGATACTTTAACAAGTACAGAAAATAATTTGTGATTTTTAAACTCCAATACACCCATTCTGCAGCAACACCTGCGAACATATAAATAGCCAAATCACCTATCATCATTGCTGCCGTGATAAAATAGATAATTCTTTCCATCCTTTTTTTCTCTCTGTTTTCGAGCGCTTTTACATGACTGGATGAAAAAACAATATAGGTATTTATCGCAAGACACCACACTGCAATAAAAGATACATACTGATTCATAATGACTTGCATCTATGAGCTCCTTTTACATAGTTGACCATAAAATCTTTTTTATTATTTGTATCACAAATCATTTTCTTCGTCAATACATTCTTTCGATTCGTATCCTTTGGTGCGTTTTCATCATCGGCTCCATTGCCGGTCTGCGTTTTGTATGGGAGCTTGCGGATACCCGCAGCAGTTTGATGGCAAGCCCGAACTTGATTGTGCTGTTGGCACGCAGTCCGATTGTTGTTAAGCTGACCAGGGAATACCTAATCAGCTAAGAAGGGATGCCGCAATCCTGGCTTTGCTTGCTATTTGTTTGTTTACCCTGTCGGAGTGAGCGGCAGACGACATACCCCGCCGGAGCGATCATGATCAGAATAAAAATACTGATCAGTTCATTCGCTTCGGAGGGTGCAAAGCCCTGCAGCATAGTAATGAGGTTGTTCGCGAAATGCACAAGGATGGGAAACAGCAGGTTTCTTTTCTTCTCGTAAAGGATTCCGGCGGCAATGCCCATGAGCGTAGCATAGACAGCCTGCACGATATTCAGGTGATAAACGCCGAAGAGTACAGATGACATTAGAATCGCGGCCCAAGCGGGACTGAATTTCCGCATGGAACGAAGCACAATGCCGCGGAATAGAATTTCTTCTACCACAGGTGCCGCGATCACCGCAATCATAAATGTTCCAAAGGCATTTCCACCGGCAATATTTTCGGCACCGGCGTTCATTGCCTCAACGCTTTTTTGAAGCGGGGGAAGCTGTTCTGCCAGCATGATCCAAAGATCAGAGATTCCGCAAATGCCAACTCCCGCGACCAGACTGTCGAGCACATCTTTAAAATTTGTCGTTGTGCACGGCTCGCTTAACTCTTTCCTAAAAAGCAGTTTATAGAGCGTGAAGAATACGAGGATAAGGACAGCGTAGGTCAAAATCTCGCCCCAATATGCGTATTTCATAAACTGCTGCGGAGGAATATGAAAAACATCTAAAACGAGCTTTTCCACAAGGAAATACAATAGATTGGACAGCAAAAAATGCAATGCGATTGCAAGAATCGGGATAGCATAATATCTTTTTTTCATCATACGGTCAATTTTCTCCTATCTGTATTTTTGAGAATTTTGCAACAGTATAACCGATTTTACTTAAAGTCTTTGTTAAGACTGTCTGGTTTGAATCGCTCAAACTTCGGTCTGGTACATGACCATTTCAATCTGGTTTGCGATGCCTTTTTTCATTAAACGCTCATTTATCCCAATTCTAAATTAGGTGCCGCAGCAAAATCGCCGTCGGCACATACTCATCCTCTGTGCGCTGCGAACGCGTATTTCCATCTTCTCCATCTGCTTATGTCCCTTCGGCGAATGCGCAAGATAGCTTGCTCTTACTTGTTTTTGTTCTGTTATCCGACGATCTGTGCACCAAACGGCATCAGCGACAGCTGCGCCAGCTTAAAAAACTGCTTCCCGAACGGAATCCCGATGATCGTGATGCACCAAAGGCAGCCGATAATCAGGTTCGCGACCGCCATTTCCAAACCGAAAAAAACGATCCAGATCACATTCACCAAAAGGGAAAACATACCGCTGCCGTATACGATTTCCTTGCCGAACGGCCACATCGCCAGTGACGCTAATTTAAAGCACTGCAAGCCGATCGGAATCCCGATGATCGTGATGCACCAGATCAGCCCCGCCAGCAGCCAGAGAATACCGCTGAATAACCCACCAAAAATAAACCAAAGAATGTTGCCCAATGTGTTCATAATGACTCCTGTATGAATATATCTCATCAACTAGAGATTATCCGTTATTACGACAATTATTAAGACGCTTTATTACGACATCATGTCATCTGTCATAGGATTCTATAGGATCCGCTGCGGTTTGCATCTATACGCTCAATCACACCGTCCTCCTTAAGCTAATTTAGTGCCCACTACACCTAGCGGGGCGATATTACCGCCTTTGTTATACTCCTATGCTTGTTCGCCTTTTTATGAAAATGACTTCATGATGCAAAACTATTATTTCTGTTTCGAGTAAAGCGCATTTTCCACATTGATGGAAATCACGCTTCAAACAAATACTCTTCAAGTGCTGTTGCTAAATGCAGCGGCAAAGGTAAAACCGTTGCCTCGCTATACTGAATCGGAATTTTTCGCAGCTCATTTGCATAAAAGATCCAACTTGCCGCATTGTCACCCGGCTGAAGCTGCAACGGATAAAATTCAATCATATCCTTTTCGGCAAAGCGATGTCTTGGAAAGGCAATCTTTGATTCCTTAAAGCTATTTGTATAGTGAATATCATTCGGTTTTGTATGAATACCCCAGTACACGTCTTCATACTTAAAAATGCCAGAAGCGGAAGTATACTGTAAATGCTCCTCCGTAGATTTCATGCTTAAATTCGTGAAATAATCCGGAACTTCCTGATTTCTTCGAATCCGAATGATCCTTACACCGGAATCTAGCAGCGAGAGCGGGTTCGGATTATTAGGCATTCCAACATTGATCTGCTTTGGGCAATATTCGTCTTCCACAGTATACCCATTAATCTCTTTGTCAGAAATGCCACTCCATACTGCGCGTGTATTTCCATCTGACTGAACAAGGAACAGAACACTATCCTCTTTTTTGTAATAGTGATTTTTCAGTTCCAGCAGCTTTTGCTTCGCGGGAGAGCGGCTCGCTGATACGCATCGCTGCTCCAAATCATTCTTCCAGAAAAGCTGTGCCATTTCAAGGCATGCCTCTCGATAGGAAACCGTAGGTTTTGAAAATGCGTCACAATTTACAGTAACCTTTCCTCTCTGTAAGTTGACTGTAATATAAATCGGAAGAAAACGTGCTTTGCTGGAAATCCCATGCACTTGCGTACACAAGTGCATACCGATACAAGGTGTATCAGCCATCGGCGGCATTTTCTTTCTGAAATCCAATAATGTCACAATTCCTAATTGCCTATAAAGATCATATACTGCACTTTCAACCTTATGCTGATTCATATTCTCTTCCGGATTGATAAACTGCACCACTCTGCCGGTTCTGGCAAATGCATTGCGAAGAACGGCTTTGGGATCGCCCTTGGCATAATGCTCTCTTCCGGGTAAAATGAAAATGCAGGCAGTCACAGCATCTGTCATCCCTAGCTGCTTGGCGATTTCTTCACATCGCTGAATTTGCGTTTGCTTTTTATTGTCCGGCATTGCATCTGCAAGATTTCCCACTTCCTTAGTGACGAACTGTATCTTCAAACAAGAATCATCAGCTTCATCACCAAAATCCTGTTGAAGTTTATTCTGTACTTGTTTCAGTAACTCCTGTTGAATCGAATCTTTCCAAAGTCCATATAGTTCAAATGTAATATGCGTTGTTCCTGCGCATTGGCAGACCCAGCTTCTGAAATCTTCATGTGATTCATATTCATCTGGTGCTTTGTAAATTGTAAATTTCTGTCCAGTTAGCTTAACCCTGTCCGCTTCTGCCTGCCCACAGACCATATCACCCAATAGGCTATAAATCGCTTGATACAGAGCCGCTTTATCTATCACTGAGACTCCTGTTCCGATTTTTGAATCCACGAATCCTTTCATACCATTTTTATATGGAAGAAGAATCTCTTCAGCGTATGCTGCCGGATCCTTCAAAACATTTTCAACCGGTGGTAATGATTCATAGCCCCAGATATTGTAGCATTCCCGGTCTTGCTCTTTCCAGTCAAGTTTTTTGCTGCTGTAATGATACGAAATCGGAACTTGGCAGAATTTATCACTTGATACTCTAATATGTGCATTGATACTCTCGTTTAAGAATGGAACACGCTCCTTGTTGTAATTGGCCGGAATCCAGCGGCGAATACTCATTTGACACAGTAAAAGAGCCTTTCTTGTCGGTGGCGTTGTCTGTACTGAAAAGTCAAATACAAAAGAATATTGATGTTGACTTTTAGGGTCTTTCATCGGCTGGCTGATCAATTGGTTCTTTGCAGAATAGCAAAAATGCAATACTTGCTCATTTAAAATGATTTCCTGTCCTAACAAACGGTTGCAAACAGAAAGCGGAATCGCTTGATAGGCGTCCTCACACACTGTGCCATCTTCAAAGGTAAGATTGATTTCATCCTCTGTTTGAAGGCTCACAAAATCATGATAATCTATCTCGTCACAAAAGTCGTTTGCCATTTGTTTTACAAGAGGCAGTGCATAAGGAGATGTCACATAAGTTGCCTTGATCCATGTTTTAATCATATCGCATAGTGCCTGAAGGTCTTTCTCTGAATAAGGATTACATGCAATAAGCCAGCGTTCATCATTGCTTTCCTTTTTCAATGGCGCCAGATGGATAACCCCAACCATCCAACTATCTACCAGCTTTTTTAAGGCAGCCGTGGGTAATCCATACTCATCCTTGAAATTAGGTTTGTTTTTTCTGGCAATCTCCAGTAAAGATTGCTTCCATGTTTGAGGGAAACCCAAATAGTAAATTTTTTGTTTTTGTCCGGCACTGAGCTGAAATGCCAGTGGATATATTTTTTTATTGCTCATATTGAATGTCCTTTCTATACGCTTCGTAAAATGGGGCATATAAGGTCTCCGCAATCTCTTTGCTCTCTTTCTGTGTCATCAAGGTGTCCAAATATCTACCCAATTCGGAAAGACAGTCGAAATCATCCGGTTTCTCTTCACGTCTGCGAAATGCACCATCAATAAAGTAAATATGGGGCTCCGGCTTTGTCACATCTGTAACGCGTGCTAATCGCCCAAAGATCTGTAAGATCAAGATAAAAAGAGTTGCAACAATGTCCCGTCGTGCTTCTTCATCTAAATCCGCTAGTCCAAAAGCCTTGCTCCTGCTCATTTTAGCCCATTGCTGAGATGCAAATTGGCGCATGCGTGCATTATATGCAAACATTGGTTCATTGAGATTTCGTTTGCACTGCGCCTCTGCAAGGCCATTTAGCTTACTTCCGGCTTGCTGTATGTCATTAGGAACAGGCATTGGCCGAACCATGAAGAAAACAGCAGAAAGCGCAGAATGTCCGCGTTCGTCAACAATGTTATGACCACGCTCGATTGCCATTGCAGGCGCAATCAGAATATCCTCTTTCATCTCCGCAAATCGTCCGACCTCACCACGCCGTACAGCACCTTCTTCGTCTCTCGTTTCACTCGCATCAGAAATCATGCGGCAAATACTTATAGGGGAATTCACCTTTCTTAATACTCTTCCTAACACTTCCTGTACCTCTTGTGCTTGTACATAACTATTAACTACCAGCAGGATCTTTCCGGCTTTTCGTTCGTATTCCCTTATAATAAGATCTACTGTTTTTTTCGTTACTATGCGAAGCTGGTCTGTACGTTGATCATCTGCTGCCCCTGAAATGCGTTCTGGAAAACCAGATTCAAAAAAACAGGTTTTTTCAAGGAATGCTCGTTTATCACTATTAGCCTCCAAGATATAATTGACCGGCCGATTTACATGATATTCATACGAACCCTCTGCCCAACTGGACCCGGATAGCAAAACCACATGAGGTCCCATAGGATTTCCATGCACATCGGTCTTCAGATACGGCAAATCTTTCATAAGGCTTCTTCCAAATGCGAATTGGCGGTACAAGCAGATGTCCTCCTCATCTGTCTTTTTCATTCCAAACAGATTGCCGCACAGTGCAGATGGAAGGAGAAATTGCTGTTGACGAAATCGCGTTTGCAAAAATCCAAATAGTTCATTTTGCCCATATGAAGTCTCATGACTCGCATCATATGCCTCACTGAGCCCTCGCACAAAATGGTCAAAATAGATCAATCGCATAATTAGCTTAAGCCGAGCGTCTTGTATCCGCCTTGCTTTATCTTTTTGCGGTCTCGGGAATGCAGCTCCCAGTTCGTTTATCCAACCATTATACATTTGATCAAAAAAAGTATCGTCTGTGCTCTTGCATGAACTCTCAAGCACAGTCCATAAAGTACTGTGCCGCATGCCTTTTTCTTGCACGTCAATTAAATCGTAAATCTGTTTATAAACGAACCGCGGAATCTTATATTCGGATTCCTCTTCATATAAGTTTTCCAAAAGCATCAATGCTGAGAAAGGATCCCCATATGTAATTTTGTTCCATGCCCCCAATCCCCGGCGCAGAGATTTTACAATACAGCTGAGCACTGTCACGCTTTGTCGCTGCAGTTCATCATATCGCTGCATGGCCAAATTTTCTTCCCTGCTCTTGCTGGTCAGCCTCATATATGCGCTGCAATCATCTGCACATTCCTGAATAAAACTGTTAAAGCTGGTTTCCGGCATAAAAAGTTGATCAAGCGTCTTCTGAACCCTGTCGCATTCATCAAAGATAACCAGATCAAAATCACGCATTACCAGTTCTAAAAACGTTTCTCGCCGCTCTCCGACTCTAGATGTAGCAAAACCTGCAACAGTTGTCAATACAACTGAGGATGTATAGCATTCCCGAAGCATTTTTGTTCCTGCGCACCGGTTGAAATAAGGGCACAAATGATTTCTATTGTCCTTTTTCAGGCTATAACATGGCTCTTCACCAAAATCAATTGCTTTGCTATGCTGTGTATCCAATCCATCGATCAGACAATTTGCTGTCAGGTATCCAGAGAATTCTGCATGCAAACAATTCTCTTCAAGCTGCGCAACTTGATTGATGTATTTCAACCGATTGCCGCGACCAATTAAAGGGCTGACGGTGACTCCAAAACGCGATAAATATTTTTGCAGGTTTAAAACTTCGGCTACCGTATCCAAAACGATCGCAACTCGGTAACCATGTTGATGACACCAAAATGCTAAAACTTTAATCAGTGTTGATTTTCCCGATCCGACCATCCCGACAATATTCGTTATTTCATGGATGCTAAGTTCGGCACATGTTTTTACAGAAGTGTCTTCTATCTTTTTTAGCATATTAGACTGCAATATTGTATAGCATGGGTCATTAGGGCAAATTTCTGTCATTTGCTTTGCTGTATCCAAGAGCTCATCCAGAGTGATAGATATCTTTTCTTTTCGGACTTTAGTTTGTGACGCTGTGTGAGTTGATACTATATGCTCATTGTCGAATTTAATGCGAACTTTCTCGGATTCTCCATTATCCGAATTCCTGTACAAATAATGATATTTACCTTGCTCCGCATACAGCACCGCACTATCGCGCCCCGTTTTTTCTGTCCAAAACTGTGACCATTCTTCTCTGCGTTTTTCATATGGATACGGATATGCTTCTTCTGATTTGAAACAGGAGGTCTCCCCGCCTTTTTCTCTGAATGAAAAAGCTCTGATCGCAGCATATCGTGATTCGCGATACTGCCTTAAATCGTCTTGCCAATATTTTTTTGAACGATAGTATCCCAAAGTGTATCGAGCCTGCTGCAATATATGCTCCATACCTGAACATTCTGTCGCCCCAATCAGATGGTACTGTGTAAACAAAAGATAGGCCTTTTGGGGATCAGCATCAGGCGCATTGGTAGTGAGTAAATGCAGCACTGCTTCAATTGCAGCGAAACGCTCCATTGGCATGGAATCTTCTATCGTGCAGAATTGCGGCGCAAGCGGTATGTACCACTCAATTTTCTGTTTGCTTTTCACGGCATTCTGCCTCCTTCTTTACAATTTCCCGCTGCAGTGAAGTAAACGTCACACATTTTACATTCTCTTGCTCTGCCAGAACACGATTAATGATTGCAGTATAGTTTCGTTGATTTCTAACGTATTCACTCGGTATAACAAAATACCCTCTTGCATAATCTCCTTCCGGGAACCCATGATCAGATTGTATTTTGGAACGCAACGCGATAGGACTTCGATACGACTTCGCATCAACCTCCCAAATTTCTCCATCGGCAAACTGAATTTCCACATCGTAACGGTCCATCTGCGGCCATAACTTCCAGCCTAATCCCTTTCTTTCACAATACGCAGCGATCTCCAGTTCCAACTTTCCCGGCATTGCAAAATAGCGCATAATACCTTTTTTCAGCCGATATAAGTTTCCTGTCGAGATATCTAGCCGCAATGTTTTCGTAAGCTCCGGTGTTATATCAGTGCAATGCGAAGAGTGACAGAGATATCCATATTTTCCAACTGTCATTGTCCACCCACAGGTCGGGCAGCGATAGCTGTCTTCGGTAATTTCTTCATAAGCAAATTGAAAGGCCTCTCTAGCCGCTTGATCATCTGCCAGCGCAAGGGACATTTTCCTTCTATCTTCAAGTGTTATAATAGGGTTTTCAATAAGATATCTCCTGATCTTGCAATAATTTTCTTGATCCAAAGCAGACATTCTTTCGTATAGCATCCGTTCATCCGTTCCATCTAAAATATCGCTGTCTTGTATATCTAGGAACTCATAACAATCAGCGCTGGGCGTATACAGATTTTCGTCTCTTCGATAGGTAAAGGCCTCATATACGTAAAAAGGCTCTTCTTGCAGACGCAGTTTCTCCAGTACTGCAGGATCCCAGTCGTTAAACCATTCCGCTATTGGCTTGGTAATGTAATGTGCCAGAAAAGATGCTTCATCAGCATATTGCCAAATAGATTTACATCCGACCTCATAGCTGGCAACCAAAAACATATTGATACCATGCTGCAACGTTCTGCTATAGGGATACGCCCTTGGATTTTTATGCAGGAATTCTTCTTTTTCGATTATTCCCTTTGCAATCAAAGCAAAAGCTTTGCGCAAAAATGATGCGTCCATATAATCGCCTCCTTTTTCAGGACAAAAGTGCGCATAACGAAATCAGAGATTTCTATGCGCACATGGCGCTCACCTATGAGCGCCACTTCGCAAGGTGCTTTTATCGATATTCCGGAAATATCGTTATGCGATATTTCCTGCATAATAAAAAAACGGCTTTCTCGAAATGTACAAGAAAACCGTAAATGTTTTACTAGATGTTATGCATATCCTAATTATCCTAGAACTCTGCATATTGCGTGTTTGTAATCTTCTTTACTTTTCTCTTGTACATTAATAATTGTATATGAACGCTTCGTTTTTGTCAACCAATTTTTTTATGTCGTAATTTTCAGCAGCGCCGCTTCCAGCCGTTCTTTCTCGCTGCTTCCGGTCGTGGCAAACCGCTCCAAAGGGATGTTATATTTTTTTAGGATTTCGTTTTTCTTCGCATCTCGCTCCAACTGCCTTTCGTTTGCCGCATGGAATGCATAGCCGTCCACTTCTACCGCAAGAACCGGTTGGTAATCCAGCTTCGAAAAGATCAAAAAGTCGATATGCGTGTTTCGGTTTCCTGCGAACCTGCGCTCCTCATCTGTTAATTTGCTGTCGTCCGAGATCAAATGCTTCAGCGGGACATGGGAGGCAGCCGCATATTTTGCAAATTCCTCCTTAGCAAGAACCTCTTGTATGACGGCATGCATCAAGTTTTCGCTGTCGTAATCGAAGCTGCGTCCGTACCTTTTCAGCACGTTTTCCCGCGCCTGTTCATAACCTTGATACAAATAATCGAACACCGACCGGACCTCGCTGTCCATGATCTCGTAATTGTGATACTGAATATAGCCAATCAAATCATGGATCGGTGATGTCTTGTCGTTGTCATTGCCGTCCGTTACCACAATAAACTGCCGGATTGCCCGCGAAACTGCTACATTCAAGCGATTTGGGTCCGAAGCAAAGTCACCGATCTCGTTATCTACTGTGCTGAAGATCATCGCTGTCCTCTCCTGTCCTTGGAACTTATCCACAGTATCGGACTTGATGTTTTCCTGCTTTTGGTCAAAACGCTGCTTGAGAGCTTCTGCCTGCCTGCGATACGGCGTCACGATACCGAGATTTTCTCCTTCCGCCAGATGCAGCGACGGCAAGACCTCTTTTTCGATCACATCCATCTGCCGTTCGTTTACATGACCGCGCGCATGGTTTCCCGCTACAGTCCTGTACACCGCAAGAGGCCGCTCTCCTTCACTTTTCGTCATGACGATCAGCTCATTGTTGTAGAAGCGCTTGTTGCAGAACCCGATGATTTCCGAGTGACAGCGGTAGTGTTCTCGCAGCAAAACGCGCGGCGCATCCGAAAAAACTTCCACTGCGGAGGATAGCAGGCTATGCGTCGTATAGCGATATGCCTCCGGGAGGGCGTACTGCGAAAAGATCTGTTCCACTTTTGCTTTGGTTTCCCGATCTACCACGTTCGGCAGCTGCTTCCGGTCGCCGACGATGACGGCCTTTTTCGCACAGGAAAGCGCAAGCGCCCCGGTCGCGAGGTCCACCTGCGAGGCCTCATCGATGATCACATAATCGTACAGATAATCCGGCGACAAACTTGAGGTTAAAGAATATGTGGTGCTCAGAATCACCGGATAGTCATCCGTAAATTCGCTCGCCTTGCATTTTAGGTCGCTTGCTGTGTATACGCGCGCATGCTTTGCTTTATGATATTTTTTTGCAAGGTTTGCCTTAAAAATGCGAAGGGAATCTTCCGTATACTGCTTCATCTTCTCGTCAAAGTTATACAAGGCAAGCTTTTTGTTCAGACCGTCAATCTCGCCTTGTATTTCAGCAATGCGCTTTCTGTAATACAGATTGTCAAAAGATTCGCAAACAGTGTCCGGATGCCATGTGAGAAATTCAAATTTACGAATCCGATAACGGAATCTCCACAGTAATTTCTTAAAAAAGCCGATGGGGATATCATTTTCCATGCAGTATTCGTATTCCGTCAGCAGCTGCAAGACAGCTCGCGCGCCTGCCGCTTGCGAAAAGGCTTCGTGAACCCTATCGTCTGTTTCCTGTGCCTCGCCCCTGCTCGTATAATGCTTGTACTCTCTTTCCAGTTCATCAAGCTCTGTTGTTAACACGGATACCTTGTTTTTAGATTCCAGCATTTGGTTCAGTTTATCTTCTGCATCCGACAAGCTATTCTTTTGCTGAGAATACTCCTCTCTGTCCATACGCCAGGATTCCATATCCGGAATTTCTATTTTTTGATTACGAATAAATTTTTCTTTGTTTTCACTTTTGCCAAGCGGCGCTGCGATGCAGGAAACTCCGTATTTTTCTAGTTTTTCGTAGACATTTTCTGTGGCAGTATTATTGTTTGAAACCACCGCAACCGTTTCGTTCTGCATCACCGCATTCGCAATAATATTTAAAATCGTCTGCGTCTTTCCGGTTCCCGGCGGTCCTTCAATCAGGCTGACTTTGCTCCGGATCGCATGCTCCACTGCTTCTTTTTGGCTCAAATTAAAGCCAAATGGATAGACAAGCGCGTGATCGATATTTGCTTTTACCTGAACCGGCATGCGTTCCAGATAATCGTGCAAAACACTGACGCGTGGAATGGCCTGAATCTTATCATAACTGCCTTTCAGCACATTGCGTCCTTCCACAACCAAACCGATTTTTTCAGCCAGTTCAGAAAGGTATTGGAAGCCGTTTCTGCTGCGACATGCCGCTTGCTCGGTCACGCGCACCTGATCGTGATACACAGTCCGATAACTCCCATCGGCAAAAATGATGCGCGTATGCTTGCCGAATTCCTGCACGCCGTAAGCGTCCAGCCGCAGATTGCCATCCAGGAGCAATGCTTTTCCGTCAAGCAGCTCCGTTTCTACGCCTTTAAAGGCAGCAAAATTGGATGCGCTGTACCGAAACGAACCGCCACTTCGAAACGTTACCCGTACAAACGGCCTGCCTTTTTCATATGTAAACTTTGCGACTTCCGCCGTCCGATCCTCCCCTTTGAGAAGAATCAGATGCGATGGGTATTTTTTCATAAAAGTGCTCCCCTGCTATACTATCCGATGATCTCGTGCGCCGGATGGCATCCGTAGTTGTTGCATTTTTTGCAATAACCAGTTTGCTCATCGTGGTTGTTTCCCTTTTGGAAACAACCACGATTTTCACATCCTGTTTTTGCATTCATTGCAATCGGCAAATTGATTTTATTACGACATTTATTACGACATTTATTACGACATCATGTCGCTAATTATAAGATTCTATAGACTCCATTGCGGTTTGCACCTACATGTTCAACCCTACCGTCATTTTTAAGCTGCTTTAATATTCGCTGAACCTGACGTGGCGATATTCCTAAGAGTTCTCCCATCTTTGCAGCAGACAACGTTCCGTCTTTCTGAATCAACTCCAAAATCTTCTCTGTAATTGTCTTTTCCCGAGGAAATGCTTTCCCGCCGGTCAGTTCTTTTAAAAGATCCCGAATTAGTTTCAGCATAAATGTAACAAAAATCGTAGACTCGCCTGCATGATTGGACGCATTTAAGGCGTAGTAATAATCCTGCTGTCTTTCATGAATAATCGTCTCGATCGGAATCCAAAGGTAAAATTCCTGCCATTTTGCTAATAGCAATGTATGCCATAGTCTTCCTGTTCTCCCATTGCCATCCGCAAACGGATGGATAAATTCGAATTCATAATGGAAAATGCAGCTTTTTACCAGCGGATGGAGTTTTGATTTTTTCAGCCAGTCAAATAGTTGTCCAATAAGCTCCGGAACGTAATTCGCAGGTGTTCCTGCATGAATCAGCTGCTCACCTGCAAAAACACCAACGCCTTTACTTCTAAAGACTCCGGCTTCTTTTACTAGCCCGGTCATCATGATTTTATGTGCTTTCAAAAGATCTTCTACAGAATAAGGGTCCAGCTTTGTCAGAAGTTCATACGCTTCGTATGCATTCTTTGCCTCACGTATATCTTGAGGCGGTCCAAGTACACGTTTTCCGTCAATAATATCACTAACTTGATCAATCGTCAAAGAATTCTGTTCTATAGCCAAAGATGAATGAATGGACTTAACACGATTTTCACGCCGAAGTCTCGGGTTCTTTGAAAGCTGCTCCGATACTGTCATGATTCCGGTCAGTTCCGCTATCTCTATGACTAAATTTGTAATTTCTTCCGTCATGGTGAACGGTGGGATGTATGATGTATCCGACATGAATCTGCCTCCTTTGTTATTCTCTACAGATGTCGTTTGCATATGCCTGCACACTTTGCTGTGTCAGCCTCTTATCTGCGTACGGAACGACATAAGTGGTTGTTGCATTTTTTGCAATAACCAGTTTGTTTTCAGTGGTTGTTTCCATTTTGGAAACAGCCATCATCTTTGTGTCTCCGGTGGTAACACTTTTTGAGTTAGCGATTTTGCTAGCTTCAGCAGAATCTCAAGCCATATAAGCTTGTCTATTTATTCCTTTGTTCTCAGCGATTTTCCTGTGGTCATGGAAATCGCTTCTTTCATATATTTTTTTCTTCTGAATGCGAAACAGATATTATCATCCTTATAAATACACCTGTCTGATACAACAAGAATTCTAACAGTTTCTGCTCCACGGCATCATTATGCTTCGCTGTTCTATCATTAATATTCTTGTAAGAATCTAACAACGGTTTTAGTAATCCGGTTATACCTGCATCGACTCCTTGTTCCCCAAGATATTTGCAAATAGAGTTCTTATTTGTTTCAAGATTTTTTGTATTATTAAGGAATTCTTGGAGAAATGTTTCGAGTGCTTTCCTAAGATTATCTGCTACATCACGAATATATATGCCCTCCGAATACTGCTTTAATGCAATTATATAAGTTTTCCGCGTGTTAGGAAAATCTATTAGCCATTCAAGCGGTTCTGAAACAAGTGCGTTGTCCAACTCTTTTGCTCCTTTTGGAAAGATAAAAATGCCGTCATCATCCTCAAATATATCATAAGCAATATTAAGTTCCAATAAGGATTTTTCTAATAAGTCCCTAAATTTCAAATAGCCTGCTTCAAGGTTGCTTTTCTTAAGAATGTTTAAAAATGCAACATATTTGCAAACCATTTCAACAATGGTGCCTGAATGACTAATATTTGAAATAAAGTGAAACATACTTATATGCAATGGAACAGCCTCTCCTGTTTCTATGTAATAGTCCGTAACAATTCTTTCAAATCGCTCTACTAATTCTTTTTTTGTATTTATTTTTTGGAAAGTACCCAATAATCTATTTGAAATTTTGTTTGAAAACATCTGTTTTTTTTCTTCGTCATTGAGTCCAATACCAAGTTTTTCCCTATAGTCAATCCACTTCATCTAAACTTCCTCTGTCTTATTATATCTTTTCTGTAGTGTCCAATCTTTTATTCAGCCTACTCAATATCCCAAATCTTTTTCAACCGCTCAACAGTAAAATTCCATTTTTCTGCAACTGGTCTGCATACGGTATTCTGATTTCCGAAAAAGCCAAGTTCTTTTATCGCTGCGTTCGATGCTACGGTTTTTATCCAGTTCACTTTAACTACATACTCTGCTTTTTCAAGATCATCAGCATTTAACAAGTAATCCTTCCGTACATCAATTTGCTCAAATGATTTCTGCTCTCCATTTACTGAAAAAACAACATCTTTCGCGGTCTTAACTGTGTCTGTTACAATTCCTACACCGACATAACCCGTGTGCGGGATATTCACCCATACTCTATCTCCCGGAGAAAGAACCCCAAGCGTTTTACTATACCATGTTCCGCCTCCGGCGGAGATAAATCCCCATTTTCGGGCATCTTCCCAATCTCGATTGTCTTCGCCAAAAGAAACATAGTACTCACCGTTCCATTTCCCCTGAGACTTCGTTATGCTTGGCGTTTCTTCCACATCGTCCTCAAACCACACGCGGCTTATTAAGCGTTCCCCTGAATGTTCGAAAACATTGAAGAACAAAATATTTATGTCTACACTATAGGTGTCCCGCAAATAGCTAATGATGCGCTCTGTGCTGTCATCCATCTGTGCTGCTACTACAACCATTTTCACTTTTGTATTGACTGTCTCCTCATCAAGCTGTCGATGAAATTTTTTATCGTAGGCTTCATTCAATGTTTCTTGCTGGTTTGAAGTTTCTAGATAAATTTTTGCAATGTCCTCAGCAGATAATTTCGCCATGCATGAAGCATAATCAATCGTTTGTGCTGTAACTTCACGTGGCGTTAAATCTTTTTTCAGTTCCACTACAACCATATCCCCATCATGATCCATACATAACAGGTCTATGTATTTACCTGAAACTGTCCGAACTTGTCTGCCAATTACAAGCCAGCTTTCATTCAATATTTCAATATGCTCATAGAACAAATCCTCTAGCTCTTTTTCGCTCATTAATGATGATGCCATTAATGGTGTTTTGTCATCTAGTGACCATACAATTTGTGTCATTGCCATATGGAATACCTCGCTATTGTTATTTAATTCTACATATTAAAAAAAAGGGACTGTCGCATTAAAATTGCTTTACTAGATTTAGAGCATTTTTTTGCACCTATCTTCATAATTTACGCTCTCATAGTACTCATAATGGCATTATAGTCTAAATACATGTAAGTCTCATCAAATATGCTGCTGTCTACAAAATATTTGTTGAGCATATTTGATTCTTTCACATTTTCCAGCATGCTCTTTATATCTTTTCCAATATCTATATTACTTCTCTCAGGTTCAACACAAAAATGATCGCCAATTGTCTGGTAAGGTCGTATGAATTTTTTTCTATGTGTTGTCCAATTGTATTTTGTAAACGAATCACAGAGATAGAACTCAAACCAAACATCATGTGCAGTAACTCCGATTTTTATATAGCCAATAATGTGGTTATATTCCCATATATTCATAGGAGTGCATTCCTCTGATATAATACGATCCATATATTTTGAACCTTCTTGACAGTATACATTCGTTCTTTTCTCTATGATTGCTCTTTCTTTTTGTTTCACTTTACGGCTTAAACATTCTTTAGATAACACATAAATGGGTATTGCAAATATGTATTTCATCATTTTCCCCTCATTTTTTCAATTGTTTTTTTAATATCTTATCCTCTTATGCATTCAGTAAAGCTATAATTCTTTTTGCCAAAAGTCCCTTTCTAGTCTCGTAGAATTCACCAAAATGTTCAATTTCAAGCGATACATCGTCCGGTATAATTGCTTGCTGATAAAATACAGCCCTTTGTTCCTCATTCATATCGTTATAATAGTCTACAAGCCGCATTGCACTCTTGCTGGCATTGCTGCGACCCTCAAGCAATTGTAAGTTCGGAAGACGATTTCGTTTATTTCTCCAGTTTTTCCAATTTTCCATAGAAACTGCAATTGGCTTTGTACTGTCGAACCGATCGTATGGATGTAGATGATCCTGTTCATATTTATAATCTTTCTTTCGCCACTCAAGGCTCAGATAATACAATGCTTCACCAGCAACACGACTTCCCTTTTCAGCATTTAAAATATCTTCAATCTTGCCATCGGTTATACGAAGTTCTGGCTCCTGCTCCAACATTTCTACCGTTATTTCATAATTATTGGTGTTTATATTACTTTTCATTTTCTGAAGTTTTCCAGTTGTTCCTGATTGAAAGTAGTTAAATAAAATTGCACGCATCAGGTATGCTCTAATTCCATTTAAATTTTCTTTGTAATCAGGATTATAATAAATGAAATAAATAATCGGAATCAACACATTCCAACTATTTGAAAAATGCTGCACATCCATTTTGAATTCAGTTAGGACTTCTTCTAAATTTTTTAGTGCACGCTTAAAATCACTCCAATTGTTCTTAAGTTCCTCTGCAATTTTCTTGTTAATGTTTGATTTGACCACATCACCATAAAGCATCAACGCAGTTCTAATAACAAAGTCTGTTCCAAATCCTGCATATGCGTTTACTAATAGTCTGCCGAATTCTGTTTTTGCACTCGGCCAATACGCTTCCAAAATCGACATCGTAATTTCAGATTTCTTTAATGCCTTTCCACCGCTGTTAAATCTAACAAACATTTCAAGTGCATCATCTTGATTCATATCCTGAATTTCGGTGTATCGCACTAATTTTTCGACAAATACCTTTTGGTACAACTTGTTTAATATGGTTCTTGCATAAATTTTGCTGTCTTCAGGAACATTTTTAATAGCATCCTCAATTGCGCTTTCGCGTGTAGTCTCGTCTTGAAATCGTTCTTCGAGAATTGTCCGAATTTCAAATTGAGTCGGGCTATATCTTGCAGCTTTTTCGCTAAACTTAATGTCATATTTTTTGCTGTTGTATTCTTCCTCATCTGCATCAAGCCTATTTTTATTCAATTCAATCAGAAGTTTGGTCAAAGTTCCGCCGTTAATTGCTCTTCTTGCATGTTTTGGACGAACATATGCGTTTCCGAAAAGGGAAAGATAAAGGGAAGTCAATCTCTGTTGCCCATCTAAAATTGCCGTATCAGTCATGGAGACATCCACACTACTAAGTTCGTAGTTAACACTATCTGCTTGTTTTCGACTATCAAAAGTAATTTCTTTCATAAACTGACAGCAATATGTATCCCAAGAGATATTATTATCGTCAATATGCCAAAAAAGAAATGTTGCAATTGGATAATCTAACAAAATAGAATCCCACAATTTTTCTATTTGCTCCATGCTCCATACATACTGCCGTTGGAATGCAGGCATAACATATCTCCCATTTTCAATGTTCTGCAGTGCTTCATAAATCGTAATACTGTTATCGTTTAATTTACTCATCTTTTCCCCTTATACATGTTTCCTCTTATTTTTTACTTTTCTCGAAAAATTTTTGCACTATGCAAAGCACTTTCCTTCATTTCGTAAATTTCTTTGTCTGAAATCAATTCATGTACAACTGTTTTCTCTAAAACATCGTACAGAAAAATATCGTGATCACAATAGATAATGATTTTTGTATATCTGCGAGGGTATTCTGTAAGCTTCTCTTTATATATCGTATCTATCGCTTCTCCCAAATCGTTCTCAAAGCAAAACCCACCTGTGTTGTATATGAATAAATAATCATGTTTAATAGATAATCCCTTCCCATAATTGGGCTTATTTAGCTTTTGAGTTTTAGAAACAATTCTTTCACCAATTAACTGATATAAATTGTCCTTAATAGAGCCACTTGTGCCGACCAATCCCGATTCAGGATCAAAATGAAACCTTCCACCATTCTTTTCGATCTTCTTTATCAGATTTTCTTTAATCTCAGATTCCTTTTTATAAAGAAGCTCATAACATTTGTTTTCTCTCTCAGCATCAGCCTTTGAAATTGCACGTACAACTTCTATGCCCACACAGCTACGCTTATCAATTAAATCCGGAGGATCTTTTTCGTTAAGTTCCATGCATAAATCTAAATCTGGAAAACACCGCAAAATACATAATCGTGCATATTCTTCATCATATGGTCTACCAAAATCTTTTACCTTTTCATTCACTTTTCACACACCCCCCTTTTGCTTTTTAGAACTGACTATTCTTCAATTTTCGCGTTTTGCTGTTCCTGTAAGCTCATATACTCTTCCCTTAGCTGATGCAGCGTTTTTCCGCTTCCTTTTAATTCTGCAAAGGCGTATGTCTGCACGGAGGACCACCCAAAAACATCTTTCAGCCATTGCTGCATAGAAACAGCTCGTCCATCTGAAAGTAGCATTTTTCCATCTTTTTGTAAAAGTGCCTCTTCCGTTGTGCCTTTGGCAACAATGGTGTCTCCTGCGTTTACAATTCCCCATTCCAGCATTTTGTCGATTTTTGGCAAAGCTCTGCGCGTAATTCCGGTTTTCTTTCCTTTTTGAAGGTTTTCCTTAGAAGGATTTGCAATGTCGACATACAGTTCATCATATTGCACAATTGGAAGTATTTTTTTAATATCAATTAGTATTTCATCATTAAGCCTATACGGCAATATCTGATAGCAGCTGATGTCAACTTTGTTGCTGTTTAACCATGCCACTGCTGAAATAGTTTGTTCATCAAAGCCGGAAGCGACTAGCACAATCTTTTGATGTTCGTTAAATTCTGTGATATTGCATTGTTTGATGAATTCATCAAGCTTTCTTGTTGCGATTTCCGTTGCTGTCAAGTTTTGCTCTTTTGTGAATTCGCTTCTATTTTTTTCAACATACGGCGCAAAGAGATTTTGAACTAATTCCGATGTTGATTTTAATGTTGCACAACTGGCTGCATATCTGATTGCTTGAAATTCAAAAGGTTCTTTACGGTTTGCGATGTCGTTTACATCGCGTTTTAGGTCAGTTTACAAGGAACTACACGCAGACCACGAAACGGGGGCTGCTGACAACAAATAAAGGCTGAGTATCAA
>ERZ856578.3205-NODE-3205-length-25024-cov-7.938429_pt1 | contig 25024 bp, 20 predicted proteins | sample MGYA00514384_ERZ856578 | MGnify/ENA primary metagenome ERZ856578 (study PRJEB29103, sample SAMN06111958) | human gut metagenome | biome: human gut; feature: ankylosing spondylitis patient; material: healthy_person | host: Homo sapiens | place: China:Hangzhou... | reverse complement strand
TGCAATATCAGTTCCAATCACAGTAACAGTATAATTGAAGTATATCATAACGCGACAAAAAAGACCAGACAGCACAATAAATGCAAATAAAAAAGCGGGTAAGCCCCATAAGGACTTACCCGTGGTCCCCCGAGGGATGATAAATCCGAACGTTCAATCTGTTCAAAGGTGATCCGTTCCGCACCTTCCTTGTAGTTGAAAGTCACGAGGATGTAGTCATCGTATACGACCACACTATTAACAAAGCCATCAATCAGCCGTCTACGCCCTTCCAAGGTATTGGTGTCCACTTTGCGGAACTGGAGAATATAGAACTGAATCTGCTCTCTGGTGAACTGAGGCTTTTTCATCTCTTCCTTGATGATGCTCAGCTCCAGCTTTTCTTTGGTGGCTTCCAGCTCGTCTAAACGGCGCTTGGTAGAGGCATTGAAAATGCCTGCCTGGATTGCGTTTAGCATATTGTCGATAGCCTTCTCGGTATCTGCCAGTTGCCGACGCAGAGCAGGTAATTCGTTGCTTTCCTGCCCCTGTAACGCCAACGCCTGATCGGTAAAATACTCCACAAAAGCATCGTCCATGATGTTCTGCATAACGGATGCAACAACAGCACGCTCCAGAGGGTCTTTTCGAACACTGCGATGTTTGGCTTTACAGGTCTTTTTCCGCTTGCTGTTTACACAGCGATAATAATGATATACCTGCCCCTTGCTGGAACTCGTACCGGATTCGCCCACCATCATCGCCTTGCAGGAACCACAAAACAATTTTGTGGTCAACAGATAGTCATCCTCAGCCTTGTGTCTGGCTGGGGCCTTTTTGCTTTTCTTCATCTGTTCCTGCACTCGTTCAAATAGATCTGTCGGTACAAGAGCTGGAATACCATCTGGTACCACGATGTCACGATACTTATATTCGCCAATATATTTCCGATTATGCAGAATTCCAGAGATGAAATTCAAGTCTGCTGGTTTGCCTCGGACAGTTGTAACACCCAGAGCATTCAGGTGATCCACAATCTGCTTCATAGTGGAACCAGTATCGTACATCTTGAAAATATCCAGGACAATCGGAGCATTGACTGGGTCTGGTTGATATTGCTTGTTGGCATCAATGGCAAAGCCGAATGTGGGGGTGCCGCCGTTGTACTTACATTTGAGTGCATTTTCTGTGTGGCCACGGATAACCTTCACGGAAAGTTCTGCGGAATAATACTCCGCCATACCTTCCAGCATAGATTCCAGAATGATACCTTCCGGCCCATCAGCAATATTCTCTTTGGCTGAGATCACCCGCACACCATTCTTTTTAAGAGCAGCTTTATAATGGGCACTGTCATAACGATTGCGGGCAAAGCGGTCCAGCTTCCATACCACAACCACATCAAACAATCCTTTGGCGCTGTCCTTAATCATCCGCTGGAAATCGGGGCGGTTGTCCGTTTTGGCAGAAAGGGCACGGTCAATGTATTCCTTCACTACAGTCATTCCGTTCTGCTTGCAATACTCCATGCATTCTCGGATCTGACCGTCAATACTTTCCTCCCGCTGTCCTTCACTGGAATATCGAGCGTAGATTACTGCGTTCACATCGCCACCTCCTTACTCGTTGGATTCTTCCGAAAACATCCTCAAAACAGATTCTTTCATGCGGTTATAGTATGGCGATTTAGGATCAAAGCACATTTCCACGAACTGATCCATCTCAGCTGCGTTTTTCCATACTTTCGGCTGATAGTGATACAGCTTTCCCTGTGGCTCGTCACAACGGGCAAAAATATAATCCATGGAAACATCGAAGAAGTCCGCATATTTGCGCAATAGATCAACCGATGGGGTTGATTGTCCGTTTTCATAGCGGTTAAGGCTGGACTGGGTGATGCCTAAAAGCTCTGCCAGCTTTGCTTGGGAAAGGGATAAACTTTCTCGGAGAGAGCGCAAACGTTTTCCAATCAACTTCATATCAACCATATCCTCTCGCAAATATTATAACATATATTGCATTGGTTTCAACTCAATATTTGTTCTGTAAATATAAACATCTCGCTCCGTTCTATGTAACTACGTTAATTCATCCCCTCAACTGATTTATATCAAGACGGTTGTCTTGCTTTCCAAGGGTGAAATCGATTCGAAGAAGGTCCGTGTGGAGTTTTCGTTGGAGGATATGGATATGTCCGGGTTCCAGAAAGGTGCAACTTATGACCAAATTAAGGCTTATATACTGGAAAAGCACAGTTTGAAGGTGTCCAGTCTGTATATCTCTCAGGTTAAGCGGAAGTGCGGTCTGGATGTTGGCCAAAACTATAATTTATCGAAGAAGGAAGATATCAAAGTGCCGCAGTGTCCAATGGAAAAGGAAGCAGCAATTATGGAGGCATTGAAGTTTTTTGGGGATGGTTTAACGAATATTTGAGAATTGATTAATCCTTAATGAACGGCGGCAGCGAGTCAAATCTCTGTCGCCGTTTCGCTGTCCAAAAACCTGGTAATTTCAAAGATTTTAAAAATCATTTAAGTATATGATTTCGCACACTTATGCGAAACTATGTTGTTGTTTATAGAGAGTTGTGATATAATATACGAAACGGTGGGCTTTGAATCTTAAGGAGGATGTTAATTTGACTATTTCATATAACCGGCTTTGGAAACTATTAGTTGACAGGAAAATGAGTAAAGCGGACTTGAGAAAAATCGCAGGTATTGCTCCAAATACAATGACCAAACTTCGTCGTGATCAAGAGGTAACACTTACTGTATTGGGGCGAATATGTGATGTGCTTAATGTAAACATTGGTGATATTGTGGAATTTTTGCCGGAAATTTCTCAAAATGATACTTCCGGCAATTACGATGCAGAAAAATAAACTTAGAAGGAGCTATTAAAATGGGAATTTACATCGGAATAATTGAGAAAAAAGGCTATGATCCAACTGTTTTCTTTAATTTTAAGCCAATAGCGGAAATTCAAAGTACTCAAGTAATTCAGCTCACTGCTCAAGAACAAGAGGCATTGTTGCCAGAGTCAGAAAAACGAAATATTTGTTTTACTTACAATTGGAATGTTGATGATGAGCGCCGCCGAATGGACGCTAATTTCTCTGAAAAATCACTCGTTCTCTTTGAGTTTACCTTGGAGGATTTACAGCCCAACTTTAAAGCCAATGGAGACAGAAACCAAACCGGATACAAGGTTTCTGCCTTGGAAATGTTAGATGAAGGAAAAATCTGCCCGGTTGGAAATTTTGGCGTATACTTTGCTGTGCGCAAGAACCAAGTGGTTTCTGATTTTACCAATGACTCGATTGTGGAAATTGAATCACCGTGTGTGCTGGCAGGCAACCAGGTTTTTATTGAAATGGATGATTTCTGGGCCGGCCCTTATGAGGTTGGATATCGGGAATACACCTCGTCCTATTATGTTAAGCCTCAAATTAAAGAACACAAATATACCGTTCACGGCTATAGCGGTAATCAGATAAAGCAATATAATTTGAGCTATTCTGAAGGCTACTGGGGCGCTCCTGAGACGCAGTGGCTGGTTTTGTGTCCTAAGCAAGACGCTACGCTTGAACAATTAGATGTTATTTCGGATTCTGTATTGGTTGAAAGCTTCAAGGATAGCATTCAAAGTGGAATTACCGCCAATGGGCTTGTAAAGATAGACGATGTTCCAGCGTTACTGAAACATTATGAAGAGTCTGAAATTATGGGCGCTATTTTGACAGATGAGACACGGCGCTCCAGACTAAATCGATTGGTTAATATTATGTCATCTGAAGAAGATGTGGATGACACTCTCCGTACGATTACAGATTTTATTTGTGATTTGCTTGTAAAATATCAGGACAGTCCTAATGTTGATGAGTGGTTACAAGCATTGGTTGAAAAACATCCGCAGTTACTCGATCAGCTTCAAAGTTCTCAAACCATTTCCAAACACATTACAGAACTTGAAGATAAACTTGAAACCTTGACCACTCAGCGAGGTGAATTGGAGAAGGAAATCGAAGAAACTCGTCAGCGTGCGGTTTCTATAGATCAACAGGCAATTGAGGCAAAGAAGCAGGAAATGCTGGAGAGAGAGGAGGAATATGAAGCTCTTTCTGCTCGTATTGAAGCAAGTAAAAAATTACTTGGTGTTGTTGGTGACATTGATGATCTCCAGAAAAAATATGAGAATCTCAGCAAAGAGGTTGATTATCTTGGTATTCATAAGAGTCATCTAACCAGCGAAACAAATAGTTTGGAACTACAGTTTCAGCAGCTCATTAGCCGTCCTCACGAAAAAATGGTTGAACTTGCATTTGATGGCTTCATGGCCAGTAAGATGCTCCGTGCAGCTGCGGAATGGGAAACCGAGCAGACAAATAACCAGTATGTGGAACTTACCGATAAGGTTGCTTCTATCCCAACGCCGAATAAAACCCCAGAAGAACTTATAGAATATCTTTGCCGTGTTATCCAGATTCGTCGTCCGAATTATAGCAAGAACGCTATTATTAACATCGCTATTTGTTTGACACAGGGCTTCTTAACTGTATTTTCTGGGGAGCCAGGCTGTGGCAAAACATCTATCTGCAATATTTTTGGAGAAGCGCTTGGTCTTAACAAGATTGCAGATATGATTGAATGTCCAGCAGATAGTAAAGAAATGGTTGGTCGTTATGTGGCGGTTTCTGTAGAAAGAGGCTGGACATCTAAGCGAGATTTTGTTGGCTATTATAACCCTCTGTCCAAAACCTTCGATAAGAGTAACCGCCGAATTTATGATGCTCTTCATCAGTTGGATACGGAAAAACAAGCCGGCATTCTTAAGTTGCCTTATATTATTCTTCTTGATGAGGCGAATCTCAGTCCTATGGAATATTACTGGTCGGATTTCATGAATATATGTGATGATTTGGGACCTCATAGCAAGGTGAATCTGGGTGAAGATTATGTGTTCGGTGTTCCTGAAACCCTTCACTTTGTAGCAACAATCAATAACGATCACACTACAGAAACGCTGTCCCCTCGTTTGATTGACCGTGCTTGGATTATCACATTGCCCCAATTAAATCTGCGTGATTACAGCTCTTTGGGTAATGAGGCGAACATTCCAGCAGAAGAAGTTGAAGTGATTTCTTGGAAGTCCCTTCGGGACGCCTTTACTCCCGCGAAGGACGAGTGTTTTTTCACCCCAGAACTTCAAAAATGCTATGATTCTATTGTTGCAAAGTTGCGTGAGAAAAAATTCACTGTGAGTCCTCGCATTGATATTGCCATTAAGCGATATTGGGCGATTGCATCCAAGTATTTTGAAATGGATGACACCAAAACTGCTGCCCCTACAATTGCTTTAGATTATGCAATTGCACAGCGCATTCTTCCTAAAATTGGGGGTAATGGAGAGGAATTTGAGAAATGGCTAAAGGAATTTAGCAGCTTGTGCAGTAGCAATGGGTTGAACACATCGGCTGCTATAGTGAAGTATATAATTGAACGAGGAAACCAGCAGATGAAGTATTATCAGTTCTTCTGTTGAAGGAGGACACTATTATGGCTACTTGTTCATTGACTTTACAGCCTTATGGCAAACCATCTTTTTCCGTTAGGTTGTCAGAAAATGATGAGCGAAAGAGTACTATTGAACAAATCATAACTAAATCACCTGATATATGCGTTTTCTCGGATCTGACTTATGAATTTGCTTTATCGTGCGATGAGACCATTGCTATCCAGGATGTTACTGTATATATAAATGATGTACATGAACCGTCTGTATATAATAATGGCCGCATAATGTTTCCGGGTGGAGGTCCAAGCTATCGGCGTATATTCATGGACTGCTATGGTGTTGTAGAGATTTCGCTTGTTATTTCTGATGCTGACGGTAAAGAGTATCAGTATACTACTGAGTATCTTCCTGTTTTAGTGCGGCGTGGAGAACTCAACAATGCAGTAAAAGCCATGGTAAACTATGTGTATGCCAATCAGGAATTGTTGTTGCTAAATGGCGAACCAAAGGCCAAAAGTCCAGCAAATTTGAAAGAAAATGGCTATCAAAATCTCTCTACCCAGATTATTCTTGCTGAAGAAATTGCAGCTGTTTACGAGAGTAGTTTTGGCTATTTCAAAGCTAATAGCCGATTTAAGATTGACAAAATTTTAAAAGTTGATCGGTTTGAGTATCTACAGCATGTTACTCCTGCAACGGTTCAGTTCATAGTAACCCATCCAGAAGAACTGCGTAGAATTAATAGCCACTCGGGCATACGTATCGGAAATTCCGTTTATCAGCCTGAAAAAACACTCTCAATGCACAACGAGCGTTCATGTGATATCTACGAAAATCGGGTTATTTTGGGTTTTATTCGAAAAATGATTGATTCCGTAGATGAGTTGTATGAGCATTGTCGTTCTTCGCTGGAGCAAATTCCCGGCAACGAGAATTATGGTGACGAGTACATTTATTCTTCTTTTTTTATGTTTACCGAAACCAAAAGAATGCTGGAAAATGGATTGGCCTGTTTGACAAAGCTCCGCACAAAGTTTGCCCATCTCTGGACAATGTACAATGGTGCGTTAAGGATAAAACCTGAGATAATGGTAAATGAGCCCAGGCCATCTCATGTTTTTTTATCGGTTCCGCAATATAATCGTATCTTTGTTCAAATTCATAAATGGTTTCAATTTGGTATTTATGATTTTACCAAAGAAAATTTCATGCTCTCTTTCATAAAAATTTCCTCGCTTTACGAAGGATATCTGCTGGCTAAAATGATTGCATACTTTCAGAGTAGAGGTTATGTGCTTGAAAGTACAAGAAAGTGTGCATATCCTACAAGACGCAATTGGAAGTATAAAAATACCAATTGTGTTAATACGCTCTTTTTTAAAAACGAAAGACATCAGTTAACTCTTTATTACCAGCCAGTCATTTATGATACCGATGAGAGTGGTATAAATGGGATTGGTTTGATTCGCAATAATTCCATACCCGCTTTAACTGGAGACGGCGATGACAATCGATCGGGTGGTCACTATTACTCTCCAGACTATTTAATTAAGATGGAAGATGATTCCTCTGCACGCTATCTCATATTAGACGCAAAATTCAGCGATTTGGCTTGTGTAAGGCGTCATCATGTTAGAGATCTCGCCTTTAAATATTTGTTCTCTATAAGTCCTGTTCGACCTATTGACGCAATGGCAGGTTTGTGTATAATCTATGGGAAGTGTAAAGCTTCCAATCAGATACAGAGTGCATATGACAAGCAATTGCAAAATCAGCAAATAACGCCTATCGCAGAATTATTGCCTCTGATAGAGAGTGTTTCAAACGATGATCATTACAGCAACCTCGATGCACTTATGCGGAAAGCTTTTATTTCATATTAAAATTCATGAATGACTCTTCCGACTAAAATGAGTGCGCTAAAAAACCCGCAGATTTCATCCTCACACTGGGTGAAATTTGCGGGTTTTTGTGTTTTCGGAGATTGTGAAATATGCAAGGCTGGGCAGACTTGTATATGTACTGGCGACGAAAATGAAGGGTATCCAAAGGGGAGTATCCCCTTGGCTCTGGGTTTCCAATAGGGGCGAGCGGCATCCCTGTTGGCACACGACTTTCCCTCGGAAAGTCTAGTGTGTTATACCTTTGCTTCCGGCTGACGCCGAAAAGGGGTTGGCTGCGTTATCTGCGACTTGGGCAGATGGGCAGCGGGCAGACACTTTTCGGCGGCAGTAGGACAGGCGGATTTTGTACGGACACGGACGAGATCGGGATTTGCTCACAGGGCAAAATCCGCCTGCCCGGAAAAGGAAGCAAAGGTATATCAACTCCCGTCCCGCCGCAGCGGCAGCGCCCTCGTTAGTCTGCGTCGCTCTTGGATTTCTCACGGCTCTTGTAGACATTGTACTGATTCTTGCACCGTGAACTGCAAAAGGCGGCGTTGGACCGGCTGCCCAGAAACACCTTCTGACAGTGCTTGCACAGGCGCAGGGGCTGGTCACCGTCCACCAACATGAAGCTGAACATCATCTGGATGCCCAGCAGCAGGGAGTGAAAGTCCCAATAAATAGTGGGCTTATCCAGCAGCTCAATGTGGTAGCTGGGGGCGATCCCGCCGAACGCAGCCATGGCCTTGCAATACAACTCCCGTGCGTCCTCGTCGATAGAATCGTAGTCATTGTAGTACAAAATGGCGGTGGTCAGCGTAAAGGCCCAGTCCTTGAACTGCTGGGCAACCCAATCGTAGGGTTCCGCATATTCCCGCTGAAAGCTCATGTTCTTCGCCATCGGCTCGTCCATGAAAGTCATGGTCAGGGCAACCATCGTCCGGTCACCGGACACATTCCATGTGGATTCAATTCCCTTCTTCACCAAGTCCAGCTGGTCAAAGGGGTAAAACAGAGACAGATATTTGTCTGTCGCCATGGATTCTTCCTTGATAAAATGGTTTTTCGGCAGGTACACCGCCTCATAGTCCATAAAGGACGGCGTGGTGGGCAGAGCGGTCATCAGCCCCAGCAGGCCGTACCGGGTGATAAACTCCATTATCGCCTTTTCCACTTCTGCTTCCGGCTTGCGTCCCATCATCAGCATCCCTACATTCAGGGCATCCAGCACAATGTTGGGGACCTCTTTCAGCGGATTGTAGACATCCGGCTTTGCACTCTTGCTGGGGGTGATGTACAGCTTACCATCTTCTGCCGTTTTCAGCTCGTAGTGATCGTACCTCACCCAATGGGAACGGGACTGTTCAAACAAATTTTTCATCATACACGCCCTTTCTCCTTAATCGTCCCAATTATCAGGGGCGGTTTTTCTTTTTTCTGCGCTTGGTCTTGTTCTCCCGCCGGATCACGGCGTCCTTGCCCTGTTTTCTTGCGATTTTCGAGTATTCCTCCAAAAACTGGCGTTCCCGCAAGGTCAGGCTGCCGACATGCTCCTGCTTGCCGCACAGATGGTCATACATCTGGCGCTGCAATTTCTTGTGGATGGTTTTCCGCAGCTTGCGGATGTTACGGTCAGACTGCCCACGCACAGCGGCAAGCCGGGTAGTGCTGTACAGCCTCAAAGAGAGGAAATACAGAACTTCCTTATGTTCCTCGCTTAACTCCTCCACCATGCGGGAAACAAAGGCATCGGCGGTCAGGTTGTGCATCTCATAGGGGCAGTCAAACAGAATGTCCAGAAAATTCCCGGCCATCAGCTGCCGGTATGCTGGGTTGTTCATCCAGCGGGGAATGAGTTTGGGTTCCGGCACTGCCTGATATTCCAGCGGCACATCTCCACGGAGGTTTTCGTGGTCCCGCTCCCTGCGCTCCCGGTTCCGGTCCAGCTTGTTCCACTCCTCCACCACGACCCGGAAATCCTTTTCGCTGCGGGCCGCTTCCTCCAGCCGCCGCACAGCTTCCGCCCGAATCTCTCGTTTCAGCCGCTTTTCGCTGACCGGAGCAGCTTCTTCCTCCTCGGTTTCTAGTTCGGCATCATAATCGACGGGATACTCGTCCTGCTCCAGTTCGCTCTCCAGTTCTGTCAGACGTTCTTCCACAAGCGCCTGCTCCAGCGTTTCTTCCGCCGATCCAGGGCCTATTTCATCGTCCCATCCGATGAGGCCACCCTCAGTATCCAGAAGCTCGTCATCAGACAGATACGCCATGACCTCGCCTCTTTCAAAAAATATTTTATGTTTTTTCAAAAATGGTTCCGTTTTACACGCCGGATTTCTCCTATTAGTGAAAGAGTAATCTTAAATCAGATTACATTTTTCGGAACCACACGAATATTGTACAACGACTGCGCCGGAAGCGCAAGAAAGAGAGGTTCTATGGTAAAAACGTCACCCAGCATTTTCTTTCGGAAGGGAGGAAGCGGCAATGACACTGTTTAAACTGGTAAAGCAGAAGATTAGTGTGTCAGATGCGGCGGAGCATTATGGGCTGCAAGTCAGTCGAAACGGTATGACTTGCTGTCCCTTTCACGATGACCAGTACCCCAGCATGAAGCTGAACGAACGGTATTTTTACTGCTTCAGCTGCGGAGCCACCGGCGATGTGATCGACCTTGTGGCGAGGTTATTTGACCTGAGCAGTTACGAGGCAGCGCAGAAGCTGGCTTATGACTTCGGGATTGACCCGGACAATCCACCAGCGGCAATCGCCTTAACTAGACCGGAGCGTCCCCTGTTGAAAGCATACCGGCAGGAGGAAGTGCGCTGCCTACGAGTGCTGTGCGATTATCTGAATCTTCTGGAACGCTGGAAGGTGCAGCGCGCGCCTAAGAGACCGGAAGACGCTCTGGATGACCGGTTTGTGGAAGCCTGCCAGATGCTGGACTATGTGGAGTATCTGGCAGATTTGCTTATTGCCGCCGAGCTGGAACAGCGAGTGAAAATCGTAGAAATACTAAACAAGGATGGCCTGATCGCCAGTTTGGAGGAACGGTTAAAGAGATTGGAAAAGGAGGAAGTTACCCATGAAGAAAAACAAGCAGCCTGACGGAATGCCCGTCTGGTTTGATGGAAAAAGCATCAACGAAGCCCTGTTTTGTGAGGAGTTCTTGCTGGCACACAAGATCATCTTCACAAACGGGGCTTTTTTCACACCCGAAGGCCGTGTGACCGATGAACTTCCCCTGCGGGGAGAAATCTTTGAGGAATTAAAGTGCTGCGCCGTTAGCAACATTCCCCGCAAAATCAGCAACATTGTGGAGCTAATGAAGCTGGCGGCGCTGGTGGAGGATTTCACCCCACAGGCGGACCGGATTCATCTTTCTAACGGCACACTTTTTCTGGATGGGAGGTTTGTGAAGGGAAAACCTGAAATCGTTCGCAACCGCTTCCCTGTGGCCCACAACCCCAACGCCCCGAAACCTGTTCTCTGGCTGAAATTTCTGGATGGGCTGCTCTATCCGGAGGACATCCCCACTTTGCAAGAATATATCGGCTATTGTCTGATTCCCAGCAACAAGGGACAGCGGATGATGGTCATAAAAGGTAACGGCGGCGAGGGAAAGTCGCAGATCGGCGCTGTGCTGGGGACTTTGTTCGGCTCCAACATGAAGGACGGCAGCATCGGGAAAATATCCGAAAACCGGTTTGCCCGTGCGGATTTGGAGCATATCCTCCTGTGCGTGGATGACGATATGCGAATGGAGGCCCTGCGCCAGACCAACTATGTGAAATCCATCGTCACTGCCCAGGGCAAGATGGATTTGGAGCGCAAGGGCAAGCAGAGCTATCAGGGATGGATGTGCGCCCGGCTGCTGGCCTTCTCCAACGGAGATTTGCAGGCGCTGTTTGACCGGAGCGACGGATTTTATCGCCGTCAGCTGGTGTTGACCACAAAAGAAAAGCCTGCTGGCCGTGTGGATGATCCTGACCTTGCTGAGAAGATGAAAGCCGAGGTAGAAGGTATTCTGCTGTGGGCTTTTGAGGGTTTGCAGCGGCTGGCCGCTAATAACTTCAAGTTCACCGAAAGTGACCGCACCAGAGAAAACCGGGAGGCAGTCAAACGGGACAATAACAATGTCTATGATTTTCTGGATTCTGACGGGTATGTTCGCCTGAAAGCCGATATGTCCGCCAGCTCCAAAGAGCTGTACGAAGCATACCAGATTTACTGCACTGAGAACAACCTGCCTGCCCTGAAGCCCCGCAGCTTCAGCGAAGCCCTGATTGCCTGTCAGAGCCGCTACAATCTGGAATACTGCAACAATGTGACCAATGCCGCCGGACGGCGGGTGCGTGGCTTTCTGGGAATCGAGGTGCTGGTGAGAAATCATATATCAGTGTTTTCAGGTGATTCGATGCGTACGTACGTACCGGAGGAATGGAGACGCTAATATCGGGGAGCGGACGCTGTACGTACGTACACTTTGATTGACCGCTGTCCGCTCTTTACAGCAATTCACACAATAATCGAAAAACAGAAAAAGGAGGGCAACATATGAGCAAGCCGCAATATGCCATTCTCCGTTTCGCCAAGTACAAGGGGCCGGAGATTGGGAATATTGAAGCCCACAACGAGCGCACCAAAGAGAAATACGCCAGCAACCCCGATGTGGATATCAGCAGAAGCAAGTACAATTTCCATCTGATCACGCCGCAGCGGAAATATCGTGCGGAGGCGGAGCGGCAGATCAAAGAAGCCGGTTGCCGTACTCGCTCAGACAGTGTTCGAGTCGTGGAAGCTTTGGTAACTGCCACGCCGGAGTTCTTTCAGGGCAAGAAGGAATCTGAGATCAGAGCCTATTTTCAGGAGGCGCTGACATTTATCCAGCAAAACCAAGACCCAAAAACAATCATATCTGCTGTAGTGCATATGGACGAGAAAACGCCCCATATGCACCTTTCTTTTGTCCCGCTGACTGCGGATGGCAGGCTCAGCGCTAAGGAGATCGTGGGAAACAAGAAAAAACTGACCCAGTGGCAGGACAAGTTCTGGGAACACATGGTGCGGAAATACCCCGATCTGGAGCGTGGAGAAAGCGCCAGCCAAACCGGACGTGACCACATTCCGCCCAGAGTGTTCAAAGAGATGACCCGCCTGACCAAGCAAAAAGCCAAGCTGGAAGAACTGCTGGCCGGTATTGGAGCCTTTAACGCAAAAAGCAGAGCTGCCGAGATTGCAGCCTTACTGGACAAGTATATCCCAGCAGTGGAGAAGATGCACAGCACCATGAAGAAGTATCAGGTGGCATTTACGGAAACCACCGTGGAGAACAAAAAGCTGAAACAGGAGAACGCCCATCTGGAGCAGTCTCTGGAGAAAGCGACCCAGGAAAGCACCTTGAAGCAGCTGGCCGATGCCAAGCTGCGGCGGGACTATGATGACGCTGTGGCAGTTCTTGAGCGTATTCCAAAGGAAGTTCTGGATGTGTATACCTGTGGCTCCGGGAGAAAGGAGCGGCCTATTGAGCAAAACTTGTGACCGCCATATGTGGCGGCTTTTTCTTTGTACGTATATGCAAATCTATTATGGAGGTACACCATTTGGCAAAAAAGAAAAAGGTAAATGATTACGGCACCGGGATTCCACAGCACGAGATGGAGGCTTTGGCTCGTGTGCTGCTGCCGGAGATTGAAAAGTTTTATGCCAGCGAAGAAGGGCAGCGTCAGTTTGCCCAGTGGAAGGAGGAACAACAGCTGAAACAGCATATGGCTAAAGCTGGATAAAACAATCGCCGATCAAGTGCTCACTTCGGGCACTTGATATACATAATACCAAATTATCTTTATGCCAAAGGGGACATTCAAACCATATTTACTGTGTGAGCTGTTTATACACGAAAAGGCGGGCTTTCCTCAAACCAACGAGGAAAGCCCGCCTTTTTTCGTTTATCGGATTAAATCCAGGTTTTCTGTAAAAAGAAGAAATCCGAACCCATCTCCAACTTGGAAGATTAAGTTCGGATTTCTATCTTTTGGTCCGAGTGGCGAGAGTCGAACTCGATTAAAACCTAGTAATAATGCGGGTTTGTGCGTTTGGTCCGCATTTAGTCCGCAGTTTTCGTTGATTTTCTCTTGTTTCAAGACAAAAAACAGGCGGCCAGATATTTTTCTGGCCGCCTGTTTTTATGCTTATTACTCTACCCGAAACCGCCGCGTGATAACCATTTCCTGCGTGGTAAGTTCCCCTTTTATCTCGTCCACGCTGTCTTGAATCTTGTCGATTTTCTGCTCCATACGGTCCATCTTTTCAGCAAGCTGCTTATGTCCATCCGCAATCTGGCGAATCTCTTTTTTTACATCACTTTCGATATACGCCATAACACGGTTTTCCGAAGCCGCTATTTGTGCGATCATTCGTTCCTCCGAAGCAGATACCGCCCCATTGATAAGTTCGCTTATCGCCTGCAAGTCCTCTTTCGTCAACATAGTGTCACCCTCCGTTTCATCGCACCCATAGTATACCACGCCGGGCAGGCTTGTTCAAGAATAGTCTGCCCATTTATTCTGCTGTCAGTGCCCTTGGGCTGCACAGGTCTGTGCGGGACAGCTCCGCGAATGCGTCGCCCGCTGTCTGTATCAACAGGCTGCGCAGTGCTTCAAATTCGCTGCGTTTACGGTTCTGCCGTATCAGTTTGCCCAGAAGCAGCACAGCTCTTGCAGCTTCCTCCGCACTGTCCAGCCGCTCCAGCATCATTTTGTTGTGCTCCACGTCCAGCACCGGGTCCGGCTCCGGGGCTGGAAGCTGTGCTTTTTTCGCTAGCGCCGCGCGCATTTGCTCAAACGCCGTCACATAGGCCGCCGTAAACAAAACGCCCTTGCGTCCCGTCAGTTTGTTCGCCACCATGTCGCAGCCCTTTTTCGTCAGGAGGTAGCAGGGGCGCTCTTGGTTTTTTTCATCTCCATAGCTGCTTTCTATGAAAAATTCAACGAGCGAAAAATTTCTCCCGTTGGTGTCATTTTCTCCCCCGTTATTCTCTGCGATATAAGCGCAATATGTACGAATTGTTTTCAAGAGGTCCCGGTGCGGCCTTTCAATGGCCTTTGCCACCTGCCGTGAATCCACCACCTGCACGCCCCTGTGCTCGAACACCGTTAAATTCTCCATGCTGTAAGCTCCTTTTCGGTACTTGTAAGAAGCTTCCCCATCTGATATACTGATTTCAGACGGAGCATGCTTCTGTCTGCTGGGCACTCGCTTTTCTTTCTGAGGGAGCGGCGGGTGCTCTTTTTATTTGCCAAGCTCTTCATCCACTTTTTCGTTCAACCATTCTGCTTTTGTCCTCCCTTGTCCCGCAAGTTTCATTTCCAGTCGTTCAATCTTTTCGCGGTCAAGCATAACGTTGAATTGCTTCATGGTCTTACGTCTTTCACGGAAGTACTCGGCCCTGCTTTTTCCGGCCACTTTATCGCCTCCTTTTGTAGCCTGCTACAATTATATCATGTAGCATGCTACATGTCAACGTTTTTCCAAAAACCCGGCAGCCTGTTGCGGCTGCCGGGTTGCTGTTATTCATATGGGTTCTTCGCCGTGCTTGCAAGGCTGAACAGAAACGCCTTTTGTGCCCGGTCCAGTCCTGTACTGTCCAGCCAGGCTCGCAGCTCGTCCTTGTTCAATGTGCCGCTGTTGTTGGTATCCGCATACCGCATCATTTCCGAATAAGCGCTTTCCAGGCCGTATTCTGCGGCCTTTTCATAGTTCATCCGCTGCTTGTCGCTGGCGTATTCATACCAGAGCGCGGCCTGTTGTTTCTGCGTCAGGCCCCGGCCGTTCATGGCACTTTCCAGCTCCTTCGTAGAAACGCTTCCGTTTTTGTCCGCGTCCAGCATGGGCAACATCAAAATATACTGCTCTCCGGCGCCCACTGCCTGTGCCGCTTTGTATTTTGCCTTGGCTTCGTCAGAGGCATAAACCTGCCACACCGCCGCCTTCTGCTCTGGCGTCAGCCCGTGGCCTTCCAGTCCCTGCGTCACCTCGCCGGCCGAAAGCGTGCCGTTTCCGTCAGCGTCCATCGCGTCCATCATGGCCCTGAACTTTTCGCCTTCAACGCCTGCGCCCGTGGCCGCGCGGTATGCTTCCGTATACTTTGCGCTTTTGGCCCGGAACCCGCTGTCAACATAGTCCTGTGCCATCGGCAGGCTGTACGGCCCGAACAGCGCCGCCTGTGCGTATGTTCCCAGCGTCGGATTCTCCACCGGGAACTTCATTGTTTCCCTTCCCTGGCTGTCGTATCCAAACTGCCCGCCATTCGCCACAGTGGTGATGCCCTCAAAGGCTTTTTTCAGTTGGCCGCCGCCCAACGGGGGAAGGATATAAAACGCGGGTTTTGCCAATTCCTTTCCGATGCCTTGCAGCGCGCGTCCGGCGTCTTTTTCGCCGCTTATCCAGTCTGCAGCATTAGACCCCAGCTTTCCCAGGTCGGGAAGCGCACTGCTGATGGGCACCCTACCGCCGTCCATGAGACCACCCACAAATGGCAGTTCTTGCGCTACATTCCCAATAAGCGAACTAGTTGCCTGCTTTACATCTTGGCGCTGTGTGGTAAAATCCACGCCTTCGCCGCTTATAAGCTGCTGCGCCGCGTCCACCGTATTCGGCAGCTGGTATCCTGTGTAGTCTCCAACGGCTTCATTCGCAATGCCCAAGAAGTCAAGCGCCGGGCGTCGGCCCACCAGCTTTTCATACAGGTCATTGAACAAATACGCCCCGATCGTGTACTTCATCAGCCCGGCAACAAGCGCGGCCATGCCTTTTTCTTTCAAGTCGTCGGGCAGGTCCTTGAACAGGTGGCGCAATTGGTTGTTTACCTCAACCTGATACATCGTCAGCAGCCGTGTCAGCGGGTTTTTGCGTTCAAACACGGTCGGCAGCGCGCCTTTGCTCCGGTCCGCCATCAAACTTGCCGCGTATCGGTCCGCCTCCTGCATGGCGCTGGATGCATCCATTCCCGCCTTGATGTTGTCATAGTATTTTGCGCGTGTCACGACATTGCTTGTGAAGTCGTCGATATACGCCATCGGCTTCGTAAGGGTCTCGCTCAGCTTCTGCAGCTTTGTCATGCTCAACGGGCTGCTTCCCCGCCGGTTCGTCAAAAACACGCTTGTGTCGGCAAACCCGTCGTCCTTGTAGTAGGCTTTTGCTGTCTCCCGTGCAGCGCGCACAAGGCTTCCCGTGCTGCATTCGGCGCTTGCCTGGGTGATCGGGATAAAGTTCGTCAGCCAGCTGCCCGGATTGACGGCCACCATGTTTGCCGCAACGCGGTTTTCAAGGTTGGACATCATCTGGTAAATGCCCCGTCCCAGGTCGGCCTCAACGCCCCGGTCGTTGATACTCTTTTTCCCCGCCAGTATGTTCGTGTATTCGTGCAGATCTTGAACAAAATTACTTAAATGCGATTTACCTTTGCTGTACAGATCTTTCACGAGCGATTCTCGCTGTTCTTCTGTCAGGTCATCCTTGGCGCGGATGTCCTGCACCTCCTGCTTGATGCCCTTTTCGCTGTTTTTGAAGCGCACAGCGTCCTCCAGTGCACGCAGCCGCTGGATGTCCTCTGTGTGAAAAATCACATCTGCGGCGGTTTCAATGTAACGGTCAAACCCTTTTAGCGCGTCATAGGTTGTTTCAAATCCCGTGCGCTGCTTTGCATTCGGGTTGTATTTCCGGCCCGGGCGGAAAGTATACGTAAGCCCTGCAATGTCGGTCGGCAGTTCGTCCTTGCGCGTGTTCCAGCCCAGTTTTTCGGCTATTCTGCTCAGCAGGCCATCCGGTTGGCTGTCCGTAAAATGTGGGAAGTAGCCGCTTCTGTACTCAACAGGCGCATATCCGTTTCGCATATACGCCTCGTTCATCTGCTCAAAAATGGCGTCATATTCCTTGCGGAACAGCTCCAGCCCGCGGTCGATCTTGTCCATGTCCAGCTGGCTGCCGTATTTCTTCCGCATTTCCTCCGCCGTCCGGCTCAAAAGCTCAAGCTCCGCTTCGCTGCGCTTGTTTCCCATCGCTGCGGCCGCCTCCGCGCCCTGTAACTCGCCGTATACCTGTAAATATTCGCTTTCGGCCTGTGTCAGGTTCAGCGCAGCAATTCTTGCCCTCTGCTCGTTTTTCCAGCGCGTGGCCTTCGCCTCGTTCGCGTGCACGGGCGTGAAATACTTCTCCGTCAGCGCCCGCGCCTCCGTGCGGTCCGGCACAATGTCCCGTATGTTGCGTTCCATCGTTTCCAAGCGGTACCCGTACCCGCGGCGCTTATCCTTCCAGGCATCGCTTTTGGCAATGTCCTGCGCCGCCTCGCTTGCAAGGCCCGCGCGCCGTTGCGCGTTGTATTCCTTCACAGGCGCAAGGCTGTCCTGCACGGCTTTCTTTGCGGCATATACACGCAGAATACCGCCTCGGTTTTCTCCCTTTACGTCCTCCGGGTCGATATCGCCGCGCAGCAGCTTGTCCACCGTCCGGCTGTCCTGCTCTGTTAAAAGCTCGTTTGCAGTGATCTTATCAGCCTGGCGGCGCAGCCGTTTGGCCGTTTCATACGCGGCCTTCAGCGCATCGGTGCTCACGGGTGCCGGCACGCTCGTTTTTTGTTCCCGTGCCTGCCGCTGCGCCGCCTGGTCCGCCTCATACCGCTGCACGCCTTTTACATCCCGTGTCAGTTGCTCCACGGCGTCGTCAAAACCATTTCGTGCATAGGCCTTAAAATCGGTGGCATCGTCCCCATAATAAGCGTCCAGTTCAACGCCCGTTTTCCGAATGCTGCGCGCCACTTCACCAATGCGCTCCAGCTGGTCCAGCGGTGCGGAAAGCTCTGCGTCAAACAATTCAGGATACCTTTCGGCAAGCTCCGCGTATTTCACGTCGATAGGCGTGCCGCCTTCGTTCGTCAGCTTCAAGTCTCCAAAATACTGCGTCCGCATGTCTTTGTATTCCCGGCTGCTTCGGCTCTCGCTGTCCAGCGTCAGTGCATTGCCCCGCAGCTCGTCTTTCAGCTCCTTGTACTGGTTGTAGTATTCGTCCATCACCACAATGCCGCGGTCATACGCCGCATTGAACACCTCCGAAGCCGTGGTTTCGCTTACCCCGCCGTTTTGCTTGATCTCTGCGGCCATAGCGTCCGCCAGCGGTTTCAGGTATTCGCGCCGCGCGCCCTTCGGCACGCTCAATGCATCGCCTACGCGGTCCACAAATGCGTTTTCCCGCCTGTTTTGGATGCGCTTTGATTTTTCGTTGCCTGCGGCAGTGCCGGGTTTTTCCGCGTTTGCATTCAACTGCAAACCGTCCCCCGTCGCCGCTGCCATGTCCGGCATCCCCTTCATGGGCGGAAGTATAACGCCGGGCGTATCGGCTTCTGCGTTCCGCCGGGCGCCGCTTTGGGCCGTGTCTCCCCCCATAGGCGGCAGAAAACGCCCGCCGTCTGTTGCATTTTCGCCGGATTGTGGTACAATATTATTAAAAGATGTGGTCGCGCCACCGATTGAAGCGGGTTCGCCTGTGACGGAATCGGTCTTGATGGCGTTGGCCGCATCTTTTTTTTGATAAATAATATTTCCGTTCTGGTCCACGACCTCATGCAAATAATATCTATTGTTTTCGGTGCTTTTAGTCACTACGGCGGCAATATAATTTGTGTCGGCTCCTACTTTCACAGGGGCAGCGAAAACCAGCGTATCATAGCCTCTTCCCTTCCAGTTTTGCTGTGTGTCGATCTGCCGTCCCTGCGCGATTACCTGCGGCACAGCTGCAAAAGCTGCCGCTTTTCTCCGCCCAATGCCGTGCGCCATGCTATCCTTCACGCCCCGTTCATCCAAAACCACTTCACCAAGTCCACGCCGGAACACCTTGTTTCCCAGCGTGCGGAAGTAATCACCCACCTGCTGCACAAGGTTCTTTTCGGTGTTTTTTGCAAACTCTTTTCCTGTGATTTCAGCTACGGGCTGCATCCCTTGTATTTCCGGGATGCTTCCGCGCAGTTTTTCCAGCAATTGCGCATTCGTGGCTTTTGCTTCCGCTTTAGAAGCTGGCATAGCCTGCTGTGCCATCGGCATCCGGATAACAGGCAAAGACTTGGAATCCCCCTGTTTCTGCGGTATAATAGTGTTCAAAGATGTGGCAGCGTCACCGATTGAGACGGGGTTCCCGTCAACATAGTCGGTCTTGATGGCGCTTGCCGCATCTTTTTTTGCATCCTGTGCCGCTTCCGCCTCCGCCGCCCGCTGGTCGGCCCGCTGTTCCAGCATCGGCAGTGTAAAAAGCTGCTGTCCCGTGCGCGCGTTCATCTGGTACAGCTCGCCCAGGTCGGCGTTTGACAGCTTTGCCCCGTCCGTCGCACGCCGGGCAAGTTCTGCCGCCAGGCTCAGCCTGTCCGCATTGCCGTCCACGTCGCCGTCCGCCGGCGCACGCAGCCCCTCGCTGATCACGTCGTTTGCTCCTCCCAGGGCGTTTATTTTTGCCCCGGTGCGTCTCGTCCGGATATCGCCCGGCGCGTTCATCGCCGCGCTGGTAAGTGCGCCCAGCAGCATCGAATACGCCGTATCCTGTAAGATCTCCCCGCCGCTGCGCCAGTCCTCCCGGTTCAGGTACATCTTTTCCAGCTGCGAGCCAATCAGCTCGCTCAACGCTTCCTCCAGGCCCTCACCGAAAACGTCCGACAGCCGTTTCACGGCCCTCCGTCCCGCGCTGCTGCCCGCAACGCGCTGGATGACTTTGTCCATCCAGCCGCCGCCAAGACCGGGAATACCGCCCACGATTTTCTCTGTCGCGCCCTCCGTCGCGCCCGAAAGCAGGCCGTACACCAGCGCCGTGTCCTCGTCCGCGCCATAGGCCCGCGCTTGGGCCGCCGCGTTTCCTGCGGCGGAGGACATCAGGTTCACCATGCCGGGCAGGCTTTTCAAACCCTCCTCCAGCCCTTTCCCCCACGTGCCCCCAACGACCTTGTTCAGCACGATATTCGGCAGCATCCCGCCAATGCCGGACGCAACGTCGCCGCCCACCTTCCACAGGCCCGTGGCGCCGTATTTTTCATCCAGCCCCTGCGCATACTCCGCCGCTTTGGTGCTGCGCAAGCGGTCGGCGGCAGCGGGAAGCTGCTCCGCCACGGCTTTGTCCGCCGCCTGCGTGTCCTGGGCATACTGCGCATGCTTTCCGCCGAACACCGCCGCCCAAAAGTTCTGCATGTCCCGCAGGTTCACGCCCGTGTCCGTCACATAGCCGTTTGTAAGCTGCGCGTTTACCTGCGCGCGGGCGTTGTCCAGAATATTGTTGTACGTGCCCTCCACGCTTGTCGCTGCGCCGCCCAGGGTCTTTTCGGCAATGTATGCCGCCTTGGATTTTCCCGGGTCAATGCCCGTTTCTGCCGCTTTCCGGTGCAGAACATCTCCTGCCCACTGCCCGATTTGCTGCCCGACAATCGCCGTTGGGTCCATGCCGAACTGCTGGAACTGCTGCGCGGTTCTCTGCTGTGCCTCTCTCTGCCTTTCCTTCTGCGCCATAGGCATCAGAACAGGGCCGCCGCTTTTCACGGCGGCCCTGTTCTGTTTCTGCGCAGCTGTTTTAGGTGTATCGACCGATACACTTTTTGATGCTGGTACAACGGGAGTTCTGCGTTGCAGCTCTTTCTGATATACTTTTTCAAATTCTTGCCGGTATATCTCCTTTTCTTTTTCGCTCGCGTTCTTAAGGTTCCATTTCGTCACGGTTCATTCCTCCATGTGTTTATATATCACTGAATCGTCAAGCCCGGGAAGCTCTTCGGGGACCAATTCAAAAGAGGATTTTGAGAATTTTTCGGCGCCATCTCCATGCCCTGCGTTATACCCGTTAGCCGTTCTTCGGCCTGTTCGTCTTTAATTGCTTCATATCTGGCCCGGGCGGCTGCAGCGGCCCGAATTTGCGCGGCAGTATTATCATTCTGCTCATTGTTGGACGCAGCAGGCTGTGTTGTTAGGCTTCCTTCACTTGTGCCCCCGCCGCCGTATGCCCTATAAAGCGCCGCCGCCTGCTGCTCGGCAAGCGCCTGCTGCGCTTCCATCAGCGCCTGGTTCTGTGCCGCCTGAATCTGCGCCAGCGTCTGCGCTTTGTTTTGCTCAATCTGTGTCAATCCGCTGGTGTATGTATTGTCGTAATTCAGCAGACGGTCCAGGCTCGCCGCGGCAAGGTCTGCAAGCCGGTCCTGATAGTCCTTGTCATAGGCTGCCTTTGCCTGGTTGTATGCGTCAAGGTCGCTCGCCTTCCCCTCGGCCAGCTGCGCGGCCAGCGTGGCAAGCTGGTCATTCCGGCTCAGGTCCAGTTCTCCGCGGGCGTTCCCGTATTCGTTCGCCAGGCCCAGCATTGTGCTTTCGCTCGCGCCGCCGCTGCGTCCCATCGCGGCCAACTGCTGGCCCAGGTTACGGTTTTGCATCTGGTTTGCAATGTATGCCTGCTGCATGGCACGTTCGGTCGCGCTGTTCACGTCTCCCGTGGCCTTGTTGTAGCCTTCCTCTCGCAATGCCAGCGCGCTGTCGTAGCTTCCCTTGGCCGCGTCAAGCAGCGAATTGTATCCAGCAAGCGCCGCAGCCTCCTGTTTCGCCCGGGCCTCCGCCTCCGCCGCCTTCTGGCGTTCGTACTGCTGCTGCAAAATTTCCGCCTGCCGCCGCGCCGCTTCTTCCGCCGCTGCCTGCTGCTGGGCATAGAATGCATTCAGCTGCGCCGTTGGGTCATATGTCGTTGTTGGTCTGCCGGAGTAACTGTTTTTATCGTTTGTACCGCTTGTGCCGCTTGTGCCGCTTGTGCCGCCGCCCTCGGAAGTGCTCCCGATGTATTGGGGCACGCTCGGTTTTCTTCCGAATTGCGTGCCGCTCATGCCGCCGTTGTTTGCAAGCTGTTTCCGCGCCTGATCTGCTATTTCTTTGTGCGATTGATACCAGGCTTGGTCCTGCTGTGTCCTTTGCGCGCCTTTTTCTGTGGCTGCCCCCCATTTATCTTTCCAATTACCTGTTCCTTTCGTGTATGCCATTTTCAAAAGCTCCTTTCCAAAACGGCCCGCCCGCATCACGCCGGGCGGGCCTGTGTTGTATTTATTCCGTTTTTCCGCCCGTCAGGCTTTCCCCCACGTCCTCCGTGCTGTTCTTCACCACAGCGAGGATTTTTTTCAAAAATCCTGGCAGGGGCGCGCCCAGCGCCGCCGCATTTTCGCAGATGCTCCCCAGCTCCGTAACGATGTACCAGCACAACACCAGCGGGCACACAAGCACCGAATATTCAAACGGCAGCTTGATTGCTGTGATATTGTTGATGATGATTCCCAGCAGGCCATCCAGCGCTGCGGCCACCACAACCACGACAAGCATGCCGCCTTTATGCCATAGCCCGGCGCGGGCCGTGGCGCTGGACCAGCCGTCCTTTTTGCTGCCTGCCACGCTCCCGGTAATCCAATCCAGCAGCATGCAGGCTGCAAAGCCGATCACCAGCCAGCCCATCCATCCAAATACAGCCGTAATAGCTCCGGCAATGCCCACCACAGCCAGCTTGATTTTGTTCAGTGTCTCCATCACACTGCACCTCCCAGCGCGGCTTTTGCCGATTCAATTCGCCGCAAATATTCGCCCGCCTGCTCGTTTGCCTTCGTCTCCCCAGCCTGCGCCCGGTCGGCGCGCTGCGTTTCTTCGGCAGCACGCTTGTCCGCTTCATCCGCGCGGCGGGCCTCGGCATCCGCCCGGGCGTTCGCCGCTTCAAGCTGTGCTTTCAATCCTTCTGCAGCATCGCTCGTGCCGCCTCCCTGCGCCACGCAGGCTGTGAAAGCGTCGCCCGGGGAGAGCGTCACAAGCTGGCAGCGGTCGGCCAGCACCACGGCGTAACGCTGCACTCCCGCCACGAAGATGCGCACCCAGCTGTATCCGCCGGAGCTGCCCACCTCGGCCTGCACCGGGTAGCATGTCCCCTCAATCAGCTTGCCGCCGTTGTAGGACTTGTCCACCGCATTCACATCGGGCGCGGTGAACACCTCACATTTGCCGCTCGTCACTTTTAGAAATTTCATACCGTCGTCCTCCATCCCGTTGATTGCTGTACCATATGTGCCCACGGCGTTGGGGTGCCCGGTGTATGCGGTTGGGTCAAGCCCCGCCCCGGTGGTCGTGGCCCGCACCTCAAAATGGCAGTGTGCAAAGGGCGGGCTTGCCAGCGCCGCGTTGCCCGTGTTGCCCATCACCGCCAGCGCGTCGCCGCTTTTCACCCGCTGGCCCACGGATACCAGATTCCGCGCGTTGTGGCAGAAATACAGGTAGTTCACCGCGTCCGGCGTCTGGCCCGCGTCCAGCTCCACGCACACATACCAACCCCATTCCCACGTTTTGCTGCCTGTGGACTTGTCCACTTTGCGGGCCGTAATAACCCGCCCGGAAATGCTTTTGCCCTTATAATCAGGCATCAGGATGGTGGTGCTATCTAATCCTTCCTCATCACTGCCGCCGTGCCAGCCCTTGCCGTTGTTCCGGGTATAGCCCCACCGGCTGTACCCGTACCGCACCCGCACGCGGCCCTTAAAAATTGCCATATGTCATGCCTCCTTTACAGCCCCAGCGCGGCAAGCTGCTGCTCCACGAACGTGAGCTGCTCAAGTGAGGCAACGAGGTGCACTTCCTCGGCCGGCTCGCCCGTCGCATAATTCACTTTTGTCACGCACTGTTTGCCGATGGAGCGCGGATAGGTGAAATCTGCATAAATGTTGGTGTACTCTTTTTCCGGGTTTTCCGCGTCGATGTTCTGCAAGGTGATTTTCTTTGTCGCCTCGGCATCGGTCATCAGGGCGTAAAACTCATCCAGTGTCATTGCGTCCGCCGACATGTGGATTTCAAGGTGGCTGCGCGCCGTGGTGGACATGGACGGGTAACATGCGGTCTCGGGCAGTACCTCGTAGGCGCTGCCGTTTTCCAGTGTGATTTTCAGCATTTTGTGTACCTCCTATACAACATAAATTTGTGATATGTACATCTTGTGGAACGTCAGGAATCGCCAGTTAAAATAAGCTGTGCCGTTAAAACTGAACGGGATTTGAAGGTGAAAACTCTTTGCTGTGTCGCCTATCTTCATATACTGATTGCAAATATTCGGGTTATAGTCATTTGCAACGCTGGAAAGCCCGAACCAATCCTCACCGTAGTTTGCTATGTTCAGTTCATAATTTCCCACAACGTGCAACATACTGTATCCGGAAACGTTATATCCGCCGCTTATAATTTTTAGCTGCGTATCACCATAACCGCCGCGGGCTATCAGTTTCCCGTTTTCATTTTTGTTAAATTCGTAGTTGTTGGGATAGGCGCTCCAGTGCACCCAAATATTTCCGTTATTCCCTATTACGCCGTTATTGTAAATGAAAAATTGCTTTTGCCAAACAAGGTTGTTATTGTGATAAACCTTGTTGCTGGCATTACTGTTGTAATACACATTGTTCGACTGTGGGACGTTGTTGCTGTTGTAATATAGCGCCATATTCCCACCGCCTCACGAATAGTTGATCCACAAATTGCCGTCGTAGCCCATGGTTATATTGCTGGCCCGCCGTGCATTGGAAAGCCTGCCGTCGTTGCCTTGGCATACGGTGCCCGCCGCTGAACCAAAGT
>ERZ856578.3201-NODE-3201-length-25049-cov-8.551818_pt1 | contig 25049 bp, 24 predicted proteins | sample MGYA00514384_ERZ856578 | MGnify/ENA primary metagenome ERZ856578 (study PRJEB29103, sample SAMN06111958) | human gut metagenome | biome: human gut; feature: ankylosing spondylitis patient; material: healthy_person | host: Homo sapiens | place: China:Hangzhou... | reverse complement strand
CTTCGGAACAGCGATGCGCTTATGCGCGTCGCTGTTCCGAGGCGTCGCGGCCCCGCTGGGCTGCGTGATCCAGTGAGTGCGCTATTGGTTACGTGGTGAGCATTTGTAACCATTGATTCCGCCATGCTTTTATATTCATACATTTCCCGGTTCTCTGTGAACCCCCACTATCAGCAACAGCTCTATCTCAGACCACCTCTCGTCGTGTTTTTCAACTTCGCTCACAAACGGCCCATGTTCGCTTTCGCGGGTAAAAGCGAGTACACCCTCGGCTTCGCTCAAAGAATCGCACACAACGGCTCACACGCCGAAATAGGGGCGTTTCGGATGGGGGGTGGTATCACTACCCTCGGAGCGTTCCGCACGTTCACAAACATCCCCGGGCCGGGTATCAGAACGGCGCACTTTGCCGCTTTTGGGTCTTGGCCCGGGGTGCTCTCGAAGAACACAAAGAGCCTTTGGAATAGCGATGCGCTTATGTGCGCTGCTGTTCCAAGGCGTCGCGGCCCCACTGGGCTGCGTGATCCAGTAAGCACGCTATTGATTATGTGGTGAGCATGATTTGCCACACATCGACCACATCTCTATCGGTGGTTTCCACTCACTGCTACCATGTTGCCTTTCAGATATCGGATAATGTTTAACGGAAATCGTAGAATTGTGAAGGAAAAGCAGGTTGCGGAAAATGAGCTTAAATGTTAGATTGATGTTAGATTTTTAGGGAGGAAGTTGCAAAATGCTGGATTGCCTTTTTATCGGTTCCTCAACGAAGGATACACTTCTGCTGGTGGATGCGCCGCCAGCCTCCGATCAACGCATTGCCGCTTCGGCAGTGGTTCACACCTGCGGAGGCGTTGCTTCTGTTGCCGCTTCCGCATTTCAAAAGCTGGGCGGCAGCGCGGGCCTAATTACGGCGGTCGGAGACCCTTCTGATGTCACGGACTTTATTACAAAAAACATCATGGCCAGAAACCTTCCCTATGCGTCACTGCTTTGCGTACCCGGGACAAACTCCCCATTCAGCGCAATTCAAGTTGAATCGAACAGCAAACGATGTATCACCCATTTTGGCGGCTGTATTCGGCATCTAACATTAGATATGCTGGATAAACAGGCTCTTGCTGATGCAAACATGATTCATCTCGGGGGCTTAGAGGAGCATTTCTGTGCGGAACTGGCTGTTTATTGCAAAGAACACACCGATGCTCTCATTTCTGTGGACGGAGGAAATCTTTCCCGGGAGGCCACAGACCGGATGCTGCCTTATGTGGATGTATTTATCCCGGATGACAAGACCGTATTGAAAACGCTGGGATGCTCGCCGGAGGATGCCTGCCGCTATTATGCAGAGAAGGGTGTACGCATCAGTTGTGTTACCATGGGTGACAAAGGCTCTGTCGCCTATGCGCACAATACGTTCCATTATGCGCCTCCTGCAAAGGTATCTGTTCTCGACACTACCGGGGCCGGGGACAATTTCCATGGCGCCTTTTTGTACTGCCTGACACAGAAGTGGGATCTGGACCGGACACTACGGTTTTGCAATGCCTTTTCCGGCCTGACCTGTCAGGGATTGGGCGGTTTGGCAGCAGAGCCGACACTGGAAGAAACCTTGCAAAAGATGGAGGAATGAACATATGTCTTTGGTTACATTAAAGGAAGTCCTGGAAATTGCCGAGCGGACCAATACCGCGATCCCCGGCTTCAACATCGACAATATCGAAATCCCGGAGGCAATCATGGAGGCTGCCGAGGTCGAGAACTGCCCGGTCATTCTGACAATCGGGCAGGGAGCCATCAACGCCGGCGGGCTGCGGCATCTACCGGATGTCGTGCGGCGGATTGCGGAGAGCGGCAGAGTGCCGGTGGTCATGCATCTGGACCACGGCATCAGCTACGACCGGGCCATCACTTGCCTGAGGGCCGGTTTTACTTCTGTCATGTATGACGGTTCCCATCATCCGTTTGAGGAAAATGTTCGGGAAAGTCAGGCGGTGGTACGCGCCGCTCACGCTGTGGGTGTGTCTGTGGAGTGTGAATTAGGTGCCATTTCCGGCGTAGAAGACGGTATTGCTCATAACAACACAAATTTGGTGGATTTGGATGAGATGAAGCGCTTCATCTCAGTGGTGGATTGTGATGCGCTGGCCATTGGCATCGGCAATGCGCACGGCATCTATAAGGGAATAACAACGCTTACTTTGCGCTCATTTGACGCTTACCTATGCGTGGTCAGGTTTGACGCTTACAAAGCATTCCACAGAAACAAACGAGCTTGCTGTCTAATTACTCGCAGACAGCAAGCCCGTTTGGCAGCGTAAGCAGTTCTTATTTGATACTGCTGTTTTAACTTTGGGTGCTTTATTATTCAGTTTTTAAAGGAAAACGAATCGCTTGGAAGGCGTACTATAGCAGGATCCGCATGTGAGAACGGTGCGTTTACCCGAAAAACTCCCATGAATGGTATTGCAGTGGTGTTCCGCCTAACAGCCTTGCGTCTACAACCTCACCGCAAATCAGTACATGGTCCAATACTGTGTCCATACGCAGCACATGACAGGCGAAGTGTGCAGCAGCATCCTGAAGCATGGGGTCTCCATCTGGCGAATTGACGATCGCAAGGCCGCTCACTTTATCAGCTTTGCGGCCGGATACAGTACCGCATTGCTTGGCTAAATCACACTGATCTGCTTTCAGTACACTGAGAGAAAAATGCTTTGCTTTCTCTATGAGCTCCGCTGTATAATGGCTTTTTCCGATTGCGACCAGAATTGCTTTGGATGAAATCTGCGTTACCCATGCCGCTGTCATGAAATTGCAAATGCCATCGGCACTAACGCCGACCAAATACACGCCTTGTGTCAATGCATCCATTGGTGTCCGCATAAACATTATCTCCTGTTACATATTAACTACTGAATTTCTGCGTCAAGATCAAAGAGATCGGACAGGGCTGAAAAAAGCGTCTTATATTTTTGATATTGCCGCAGATAAATCTCATGATTTTCCTGATTCGGTTCAAACGTTTTTTCTACCTGCACCATAGACTCTACTGCCGTTTCCACGCTTTCGTACCGCCCAGTTGCAACACCAGCCAGAATAACTGCACCCAGACAGGCCGCATCCTGAGAACAGCCGGTGATCCGCAATGTTTGACCAGTAACATCTGCTTTGATCTGATTCCACAGATCTGACTTGGAACCGCCGCCCATCGTACGGATCTGTTGGATGTTCAGCCCCATATCACGGATGCTTTCCAGATTACGGCAGATAATATAACCTAAACTCTCCATAATACTACGGATGAAGTGGCCCTTTGTGTGTTTGAGTGTGGCACCATAGAAAACGCCTTTGGCATTCAAGTTCACATCCGGAGCCATGGAACCCTGCAGGTGCGGCAAAGCAATCAGATTATCCGAACCCGGAGGAACCTGTGCGGCTTCGAGGTCCATCAGATAGTAGGAATCCATTCCGGTTGCGGTCTGTATACCGATCTCATTCTGACAAAAGTTATCCCGAAACCAGCGGAAACACATGCCCCCTGTGGTAAAGGTATGCATCATATACGTGTTGGGCATTGCAAAATAATGTACGGGCATTTGTCTTTTGGGATCATAAGTCAAATGCTCTGTAGGCGCACAGATAGCCAAGGAAGCGCCGATGTTCTCAGAGAAAATCCCGGGGTATATATTGCCGGCACCAACAGCCGCAGCAACTTGATCCATACAGCCGGAACTGATTTTAACATCCGGAGAAAGACCCAGTTTCTCTGCCATCTCAGGTAAAATGCGGCCTACCAATTGGCCAGGCTCAATAATTTCGGGCAGCCATTTCTCATCTACACCAAGAAATTCCAGCATTTCCGGCCAGTATTTCTTTGTCCGGATATCCCAGTATTCAGTCGAGCTTAATAAGGAACATTCAGAGACAAAACGGCCGGTGAGAAGATACAGCATATAATCTTCAAGCAGAAGAATGTGCCGGATGCTGGCAAAGATCTCCGGTTCATGTTCACGAACCCACAGAATTTTCGCAGCAGGCCAACAGGCCTCAAAACTCACCTGTCCCGTCACCTGATAGCAAAGCTCGTCGCCAAAGCGCTCTTTTAACTCTGCTGCCTGTTCCCCAGCGCGGTTATCCATCCATACAATGGCATTGCGCAAAGGGTGTGCTTTTTCGTCCAAAAAAAGCATGGTTTCGCTCTGGACAGAAAATCCAATGGTAGTAATATCCTGTAGATGAAGCCCACCGGCATTCTTCATGGCTGATAGACAGGCTCGAATCGATTCCATATAGATATCGCAGGGGGCTTCTACTACATTCAGCTCTGGTGTCAGCAGAGAATATTCCATAATAGCCGAGGAAATCTTTTGCCCTGTGTAATCAAAAACTGCCGTTTTAAGCGATGTGGTTCCGATGTCAATTCCGAGTATTAGTTCTGCCATGATACCCTCCGCAGAAATGGGCAGCAAATATTATTTTTGCTGCCCATCCCACAATTTACTAAGAATATACCTATATTTTTACCTGACAATCAATGAATGCTGTCCATATAGGCGACAACTTCCTCCAGATTCTTGCGAACACCGGCACCGGGGGCGAAATTCTCAGTAAACAGCGCAGAACCCATAGTGAAAGCCCAAGGGTTGATACGGTTGATGAAATCAATCCGTTCACGGCTGTTGATGCTGCCGGCGATGACTACAGGAGCAGAAATTGCCTTGCAGTATGCTTCTGCCAGTTCAGCCCCCTGTGCATGGCGGAAAGCAAGCAGATCGATACCGTAAACACCCTTATCAATCATTGACTGGGCATTGGCAATGATTTCTTCAAAGCTGCCGGTAAGGACACTGGGGCTTCCGGTAACAGTGCCGCAGAAAGGCAGATACTTAACCTGATGTTCCTGGAGATAAGCATATACGCTGTCAAAGAAGATCGTACCCATCAAGTAGTCAAAGCCCATTTCCACAGCCGTTATAGCACCGGCCATGCACTCTTCTTCAGAGTAAGTAACGACTTCCAGGAATGTAGTTTTGCCAGCAGCTTTCATAGCCTTGATGAGTTCGGCCATCTTGTCATGCTCCAGGCCTACATCTTTAAAGCCCCAGAAATCAACCGGAAGATCCTTGCAGCTATCAAAGACTTCCAGGGCATTCTTTACGGTCTGGTCGTTATGGGTCAGCATAATGATAATTTTAGATTCCATAATTATACTCCTTTGTATAGTGATGCAAAATGTTTGAGGTTCAACGATGCTGCTGATTTTTTAAAAGTACTGGTGCCAGTGCCAGTGCAACGATCAACGATAGAAGCCCTGCTGCGCCTTTTGCCAACATTACAGAAAATACCAGATCTGGTCTCATTTGAAGAGTAAACGCAAAATGATCGCCAAACATGCAGTTAGCACCGACCACAAAGGCTGTATTCAGCAAAACACCTCTGGGGGTCATATCGTTCAGCATATCAAATAATGGAAACAGATTTACAGAGGTAGTCAGCAATCCACTCAGATCGTATTCTTTTAACTGTAGTTTTTGCGCAATTGCTGCAATTGGATGTTTCAGCAAACGCATGAGCACTGCCATCAGAGGAAACACACCGCTTAACACCAATGCAATATTCCCGATTACACTGATCACTTCAGAAAAAGGCGTCAGATCCGGGAAGGGAGTCACACCCAACAGTTCTCTGGCCATGGTCAGCAGCAGACCTGTTAAACTTACAGCAACCAAGAAATTTCCGAACATCTGAAAGGGGCGGACAACGCGCTGCTTAAAAAATAACAGAGCAAGAAACAGCAGTGTAGAGAGCATAACTGCGGGTATCAGATTATGCAGCATTAATGATATTCGATACCCGGCGGTCAGACCTCCAATAATACAACCGAACGGAACAGAAAAAATGCCGATAATAAGTCCATAAACTGCGGCAGGCATATTTCCTTCATGTACGCTCAACATGGTCATAGGAATACTGCACATGACTGCACCGCCTAACATGGAGGCAACAATATACCCATTAAACGCGCCAGCAGCTGGATCCAGTGCCATTTGAGCGGCTAAAGATGCGCCGCCGGAGTCGTTAGCCAACAGCATTGCAGCAAATGCGGAAGGGTCAGCAGTCAGTGCTGTGAAAAATGGGGATACCAGCGGTGTTAGAAATCGGCCTAAAATAGGAGCAAGGCTCATAAAACCGGTCATAGCAATGATCAACTTACCCGTACAACAGATGCCGCGTTCAAATTGACTTCCTATGCCAAAGCGATTCCCCAACAGATAATCAACTGCGCCCAACACTGTGAACAAGAAAAAAATGCTGTTTACAAGGAGAATTGCGTTCATATATGTCGCTTTGCCGAATATTACAGCGCAACGATCATAGCAATCTCAACCAAGTACTTTTCATCCACTGGTGGTGCTATGACTGTATACCGGGCGGGAGCGATATTTTTTTCGCCGCCGAAATACCGGCTGTATGCTGCGTTCATGCCAGCAAAATCCTCTTTCTTTTGCAGAAAGCACCTGCACATTAAAACGTCCTTCAGCGTTGCACCGGCAGCTTCAATCAGCTTTGCAGCATTTTCGATGGCAAGTGCGGTCTGTGCTTCGATTCCATCAGGTACACATCCCTGGGTGTCCTCGCCTACCTGACCGGATACATAAAGCGTATGCTCAATCCGGACAGCTGGGGAATACAGGGCAGGAGCTGCATCTCCAGGAAGAATCACTGGTTCCTTTTTGCTCATTTTATACATCCTTTTTATGATTTTTAGATAGAAAACAACAGATTGCTCTATTATATCATAGGAGCACAGGGGTCAATCCGGCTTTGTAATTGTCACTGTGCCGGCATTGCCATTGACCACCACATGATCACCGTCCTGAATATACTGAAAGATATCCTCTTCAAAATCAGCTACCATGGGACTGCCTACCAGAACTGCTGCGACCCCCACTTTAGAATCTGCATATTTAACGACCCAGCCGGCGGGCCGGATACCAGAGAGATCCATAGGCCCCTGAAAAAGACCGGACCAACCGCAGGAGCCTTTACTGGTGGGAATTACCAAGATCTTACCATCAAAGCTCTCCCCCTCATGAACGTGACCTTTCTCAATAATTTTGCCGGTTCTTCCTTCTACACCGGCCCAGCCCTGAATGCTGTTAGGACAACACATAGCTTCGCCCTCGGCAATACCGGGATAAGCGGGGCGCCCCTTCAATACGATGGTCTTGCCCATATTACTTTCCCTCCCATATACCGGAAACAGCGGCATCTACGCACTGTTCCATGGTTCCGTAATACATTTTTCCACCCTTGAGCCAAGAGCGATTGTAGTGTGCCTGCTTAGCGGCATCTACTGCCATACCGGTTACACCTCGATAACATTCAAACCCTTGTACCAAAGGACAGCCGTTGGTGCCAATATGTGCTCCGGCCTGCTCAATGGCCTCCAGATATCCGGATAGACGAGCTGCCTCGCGGATCGAGCTGCTGGTCCAGAAAATCAACCGCACGCCCTCGTGAACTGTCTTACCCCGGATATAGTCAGCTGCATTGCGGATCTCCTCAAGAGAATAATGGGGGCACCCTACAGAAATCAGTTGAACAGGACCACAACCTTCATCACACAGCATTGCTTCAGAAGCATCGTAATCTTCCTGGGTGATATGGATAACGGGATAATCTTTCTTACCGCCCAGAGCAATGTCCTTAGAAGGAGCTTCCGGCGTAACGCCCTCAATATGACACATTTCAAGGCCGCTGGTCGTTGCAATGGCGGAGAACATCCTCTTGAGACGAATGATGTCCGGCTTGCGGAAAGAACCCGTCACCACAGGTACAGCATTATTATGCTGGATGATTTTCCTTCCCAGTGAGTATCCCATGATATCCCAATCGCGAGGCGTCTCGCAGCGGCATTCAACCTTAACTTCTACGGTAGCCAAACGGTTCTCAGGGATATGCATGCCACATTTGGGGCCGCGGCCTGTAATGGCGGCCCAAGCACAGGCAGCTGTACCATTGGCATTACCACAGGCGCCAAATACGGAATTAGAAAACAACACATTGCTGGATTCCGTGGTCATAAAGGTCTCGCCCCGCATGGGAAGCCACCCATTAAGGTATGGTGTACAGGATCCCACGATGCTGACACCGCCTTGGGCAAAGATGCGTTCCCACGCATGATTTTTCTCATACAGAGACTCCGGCAGATACATAGGCTTGGGATCATATTGATCCACAGCTCCACCATCGGTCTGTACATAAACGTCGTGAGAATAGCCCTCAAACTTCAAAGGCTCCTTTGTCCAAAGATAAGTCCGGCGGAAACTTTCATCAAAATCATCAGATTGTCCATACTCCAATGGAGCCACAGGGGCACAGATGTGAACTTTAGAAATTTCAACCAGTTCTTCTGCGTCCATAACATTTGCAAACTCCACGATATGCTCCATTGCAACCTGCTTATAGCGCCCAAACTTTCCGTCGAGCATCTCCTGCTCGTATTCTGTCAACTTTAGCATAGTGCATACTCCTGTTTCATATAGAATTACGCAGGGTTGGTCTTATTTGCATTTGCAGGTCTTCTCGTAATCAGCTGTCAACCGTTTACCGGTAGGTGTCAGGCAGCAGCCGTTGCAGCAAAGGCCAAGATGATCAGATATTTCACCGCCAACACGGACCATAATGCGGGTCATCTCATCCAGAGGAATCACCACATCAAAGCCAGCACAGACAGCTTCGGCGCAGGATGCCGCAACCGAAACGCCGGCAATATTTCTGGCCAAACAGGGGACCTGTACCAAACCAGCTACCGGATCGCAAATCAAACCCAGAAAACACTGGAGGCTCATGGCAGCAGCATCGCAGGCTTCCTTCGCTGTCCCGCCCATCATCTGAACGAGACCAGCGGCGGCCATGGCTGTACCACAGGCAACTTCAGCCTGACAGCCATGCGCACCACCGGAAAACTCATTTCCATCAACCATCATCAGCACGCCGATGATTCCGGCAGTCATAAGAGATTGATACAGTGCATCCTCAGAGACATCCATATAATCTGCAGCGGACAGCAGCAAGCCTGGTACAATGCCGGAGGAACCGCCGGTAGGCACGCAAACGATCTTCCCCGTTGCATTGCTGTGCTCCATGATCCCCAATGCGCTGGGAATTGCCGCATTCAGTACACCCAATGAAGGCATGGCACCTGCACCGATTTTGTCTTTCATGGAAGCAGCTTTAGCTGTCACAATGCCGTCAAATTTTAGATTGGAATTGAAACCGCCTGCCCGAGATTCGCGCATAATGGATAGCAGCATATTACCGTATTCCCGGACGTGCTCCTCACTCCACCCACTGACAGCCATCTCATAATCAATGGCTGCCTGTGCAGCAGAGCAATGATGCTCTTCACAGTAGGCAATCATGGAATCAGGAGAGTCAAACGGTGCTGTTCTGGAAATATCAGTCACGATGGGATGAATCGGCGCTACAGACCGGAGTCGTGCTACCTCGCTCATAGCTGTAAGAGAAACTTTCAATTCCTTGGAGAACTCTTTTCCAGCCTTGATATTGATAATGGAGTAGGCTTTCCCGGTTACACAACAAATGTCATTCAGGCTTTCTACCTGTGGTGCTATTTTTTTCGCCAGTTCCTCCGCAGCAGATTGAGATGCTTTTTTCAAGAACACAACCAACTCGTAATTGGTACCGTGAATATCCATGGGACAGTCATCAATGTAGTGAATCTTGAAGGCGCCTCCGCCAATGGACTCTCCAATGACAACCATTTCAAAACCACTCTGATCTGTCATGCGAATCCGCACGGTTTCCATGCCGCCCACTGTCAGATCATCGACTTCAGCAAAGGAGACATCCATTCCGACTTCTTTGGCAATTGTGTATGCGGCGTTAAACTCGGGGTTATTCTGCTCTTTGCCTAACAGACCGTTGATAAATGCAACGTCGCTTTTCATACCATAAAGCGTTGTTGTAAAGGCACCCTTGGAATAATACTCTACAACAGCCTTTGCTGGAATTTCCCCCAGCAATTGCTGGCATATTAACCCGATCCGCACAGGGCCGCAGGTGTTGGAACTGGACGGCCCCGGCGTAATAGGTGCCAGTGCGTGGTTAAAAATCGTATTATACTCTCTCATAATATAGTCCTCCAGAAAGGAGCTTAAAGATAACCCAAGAGCTTGGGAAGGAATTCAGCAAAGCCCTGCCAATATGTGGTAATAATCAGAGTAGGGAGCCATGCGCAGACAATCAGAATGAGCGTGGGCTTCAGCATATTCTTCACCTGAGAACCGGTGATACGGCCGGATAAGTACAGCAAGGGCGCCGTCGGAGGTGTAATGTTGCCCATGCCGATATTCACGCCAAGAATAGCCGCAAAATGCAGGGTGCTCACACCCAGCGCCTGCATGATCGGCAGCAGAATCGGCGTCAGCAGGATCGTGTTGGAGCAGTCGTCCATCAGCATACCCATGACCACCATGAACAGGTTGATCATCAGCAGGATCACATACTTGTTGCTGGAGATGGAAGTCAGGAAGCCCAGCAGCAGATCCGGCAGATTCTCCGTCATGTAAAGCCGGCTCAGGATCTGCACCGTCAGAGTCATTGCCATAATCACACCAGCAGTTTTGCCGGCATCAATCATCGCTACCTTATAGGTCTTCCAGTCCAGCTTCTTGTAATACAGAACGCCGATAGGAATTGCATACAGAACAGACAGTGCCGCCGCTTCCGTCGCGGTCAGCCAACCGGTATAGATGCTGCCCAGAATGATCACAGGCATCAGCAGCGCGGGAATTGCGCTCTCACCGTGCTTCTTCCCCTTCTTCAGGCTCTTGGCAGCTTCCGCCTCGGCCTTCAAAGCTTCCTTCTGCTTTGCATCCTCAATAATGTTGTCCGTGAAGCTCACTGCGCGAGACCCGCCAATTCCCTTCTTGTAGAGGAACCCCTGCGTAATGCTCAGCAGGCATACCAGCAAAATACCGGGAATCACCGTCGCGATAAAGCAACCCAAAACGGACACGTTCGCAGCCCAGGCAAACAGAATCATCAGCATAGAGGGCGGGATCAGAATACCCAGAACACCAGAGGAGGCGATCAGCGCACCGATCAGACCATCCGGATAGCCTGCCTGACGCAGCCGGGGTGCCATGATTGCGCCAATGCAGGACACTGTCGCGGAGGAGGAGCCGGATACTGCGCCAAATACCGCGCAGGCAACCACGGTTACCGTACCAAGACCGGTCTTGGATTTGCCAAGCTTCGACTTCTCAACGGCGCCAACCAGCTTCTCACCCAAGCCGCCATTATTGATCAGAGATCCCGCTAACACGAACAGAGGAATCGTCAGCAGCAGAATCGTGTTGATCTTGTTGTAACCGTTCACCAACAGCATCTGCGGATCTGTTCCGCTGCCTACACAGATGATTACGGAAGAAACCAGGAACGCCAGGGGTACAGGGACGCCGATGACCATAATGACAATCAGCGCCAGCAATGCAGGTACTACCAACATAATCATTCGCCTCCTTTTTCAATTTCAGCACTGTTGTCCTTGCCGGTAAGCACGCTGAGTGCTTTTACCAGGTCACGGATCAGATACAGCGTCCACAGAGCAAAGCAAATGAGAATGGGGATCGTTGCGATGATCACCGGCAGCTTATATACAGAGGACTTTGCTCCCAACTGAGCCTGCCAGCTCACATACTTGAAACACCATACCGTAAATACGGCACTCATGGCAGTGCCGATCGTATTCTTAATTACATCGATGATTGCGCGAATCTTCGGATTTGTCGTAAACAGAGACACCATATCTGCGCTGATATGCGTGTCATCGCGGGAAGCGCACGCAGCGCCCATAAAATACAGCCAGAACGCCACAAACAGCGTCAGCTCTTCAGAACCAAACCAATCCACCTTAATGATTCGGAACAACGCATTTACAAGGATCATCAATCCCACCGCGGTACCGGTAATAACCAGGATCCAGTCCTGGATCCATTCCAGCGCCCCGTCTATTTTCTTCAGCACTTTCATGTTCCTATATCTCCTCCTCTGTTCTGGCGTTCCGCTGCCGCACGGGCTTTCCATACGGCAGCGGAATTGCTGCTTAAAAGAAACGTTCTCTTTCTTGCTCTTACTTCAGGCTTTCCTGAACCTGGTCCAGCCAGCCGTCGGGATAGTTCTTCGCCAACTGGGGCCACACATTGGTACGAGAGCTTTCCTGGAATGCAGCCAGCTCCTCATCGCTGAAGGTCACAACCTGGATGCCCTCTGCCGTCAGCTTGTCCATATAATCGTTGCACACGGTTTCAGCCTGGACAGCGGCCTCTGCGCAAATGTCATTCACGATCTGCGTAATGGCCTCCTGATCCTCAGGCAGCAGCTTGTCCCAGGTCTTCTGGCTGAACATGATCATGGTTGCTTCCTGGATATAGCGATAGTCATAGAAGCACTTGATAATATCGCGGAATGCCAGATAGTTCATCTGAGAGGTGCAACCTGCCAGACCGGCCACAACACCGGTCTGCATAGCAGTGTAGGTGTCAGAATAAGGCATAGAGGACACGCGGAAACCCAGGTCGATCAGCTCCAGACTATACACGTCCATCATCGGGGAACGGATCACGCAGCCCTTTTCTGCACCGGGAGTACCGGCGTCGCTCAACTCCTGCATGGTGCCGATGCCGTTAAAGCCCTCACAGAAAATACCGCCCAGATGAATGCCCAGCCCGCTCAGCGCGTCGGTCAGTTCGGAGCGGAGGAAGGAACCTTCGGAATACACTTCCAGCAGCGTATCATAGTCAAATGCCAAGTACGGCAGCATGGTTGCAGAGACGCGGGCGTCATAAGATTCCACGGGAGAGATATGCGCCACATCCACGGAGCCGAGCATCAACTCGTCAAACACGTTGGTATAGTCGCCCAGAGCGCTGTCGGAGTACAGCTCCACTGTTACACGCCCCTCTGTGGCTTCCTTGATTCGGTCGCACATCTCCTGATCTAGCTTATTGGCTACGGAGTCACTGCTGTGCTGATTGCCCATTTTCAGCGTAATTGGGGTAAAGCTGCTGCTGTCACCGGGCGCTGCATTACTGCTGTCGCCGCTGCTGCCCGCATCCTTGCTCCCTCCGCACGCGCTCATGCTCACGACCATTGCTGCCGCCAGGATCATTGCCATCAGTTTTTTCTTCATTTTTTTCTCTCCTTTTCATCGTCTGAAAGTAGGTCCTGCTTAAAGACTATATCCATTCCAACTTCTGCCAATTACCACGCTCCTTCATCTACTTAATGAAAAATGTAGAACTATACCAAATCTTGCGTGGCCAGCACATCTGCACCGGTTCCACATAAGTTATGGATTACGACATCACCCATGTAAATGGGGGCTTCAGGACGTACTTGATAAATTTCGTTTGCGCACTGAAACAGCAACTCTTTTGGTATAGGTCGGTCTGTTTTTATGCTAAAAGGCTTTTCCCTGTTTGACGCCCGCATTAAGCAAGTCAAAACCCTTTGAGGTGCAACGGCTTCTTGCAAACCATATGTCTTGCCACGCGCGCAGGTATTTCCAGATACACTGACTGCCTTGCCATCCTTCATTTCAACTGACAAATGGCAACCCAGCGGGCAATTGATGCAAATAAATTGCTTAATTTCCATGCTATATGACCCCTTCTGTGAGTTATTGAGTGTCCTCTTCCATTTGTACTGTGATAATTTCTGCCTGCTCAACAGCCTGATGGTTCAATGATATTTCACACATTTCCCCAGGGGTGAATACCATTGCGGCCTTCTTTGCAACACAGGTCTCGTCTGCGTAAACACAAGCGGTTGCATTTCGATAAATCTTACGGGGACGGAACATTAACTTCAGAGGTTCTTCCGTATGGTTCCGAGTGACATACTGAGGAACCAGTCCTCCCACACCGCTGCCTTCCTTTACGGGGATGCAACGATCAAAGGCACTATCGTTCAACTGACCTGCAACGTAATGCGCCGCATTGCGGCCCACCCGTTCACTCTCGGCGCTGACATTATCCACCAAATCATGAACATGCAGCACGTTGCCGCAAGCAAAAATGCCGGGAACAGAGGTCTGTAGATTTTCATCTACAACAGAACCTTTGGTAGAAGGAGTCAACTGAACACCGGCTGCCTTGCTGAGCTCGTTTTCGGGGATCAGCCCTGCAGAAATCAATAATGTGTCACACTCAATTTCCCGCTCTGTCCCGGGGATAGGTCTACGGTCCGGGCCTACCTTTGCCACAACAACACTGGACACCCGGCTGTGGCCTTTGATTTCAATAACTGTGCTGGAAAAACTCAAAGGAATATTGAAATCATTTAAACATTGGGAAATATTCCGCGTCAGACCGCTGGAGAAGGGCATTAATTCAACAACTTCCTTGACTTCAATCCCCTCCATGACAAATTGTCGGGCCATGATGAGACCGATATCACCAGAACCAAGAATTACAACCTTCTTGCCGGGAAGATACCCTTCAATATTTAAATAGCGTTGTGCGCTGCCTGCTGTAATAACACCGGCAGGGCGGGTTCCGGGAATCATAAGTGCTCCTCTGGAGCGCTCCCGACACCCCATAGCTAACACGATAGACTTTGCCTGAATATGAAACAGACCTTCCTCCGGATTGACAGCCGTAATAATCTTCTCTGGCGTGATATCCAAAACGAACGTATGGAGCATGTAATCAATCTGATCTTTGTCAATTACATCAATATTCCTGCGCGCATATTCAGGCCCTGTCAGTTCTTCTTTGTACCGGTGAAGCCCAAATCCATTGTGGATGCATTGGCAGAGAATACCGCCCAAGCGATCTGAACGTTCAAGAATTAGAATATCGCGTTCGCCTTGTTCATAAGCTGCTGCTGCTGCGGCCATGCCGGCGCTGCCGCCACCGATAATAAGAATATTTACCTTTTTCATCATCAGGTATCCTCCTTAAAACGATGAGAACAAGACTTGTCCAGCAAGATATAGGATTCTTTTCCGGACTGCGTAACTTCCAGCGGAGACAGATGCAGCTCTTCACACAGGATCTCCACTACCCGGCTCTGGCAGAATCCACCTTGACAACGCCCCATACCAGCACGAGTCCGCATTTTTACTGCGCTTACACTTCTCGCACCGACAGGGCGACGAATCGCATCACGGATTTCCGCTTCTGTCACCTGCTCGCAGCGGCAAACAATTTTGGCATAGTCAGGATTTTCTGCAATGGCGTTTTTTCGCTCATCTTCCGTCATTGTCCGGAACGGCTTAAGGACTTCACGACCGGGACGATATGCCTCGTTTTTCTCGGGAGACAGTTTTTCAACCACTAATTCAGCCAGATGCTCGCCAATAGCGGGGCCAGCTGTCAATCCCGGAGATTCAATGCCGGCGGCATTAATAAAGCCGGGAGCACCAGGAGCCTCGCCAATAATGTAATCGTCCCGATTGGGATGAGGCCGTAGTCCTCCGTAAGCATTAATGACACCTTCCACCGGGAAATTGGGGTACACGGCACTGATAGGAAGATATTTCCAGAATGTTTTAAAGTAGTCTACAATGGCGTCAATGCTCTTGGATGTAGTTGCTACATCATCTGGGTCGGTGTAGTCAACAGCATCACAGCCAAGAATGACCGTACCGTCCACAGAGGGCATGATTCCCATGCCTTTTGTATGTCCACCGGTTGGAAGCGTTGTAGGTGTTTGCGTGATCGTTGTATCGACCCACTTGATATACTCCCGGTCCATAATTAAATGGGCACCGAAACGAGGCAGAATTTTAAAGCGATCTGTAGAAACCATGTTATTTAACTGATCTGCATGAGTTCCTGCGCAATTGAGTACAATCCTGGTATCGAATGCCTGTCCATCCTTTGTAGTCAAGTGCCAACCGCCATTTAAAGGAGCAATCTCAGATACCTCTGTGTTCAGGAAAAACTCCACACCATTCCGGGCGGCGTTTTCACACATAGCAATGACTAAGGTATAGGGACAGACAATTCCACCGGAGGGGCAGAACAGAGCGCCTACGGCTCCTTCTCCCATGGTGGGCCACCGCTCCAGAAGCGCGGAACGATCCATAACAATCGTTGGAACACCGTTTGCCTCACCCTTTTCGTGCAGTCGGTGGACTTCCTCCATATCCTTCTCATTGGTTGCCAGGATTAATGTGCCGCTCCGCTCAAAGGGGACTTCCAATTCTTCACAGAGATCATCAAACATCCGATTGCCGCGCACATTATAAATTGCCTTCAGGGTACCCGGATCCGGATCAAACCCACCATGTACCATTGCAGAGTTTCCTCGGCTGGCACCTGCGCAAACATCGCTTCCCTTTTCTAATACAGCAACTTTTAGCTTATATCTGGCCAAAGCTCTGGCTGCGGCAGCACCGCACACACCAGCACCGACAACTACTACATCCCACATAAATCTTAGATCCTCCTCGCCTACAGCATCCAAATGAGAAATAATAAAATGGTTTGCCATTTCTGCTTCCTTACTTGGGATTATATCGGTTGGGCTCTTTTTTGCAACGCAGCTATACCAGCAAGTGGGGGGCTTTAAAGGCGTATTATTAAAATTTGTCTTTATATAACGGACTTGTATACATTTTTAAATGAGATTGTCTGCCAAACTTTTTATAAATCGGATAGAAAACGCTCAAAAAAGCGGATTTTAGAGCGAATCGCTTCCTAGACCGCTTATATAAGTGCATCACCGCAAATGTAGAAAAACGTCCTTTTTATAATATCAGTGGGTCACGAATCAGCAGACTCCAGACATTCATAGCTTGGGCCGGGTCGCTTCCACCTCTTGCGTAATTTTGCAGCCAGTGGGCGAAACACATAGTCCCCCACGGCAAGTACACCGCAATTCTTCGGGAAGCTGCTCGCCTACTCTCCCCATAGTAATAATCGTCTCATCTAACGGAATTACTGGGTTAAAGCCACATAGAACCATATACGCACTCATAATAGCATTGGTGGCTGAACTGACATTGCGCCCGATACAGGGAATTTCTGTCAGCCCTGCGACAGGATCACAAATCAGGCCGAGCATATTTTGCATAGCTAAGCTGGCAGCCTGAAAACTTTGCTCTACGGTGCCGTTTAATAATTGAACGACGCCTGCGGCGGCCATGGCACTAGCAGAACCATTTTCGGCTTGACAAGCACCTACTTCCCCGCCAAAGGTGGCTTGGTTTGCGATAAATGCACCGACTAAACCAGCGGCTAATAAGCCCTTCCGAATTTCTTCATCTGGCAGGCCCATTTGATCGCCCAATGTGACAACTGCTGCGGGTACAACGCCGCTGGAGCCTGCGGTCGGTGCCGCAGCTACAATGCGGTGAGTACAGCTATTCTCCATAACTCCCACAGCAGCCAGCATTACGCGGCCTAACACGCCTACGTCGGGAAAGTGAATTTTCTGATACTGTGTCTCCATTTCCCGGCAGCGGCATGGCAGGAATTCCATCTTCTTTACAGACTCTTCCGGGGGGATTACTGCGGCACGCATAACGTCCAATGTGTGCTGCGCCAAATTTTGCACTTGCTCAGGAGTAACGTACCCGATACCACATTCATACTCCACTGCTAATTCCCACAAACTTTTGCCGTTCCCGGCTGCATACGTCATTGTTTCCGTGGCATTGAAAGGAACATCCTTTACCGCTTTCCGGGCCACTGGCATAATCACTTCAGCTATTCGGACAGAGGAAATCCCTGGCTGCCCACGTAAAGCTAATATTGAGTCGCAGTTCTGTGTCCGTGTCAGCGGTACCGTATAAAGCGTGCGGTTTTTCACTCTTTGCGTACTTCGCGCTGCGCCGATGCGCTCTAAGGCAGCTTCCGCCAGTGCGATCCCTTCTGAGGTTTCACAACATATAAAAACCTGACGGCTGCTCCCGTCAATCGCGACTTGGAATTCATCCAATTCTGTAATCTGGAACATACCGCCACCTATGGAATAGGTCATTACGGAGAACTCCTTATGACCGTCAGCCGCAAATACATCAATCCGGGCCTGATTGGGGTGCTTGAACCCCAGAGAAGCCTTCTTGAACACAATTTTACGGCCCTGTTCCTTTGCGATAGAAACTGCATCCTTCAATCTTGGATCCTCAGCAGGAATTCCAATAAGACCACCAGTAAAGCCAAAATTAGAGCCCTGTCCTACATAGGTGCTGGGATACGAACCCAATTCCTCAAACACTACATCTGCTTGTGTAATATCTTTGCCATACAAGCACCGCGTCATAAAGCCGATCCGTGCGCAGCCCGCAGAATGAGAGCTGGATGGACCGTTCATTACCGGCCCTAAGACATCGTTGAAGATGCTGCTGTATACTCTTTCCATAAAATCCTCCTAAAAAAGGGGCAGGGGAAGCCTCCCCTGCCCTGTAATCATTGTTTGAAAGGCAAAAACATCCGAGATCTTTTTTTGTAATGATCACATCACCTGTCGTTCCGTCAAGTTTAACCCAATCTCCGGTTTCAATAATAGAAAACACATCTGTATCGGGAGGGAAATCCGTCACGGCCGGAATTTCCAATGCAGCTGTTGCAACACCACAGCGGGAATCCATGCTGGAAAAATCCATCCGGCAGGAGAAAAGCCTGCTATTGCCGCAGAATGAAAATGTCCGGACCAACCGGTTGATCCCTTTCCGTACGACATAACCAAAACTTTTCCTTTGATGCATTTACGGCAGCATGGTTGCAGAGACGCGGGCGTCATAAGATTCCACGGGAGAGATATGCTCCACATCCACGGAGCCGAGCATCAGCTCGTCAAACACGTTGGTATAGTCACCCAGAGCGCTGTCGGAGTACAGCTCCGCTGTTACACGGCCCTCCGTGGTGTCCTTGATCCGGTCGCACATCTCCTGATCCAAAGCCTATTGACTACGGAGTCACTGCTGTGCTGATTGCCCATTTTCAGCGTAATTGGGGTAAAGCTGCTGTCACCGCTGCTGCCCGCATCCTTGCTCCCTCCGCACGCGCTCATGCTCACGACCATTGCTGCCGCCAGGATCATTGCCATCAGTTTGTTCTTCGCCTTTTTTCTATCCTTTTCATCTAATTAGGAATGCGTTCCGTTTTCATAAAAAAGATTGCCGGGGAATTCTGTAAAAGTAACTTGCACAAAATCTGTTTCTTTCTGCTTGAAGAAGGCGGTAATAACTTCCGCTACCTTATCGCACATTTCCTGAGACCGATGCATCCAATAAATATCTACTGCAATTTCATTCTCATCATCAATGCGGTGAATCGGCGAGTGAAATACTTTTACATATTCTGCCTTGACTCCCGTCGTATCAACGAAAAGTTCCTTTAACGGTTTTGCGACTGCGCGAAGTTTGTCTTCTGAGACTCCCTGGACTGTAATATGCGGCATCCCTTATTCCTCCCTTTTCTTTATACGCGAAAATCATTTCGCAATCAAATAATAACCCCTTCCCGCAATTTTGTAAATTGTCCAATATATAACAACTATACTGCATAAAATTGTATAAAAAGCATATTTTATATAAATTTTCGCTTTTTATAAAAAATGGAATTATTTTGTTGAAGAAATATCATATTTGCATTTCTACAAAAATCCTGCTACAATATTTAAAAAATATACCTATAGTGCACATTGTCACAGCGGAATCTAAACATAGGAGTTAAACACTATGCATGATCAAGCTATCGGGAATATGATCAAGTTGTGCAGAAGAAAAAAGCAAATTACTCTTCAAGTCTTATCAGAGCAAACTGGCCTATCCGTTAGTTATCTAAGCACATTGGAGCGCGGACTCAGTAGCCCCACTATCGCAAATTTGAATCTGATCTGTGAGGCGCTTGGCATTACAATGGCTGATCTGATTTTGAAGTTAGATGAAAAAAAGCCCGTCGTATATAAAAACGACAGGCAAATCATCTTCTCTAATCCCGGCTACCGTTATGAATCCGCAACAGAAGGAAAGCACCAAATGAGCTGCATCGTCATGGACGTTTACGATAATGTGCTCCACTCTTCAAGTCCACATGTTGTAGATGAAGTTGGATTTGTTATCTCCGGTTCTATCAAACTTTTTCTCAATGATGAAGAGTACACCCTCCATGCCGGCGATTGCATCTACATTGAAGCAAATACCAAGCACAGCTATCAAAAAGTAGGAAATGATGACTGTACTGCAATTTGGGTCTATGCAGCCTCACACGCCACAAACCTAATTCATGTAGAGTAAACACAAATACCTGCGCAAATTAGTTTTGAAAACCTCGAAAAGGATGCATCTATGAAAGCACCGCTCTATTTAGAAAACCGTATTAATGATGTACTTCATCTGTTAAATATTCATTCCCGAGTTTCTACGGCAGAACTATGTTCCCATCTTCATATTGCCCCATCTACCGCGCGAAAGTTACTTGCAGATATGGAAAAAGAGGGGCTGCTGATTCGCACTTACGGTGGTGCTATCAGTGTAGATGCCAACAAAGACCTTTCTCTGACTCAGAAGATGCTACTCAACATTGAGCGTAAACGCAAAATTGCCCAGTGTGCCCGCAATTACGTCAAGGACGGGGATCACATTGCAATTGGCGGCGGGTCAACCCTATTGGAGTTTTGTTCCTGCCTATTGAATTTAAAAGGCGCAGCAGTTGTCACGGATTCCATTTCCTGCGCAAATATTTTAATGCAGAACCCCAATATAGAAGTCCAGATCTGCGCTGGTACGATTAGTTCCCGAACAGGCTGTATCGTAGGTGCCAGCGCCATCAGATCGTTTAATGATATGGTATTCGATAAAGTTTTCCTGGGTATTGATGGAGTTGATTTGGAGCAGGGATTCTGGTATGACAATATTCTGATTGGCAATGTAGAGCGTAGTATGACTCACGCCGCACGGCAGGTCTTTATCCTGGCAGACAGTACAAAGATGGGACATACCAGCATCGTGCCAATGCTGCCATTGGAAGCCGCAGATTATATCATTACCAATCCCTTTTATGACACCCGATTCATTCAGCGCTTAAAGAGGCACGGTTGTGATGTGATCTTCAGTGAAGAACCGGAAGACTATTGAGCAGCCGTAACGGTAATGTACAATAACGGACCTGTTGACAAAAGCAAAAAAACTGTAAGCGTAAAATCTAACCACGTATAAAAGGCCGCCATCTCAAGGAGCCGTTCGCTCACTGAGATGGCGGTCATCTATTTTTGCGGCATATAGCATTCTTCCGGGGCTCTCGCGGGAAGCAGCTTTTCGGCCCATGCCTCATCTGTTTCGCTTAGACCAGGCGCATTTTGCAGGAGCCAGAGCAGATATTGGCACGGGTTCAAGCCGTTTTCCTTCGCCGTTTCAATCAGGCTATAGATCGCGGCGCTGGCCTGCGCGCCACCGGGCGTATTGGCAAAGAGCCAATTTTTCCGCCCCATCACAAATGGTTTACTGAGGGTTCTTTGCCCGCCTTGTGCAGCCGCGGTTATTGTACTTCACAGTGGATCTTATATCTTTGGCCCGGCAGATGCGCAGCACCCTCTTGTCATTGACATTCGCTCAGCCAATTGCCAGATAATGGTAATGAACCGTGTTGACATTGCTGGCCACCGGCGACGTTGTGGAATAAACCTCAAAGTCGCCGGTACAGATATGGGCGATGATTTTGCCGTTATCGCTCAGGCCGCTCCCGGCAACCACCAGACCGCCGAAGCAGGAGCCGCTGTAGCAGGTGGAGCCGTTCTGGCTGGTGATCATAACGGCCTTGGGCGTGAATCCCAGGGTGATTTTCCGGGTGCTGCTGCCGTTGCCCGTGTAGGTGCCGCTGGTAATTTTTGGCAGCGCCGTCTGCAAACTGCTTCCCTGGTCCGCCAGGGCCTTCAGCTGGGTATCCAGTTTTTCCCAGTTGCTGTTGAATTCCTCCCGCAGGATGCGGTCCGTGCCGTCCCAGCGGAAATCTTCAGTTGACCCACGCCGTGACCCACGAACAGAAAAACCGGGGCGGAAACAACGGAACAAAGCGTATCCACGGGTGCGGAAATCCTGCGGCAAAACCGCCAAAGTCTTCTGAAACAGTGTACAAGGCGTCCCTATCGAATCTTCACACGCATGAGGCCACTGGTTCGAGTCCAGTAGTCTCCACCAAAAATCACCGGAATCGCCTGATTCCGGTGATTTTCTTTCGTGATCCGCAACTTTTTGAGAGGCTTAATTTTCGCCGTTTCTTTAAGACTCACACGCTGACCCACACGGGGAAAGGGCCGGAAAGTACCGGACAGGGCCAGACAGAATTTTTCCTGTCTGGCCCTGTATTCTTTTGCCATATTTACCGCATCTGCTGGCTGATGACCCCACCGATGGTATCGGCAGCGTCCTGCTTCATCTGGGCCGTGGCGTGGGTGTAGGTGTTCAGGGTAAACCCTGCCGAATAGTGGCCCAGCGCGCCGGACAGCGTTTTCACGTCTACCCCGCTTTTCAGCGACAGCGTGGCGAAGGTGTGGCGCAAGTCATGGAATCGAATGTGTTCCGCGCCGATGGCCTTCAAAATTTTATCGTGGGTTCGCCGGAAAGCGTCCGGGTCATACATAGTCCCGGTCTTGGGCGATGGGAACAGATACGGGTTGCGAAAGTGCTTTTTGTGCTCGGCGATCAGCAGGTCGACTGCCTGCTGGGGAATGGCTAAAGTGCGGATGGAATTTCTCGTTTTCGGCGGACTGACCACTAATTTCCCATTGATGCGGTTCACCTGTTTCGTGACGGCAAGCGTTTTGCTCTCCACATCCAAGTCCGTCCATTGGAGGGCCAGCAGTTCCCCTCTCCGCAGGCCCGTGGTCAGTTCCAGATAGAAGGCCGCGAGAAGCTCACGGCGCTCCGCTTCCGCAAGGTACATCCCGATTTTCTCTTGCGGCAGGATTTTCATTTCCTTTTTTTCAAGCTGCGGCAGCTTGCAGCCTTGGGCGGGATTGGTGAGGATCAGCCGCTCGGACACCGCCTGCTCCAAGCAGTTGTGCAGCAGCGTGTGGACGCCCCGCACCACCCTGGGACTGAGACTTTTGTCCTTGAGTTCAGGAAAATTTTTGCGCTGGACTCGCCCGCTCTTTTGGAGGTTGTTGTAAAACCGCTGGATCTGAATGGTGGTCAGCTTGTCCAAGGAAATATTTCCAATTCCGGGGATGATGTGGTTCTCGATGTAGTTGGTGTAGTACGCCTTTGTGTTGGGCCGGATGCGGGGTTCGGCGTAGACCTCGTACCACGTCCGCACCCATGACGCAACAGTATAGTTGCCAGCTTTGGATACGTCCAGCCGCTGACTTTCGCTGATCGCGGCTTTGAGTTTTTCCTTGACCTCGGCCTGCGTCTTGCCCAGCACGTTCTTGATGATCCGTTTTCCAGTTTGGTCATAGCCCGCGGTGTAGCGGCCCTCCCATCGGCCATCCTTTCGCTTGCGGATGTTCCCTTCCCCATTTGCTCGTCTTTTCGGCATAAAATCAGCCTCCTTTGCCAACGAACAATACCGTAACCAAGGGGACAAAGCTATCGGAAAACCGAACTGTTATCAGAAAGTTATCATTTGCGCTGGATGCCCCCTATCTTTGTCTATGGCGGTGCAATTTCTGCGCTGTCGGGGGGCGTTCTCTTTAGTTACAGCGGTGCGATTTTCGAACGGTCAAGAGCCTTTCCATTGACTACAGCGGCGCAAAATATACACATTTCCCCCCGAAAATTGCCGCTATCAGAAATCACTTTTTCGGGTAGTTGAAAACGGAAAATTTCTCAACCGCCTGCGGAACGGTCACCTTGAAAAGTCTGTTGCCACAGGCATTTTCCGTGTCCGACGTTCACCCAAGACCGCGAAAACGCCCGCCAAGGTGCACCTTAGACTGCGGTTTCAAAACCTCGGAAAGCCCCGCACTGCGGGGCTTTGTGGGCGGGCTGCGGGCGCTTGCGACTGCGGCCCTTTATCTGTACTAAAATCGAACGGCCTTCGCCATTCGAAAATTCTTCCTGTAAAGTTCGGTTTTTCGCTCAAAACCGTTCACGCAAATATCGCCAAAAAGTCGCTGCCACAATGCTGTTCCAAACCGCTTTTCATCGCGTTTTCTACTTCTCGCACAAACGGCCCACATTCGCTTTCGCGGATGAAATCGGGTACACATGCCACCCCAGCCCCTAACCGCGCACACAGCGGCTTACACGCCGAAACAGGGGCCTTCCCTCCCTCGTCCACAGCGTGGTCTTGTGCTGCCGGCGATATCCCTTTTATTCCGCCATGCTTTTATATACATACATTTCCCGGTTCTCTGTGAACCCTCAACACCAGCAGAAGAGAATAATCCGGCAACGCTGCCGCCATAAATTTTATCCCCAACCGCTTTTCAACTTCTCCTACAAACGGCCCACGTTCGCTTTCACGAGTGAAAGTGGGCACACACTCGGCTTTCGGAGAAGAATCGCACACAGCGGCTTGCACGCCGAAACAGGGGGCGTTTCGGATGGGGGTGGTATCACTACTCTCGGAGCGTTCCGCACGTTCACCAACATCCCCGGGCCGGGTATCAGAACGGCGTACGTTGCCGCTTTTGGGTCTTGGTCGGGAGCGCTCCCGAAGAACGCAGAAAGCCTTCGGAGCAGCGATGCGCTTATGTGCGTCGCTGCTCCGAGGCGTCGCGGCCTCACTGGGCTGCGTGATCCAGTGAGTGCGCTATTGATTATGTGGTGAGCATGATTTACTACGCATCGCCCACCTCTCTACCATGCCTGCGCCGAGAATTCGGCTGCGTCATGCTCCGGCCACGCAGAATAGCGGTCAAACTGAAACGCTACAAAGTGCGCTTGCTGTCTTGCATCGCCTCGATCTGCTGCTCATATTCGGCGCGTTCCGGCACGGAGGTATCTGCTCGAAGTGTGCCGTCAGGGGCAAGTGGCGCGGTGGCTTCCATCTGCTTTTTCAGCGTCAGGAACACCGCCTGTTCCAGCTCTGCGGCATTCAGGCGCATCTTGTGGCAGC
>ERZ856578.3200-NODE-3200-length-25052-cov-4.364845_pt1 | contig 25052 bp, 25 predicted proteins | sample MGYA00514384_ERZ856578 | MGnify/ENA primary metagenome ERZ856578 (study PRJEB29103, sample SAMN06111958) | human gut metagenome | biome: human gut; feature: ankylosing spondylitis patient; material: healthy_person | host: Homo sapiens | place: China:Hangzhou... | reverse complement strand
GGGAAAGATACGTTTCAAGCTCTTCACTGAGGGTGCGCCCAAGGGTAAAAAAAGTACAGTAAAGACAAAGAAACTAAAAGGAAGCTATTACAAGATTATTTCAAAATCTAAAAGGACAGTCCAGTATGTAAAACCTGTTAAGAAAAATATTATTTCTGTAATTATTCCATCTTCGATAAAATTTAACGGAAAAAGATATAAAGTAACAGGGATTGCAGCGAATGCTTTTAAGAATTGTAAAAAATTAAAGAAAGTAACGATAGGTATAAATGTTAATAGCATAGGAAAAAGAGCATTTTATGGATGTTCTAAGTTACAGACAATTAAAGTAAAAACTTCCAAGTTAACTGGTAGTCGAGTTGGAAAACAGGCATTTAAAGGACTTAATAAAAAAGCAGTAATTAAAGTTCCAAAGAAACAGTTAAAAGCTTATAAGAGACTTTTTAGAGTAAAAGGTGTTGGAAAAAAAGTAACTATTAAAAAATAGAAAATTGAGTACGGAAAAGGATATTCGAAAGAATGTCCTTTTTTGTACCCATTTTTAGATGTGGAAAGGATTTATTTATGAATTTTTCAGTAAAAAATCCGAATAAGAGAAAAAATACATATTATTCTCAGGTTTTAATCTACCGTCAGCATTTCACGCAAAATTTCACTGCTGATAATGCCTGTTTCTTCTTCATAATATTTATATCATAAGAAGAGATTTAGAAATTTTTATATGAAAGAAAAATAAATTGCTGACTGTGGTTTAAAAAGAAATTGAAGATAGAAAGGAGGATAGACTGGAATTAGGACTAAGAAACTTTTTAGTCTATATCAACAATGGTAATAGCGAGAGGAGTGTTTAATCATGAAAAAGTTAGTTCATGTAAAAAGTTTAATTACGCTGGCATTATGTTTGATGATGTGTTTTACCTTTTTTGCCCCTGCATCTACTGTACAAGCAAAAAAAAGAGTAGTTGATAATGTTTTTATGTATCCAACAGATCCATATAGTTATCCTACGTGTACAGGTTGGGTTCCTTGTAAGAAAATATTTACAAGTTCTAAAAAGGCATCGAAAACTTATGTCAGAGAAACTGCATGGAAAGTCATTGATACAACATATCTGTATAAAGCTGCTACATCAAGAGGTAAAGTGTTCTATACAAAATATAAAATGAAACAGCTTTATCGGTGTCGTATGCATTACAAAAAAGGATCAAAGAAATACACGAAAGATGAAATGGATCAGATTACAGTACAGAATATGGGAACAACAAAAACGAAACCGAAAAAACCTTACAAAAAATGGTAACTGAAAAGGAGGTTTTTATATGAAAAAAGCAACTACGATAAGAAAACTAATTACTCTATCCTTGTGTCTTATGATGTGTCTTAGTGTTTTTGCACCAGCATCTGTATTCGCTAAATGTTCTCATAAGAATACAAAGTTAGTTGTCTTGAAGGAAGTCACTTGCACAAGAAACGGAAAATGTGTGAAAGTTTGTATAAAATGTGGAAAAAATTTAAAGACATGTTCTGTAAAAAAACTAGGTCACACTTATAAACACATCTATATTAAACCTACCTGTAATAATAGGGGATGGGAAGGAACTATGTGTAAGCGTTGCGGATATAGTGTCGCAGAAAAATCATACCCTGCATTAGGTCATAATTATAAAACAACCGTTTATAAAGGAACTTGTAACACTCCTGGGGTAACTGTTAAAGTATGCAAACGTTGTGGCGATAAAAAATCGTATTCTACTGGAAAAGCTTTAGGACACAAATGGTCAAAATGGAAATTAGTTTCAATCAATGGAGGAAAGGCACGCTATTCGCGTACATGTTCCAGATGTCATAAAACGGAATATAAAAATAATTAATTAAATATGAATCAGAAAGGATGTTAATCATGAAAAAAATCCTTATACTAACATTATGTTTCTTAATGTGTTTCATCACTTTAACTCCGACAGCTTTCGCCAAGTGTTCACACAAAAATACTAAATGGGAAACACTGCAGGAAGCAACCTGTACAAAAGCAGGGAAGAGGGTAAAATTATGTACAAAATGTGGTAAAAGTCTTAAAACAGAAACAATTAAAAAGAAAAATCATACATTAAAACGTTATATCAAAAAAGCCACTTGTACATCTAATGGATTAAATTGGGAACGTTGTTCTCGCTGTAAATATACACGTGTACTTAATAAAATTCCAGCGAAAGGACACGCTTTTGGTGTTACGCATTATGGAGCAAGTTGCACAGCTCCAGAGATGACTATTAAGACTTGTGAACGTTGTGGTAAAAAAGAAACAACAACGAAGGGTAAACCTATTGGTCACAAATGGGGAAAATGGCAGTTGGTTTCAGTAAATGCAAGTGGTGTGAGAAATTATCGAACATGTGTCAGATGTGGCTTAAAGCAATATAAAAGCAGTCGTTATAAGTTTTAAGGCAGAAAATGCTGGGGAGTAGTCAGCCAAATTAACTGGAATCGAATTCTAAAAGTTTATAAGAGGCTGTTTAGAGCAAAAGGCATTGGAAAAAAATAAATATCAAAAAATAGAACATTGAATACGGAAAAGGATATTCGAAAGAATGTCTTTTTTTTGTGTCCTCTTTTAGAGATGGAAAAGGGTAATTATATTATGATACGAGGACCACCATAACAATTAATGAAGATATATAAATAGAATAAGAAAATATGAGGAGAGAAGCTATGAAAGCAAAAATGATATTAAAAAAGGGAATGGTATTTCTGTTTGCTATGGTAATGGTATTAACAGGGATTTTTTCCTTGGGCGTAATGGCAGCTTCCGGACTGGAAGGGGCATATATTAGCCCTAAATCAAAGATGGGATTACAGTATGCCAACAATTTTAGCCGAGATGTATCAAAAAGTCAGGTAAGTGTACCAAATTTTATGGCAGATAGCGATACAAATGGTGAGGAACCCAATAAAAGTTTTAACGCACAACAGGTGGCAGCAGGTAATTCCGATGCTGGTCAGAAATGGCGTGGTTTTGCCGCCTACGCAAAAAATCATGACCCATCTGATTTTTGGGTAAAGTATAAAAATGTTACGACAGCAAATGGAAAGTCGGTTGATTTAAAAATAGAAGTGACCGATTGGAAAACACAGAATGACGAATCCAAACCATTGCCATCAAATGGTGATATGTTCGGGCATGATAACAATTCAGCACATCTTGGTTATGCCATTGGGTTTTCTTATAAGAAAACGGGAGTTGTCATGTTCTCTGGTTTTAAATGGGTAAAATTTAAGTATACGTTTTTATATAATGGGACGAAAACCAAAGCTCCATTTACCGGATTTGCTACATTCCAGGATATTGACCAGAACCAGTATGTGACTATCACAGATGGGACAGAATGTATCTCTAAAGCCTCCTATATTGGTGGCAGTGATGGAAATACCTGGTGTGAGCCGGATGGATGGACATACAAAGCGATTAAAGATCAGAATGCTTCTTCGGATATGGGAAAAGATACCTTTAATAAAACATGTATTTCACTTTATGTAAAAGACATGACGGATATGTCCATCAAGTATGGATGGACAGGGCATACAGCAATCGCTTACTTTGATTTAGCACCATGGGCGATGAATTCTTTTGAAGATAATGCAAATCCTGATGTTCCGAAGAAATTAATTCAGAGTGGAAGCTCATGGATTAGCAATGAAAAAACATCAGCAGTAGCTTATAAATTAGGGGATACCTATTCATATCGTTATGAGGATACTACTCCAACCTATGCAACAGATATTTTATCGAATTTATGGAACGGACAAAATAAAACTGCTATATCTTCCTATGTATGGGAAGATACTCTGGACTCTGGACTTAGTTATGTGGCTGGTTCCCTACAGGTAAATGTGGGAGGAGAAGATTTTACAAGCGAATTTTCAGATTCTTCCAGTGGACAGAATATCAAATTTAGTGCAACAAGCAAGGCTTTAGCAAATACTTCATTTTACGGGAAGAAAGTAACGGTCACATTTAAAGTAAAGATTAAAGATTCATCTTATAACTGGCTTGGACATGAGCGTACTGCAGATAATAAATGCCGTCTGATTCCAAATACAGCAAAAAGAAGTATGACATATCTGAAAAAACTGGCATATGATGACAAAAAGGAAGTATATACGGTAACAGATGGAGACTATACATCTATTCCACAGAATACTTCCACCGTCTGGTCAAAAGTCCCTATCGGTGACCCGGACAATCCTGATCCAGACCCGAAGAAGACCGTTTCCGATGAGGACGAGAAAAATGTCCTGAACAATACGCTTACGAATGCGGATGAGACATTCACTTATACCGTTTCTAAAGAAATTGAAAAGAACATGCCTTCTACCGCAAAGTATTCCAAGGTTGTAATCAAGGATGATGTTGATTCCTGCCTGACGATTGATTCCGTTAAGTTTTATGCAGGGGATAAAGATGTCACAAGCAGTTTTGCTCCTACTTCCGCAAACAAGGGAAATTATTTAGAATATGCAGCATCTTCTGACTTACTAAATAACAAAGATTTTTACGGAAATAATGCGGGAACGACCGTAAAGATGGTTATAAAGACACACATTGATGCGAAGAAAGTATCTATTGAAACGCTTCGTGAGCATGGACATCTTGTTGAGAATGACAAGAAAACAGAGACAAATATCAAGATTAAAAATGAGACAACAGTTACAACAACAAAAGCCGATAATCAGGGTACATGGGATGTCGATAAGAAGGTAACCCCGCCACCGACTACAACAGATTCTCCGATCCCATCCATCAAAGACCCAGTGAAAAAAGTATCGGATAGTGATGACTTGAACTGGGATGCGACAGTAAAACAGGATGGAGAAAAAACGCCAGGAAGCCATAACCGTGTCACAGATGTAACAAATCAGTGGCTCTATACTTTAACACAGGAAATCCCGGCACATACGGTAGAGTTATATCATTACAAATCATTTACTATCACAGATGCCGTAGATTCCTGTCTTTCTTATGATGTAAAAGACATTACAATCAAAGCAGGGGACAAGGATTATACCGATAAATTTGACATAACAAAAGGGGACGATAACAGCCTTACGCTCACAGCAAAATCAGATGTATTGGCTTCTGATGAGTTCTATGGCGGAAAATCTGGTAATAAGATTGTTGTTTCTTTCCCTGTAAAGATTTCAGCCGATGCAAAGACGTTAAAAGATGAAAATCTTGGACACCTTGAGATTGGCGGAAAAAAAATGGCACATCTGCAGAAGGTATCCGACCTGCAGAAATTATCTGGATTTACTGACCTGGTAAAGAGCAAGGACAATGAGTATGTCTATGCGTTCTTAAATCAGGCAAAGAGCCATATTGATTCCCAGATAAAATATGAGGGACAGACTGGCGTAAAAGACCGTACTACAGATAAAGTAGAGACAGCCGTAGAGACAGCCGACCCTACAATCAAAAAGGAAAGCAGTAAATATGAATGGCAGGTTGGAGATAAAGTAGATTACACAATCAATGTCGGTGATGCTAACAGTAACAGTATCGCAGATAATGTTGTTGTTACCGATGAAAGTCTTCCAAAGGCAATGCTACCGGATAAAGATTCTATCACCATCAGCAGCACCTTTGATAAAGAAAAATCCGGGGCACCGGAGGACCGAGACATCAGTAAGGATGCAAAGATAGAATACACAGAGAAAGGATTTGTTATCACAATCCCGAAACTGTACCGTGGGGAAACTGCAACAATCAAACTGACCTGTACAGCAAAAGAAAAGTCTACATATGATTCGATTACGGATCAGTGGGCAGATTGCTTGGAGAAAGCAAATGCAGATAAGAAACTTACTTGTGTAAATGGGGAAGTGATTGAAAATAGGGCATTTGTTACGGCAACTTTAATGTTAAAGGACAAAGATACCCCTCCAGATGATCTGGAACGTGTATGGGTGAATACTCCTCATCTGAACATTAAAAAGTCCGTAGAAAAGAAAGAATACAATGTAGGGGAGACAGTGAAATATACCCTCGTTGTCACAAATGTACATGAAGGTACTCTGGCAAGAGACATTGTCATCACTGACCAGTTACAGACTCCGGGTGAGACAATCGTTGAAGGTACAATCCGTTTGAAGGATGAGACAGGTGCCGTATATGACCTCGGTAAAAAAGCTGGAAAAGATGCAGAGAAACCTTATCTTGAGACACAGGATGATACTTCCTTTAAGATTACAACAGGGATGAACTTACGCTATGACGGCGAATCTCCATTTAAGAAGCTGGCAGAGATTGATGATAAGGTTCATTGGAAGAATAAAGAAGGGCTGACACAGGAAGAATGGGATGCACCGATTACCCATACAAAATTCACGGTAACTTATGAAGCGAAGATAAATAAAGAGCCTGCTGACACAAATCAGTTTGTAAATGTTGCGACTGCAAAAGGTTCTAATACAGACGAAGTAAAAGATGATGAAATCGTTTATTTAAAAACTCCAGTCATCAAAACAGAAAAAGAAAGCGATAAAGATTCTTACCAGAAAGGTGAGACTGCAAAATATCACTTAACTGTAACACAGACAAGAGAGGACAGAACTGCAGTAAATGTAGTAATCAAGGATGCCTTAAAAGATGAAGATTCCGAAAAAGAAAGAATCAAAGGCGATACGATTAAGGTCTACTACAACGGCAATGAGTTTACACCTGTTTCTGTAAAATCCGATGATACTTCCTTTACGATTGAAACGGGAAAGAACCTTACAGTAAAAGATAAGCTGGAAGTTACCTATGATGCGGAAGTTCTTTCTGACCTTAACAAAGATTCTATCACGAATATCGTAAAAGCAAAGGCAGACAATGCGTATGCAGAGATTGAACTCGATGTGCCAGTCACAAAGGTAACGCAGAATATCTCTGCAAGAAAAACCTCAAACCCGGCATCAGGAACGGTTGTGAAACAGGGTGGACAGATCATCTACTATATTGATGTTCATAATGATTCTGATACCACACTGAAGAACGTCCTTGTAAGGGATGCTGTTCCAGAGCTTAGCAGTTATATTGAGGGTTCTGCGTCGAATAACGGTAAGATTATGGAAATCAATGGGAAACAGTATGTTACCTATGTCATTGATACCCTTCGTGCCGGAAGTACACAGACCCTTTCTTTTGCTGTCACTGTGGATGAAAAAGCGACATCAGAAGATGTTATCTTAAATACTGCAGAGATAAAAGAAACAACGGAGAAAGACCTGAACGAAGATGGAAATATCCCGGATGACCTCTGGAATGAGGACTTCAAAGAAACAAACACAACAAAGCACCCATTATCAAACTGGGCTACGGATATTAAGACCGTAAAGGTAGGTACGCCAGACAGCTATATCGAAAAGAGGGCAGATTCCGCCGTCTATGATGTCGGAGAGACAATCCACTATACAATCGTTGCAGAACAGACAACAAAGGACGGCAGATTAACAAATGCTGTTGTAGAAGATAAAGATCTTCCAGATGGAGTAGATATTGACTATGATTCAATCAAAGTGGATGGAAATACGGTACCAGAGCAGGATACAATGACATCGGATACAAACAGTATCTATCTTATCCGCACAAAGAAAGGATTTAAAGTTGTTTATCCGGAGCTTTCTGAAAAATCTACGATTACATTTGATGCCGTGATCAACAGTGAGAAATTAGTAGGTAAGAAGATTCCGAACAAGGCAACCATCATTTCAGACCAGACCCCAGAAAAAGAGGCAGTAGTCAAGGTAAAAGTACCGAAAAATCCAATCGAGAAAGTTATCAAGAAGATAATCAACCGAAAGGGCGTATCTGGCAATAGCTCACCGAAAGGTGTTAAGACAGGTTTAAGCACACATGCAGGATTATTTGCAGGTATTGCGGCTGCACTGTTAGCTGCCGCAGCCGTTCTTATCAAAATAAGAAAGGCAAAAAAGAAACCAATGACTTTAGAAAAATTCTAAATCTGTAGACAAAAAATAAGGAGGGAGCTTGTCGGCTCTCTCTTTTTGTAGGAGGGAAATTATGGAAAAGATACTCCGTTTGAATCTGGTGATATTATTTTTACTGTTTGCAATGATGCTTGTAAGTCCATCTGCGGCATCATTAAAAAATCCAGCAGGCAGTATTACTGTAGAAGCTAAAAGCAAAAAGAAACCGGCAAAGAAAAGCACTACAAGAAAGCCGGTTACAAGAACCAATTATATTACTATGAAGAAAAAAGAAAAATTATGGGTTGGTCCAAGTGTAGCAGCAATGCATCCTGAAACAAAGGATTGGAAAAGCAGTAATTCTAAAATAGCAACAGTATCCACGAAAGGAGATGAAGAAGGTTTTCATAAGGTGACTGTGAAGAAAAAAGGAACGGTCACTATTAGCTGTACTGTGAAAAAAACTCTCCGAGGATGGATAAAAGGTGATGTCCATAAATGGGTAATTACTATTAAGTAAAAAACAACGTGCCGAATTTCGGTACATTTAAAAGAAAATTTTAAACAAGAGTTAATAGGGGAGAGTCAACAGGCTTTCTCCTATTTGATGGAGGAGATATGGAAGATTATGCAATCCTGATCATTTTATTCCTGATGGCAGTATGTTTACTGATATTAACAGTCATCGGCTATTGGGGAGTTTTTTGCAAAGCTGGTGAAAAAGGATGGAAAGTGCTGATTCCATTTTATAATGAATATCTGTTATTTAAGATAGCGTGGAAACCTTCTGTCTGTCTTATCAAATGGCTCTGCCTTTGTTTGTACGAAGTAGTATCTGTAACATTAAAAGCAGGTGTACTTTTAGAGATGCTGCAGCTTATACTGCCAAGTATAGCATTTGTACTGACAGTAATGCTTTATCACCGTCTAAGCAAAGCATTTAGACATGGGTTTGGTTATACAGCAGGAATCTTGTTCCTGCCATTTATCTTTGTACTGCTTTTAGGAGTAGGAAGAAGCAGATATACCAGACCAGATAAATATATAGAGAAGATTTAAGGAAGGAGGATGTGCCGGATTTCGGCACATAATAAGATGAGTGAATTATTAAACCGAAACACAGACCCTTTATTTGAAAAAATGGAAAAGATTTTCAAAGAACGTGATGCGGAATACAAAAAAATGGAAGAGAGAAACCGTGTGCGTGAAGAAGCTGTAAAAGAGAAAGAAAACAGCTTAAAGAAACAGGAGGAGCAGTTTAGCAGCCGTGAAGCAAACATAAGACAGCAGGAAAAAGAGATAGAAGAAAAGATGCAGATGCTCGAAGAAAAACAGCGGGAAACGCAGGAAATGGAAAAGTGTCTGCAGAAAAAAAGGTTGGAGTTAGAAGCAGATGAACAGCAGTCCTTACTTGATACTTCCATTCTTAGAGAAGAAATCCGCAATGAAAAATTAAAGCAGCAACGACTTAGTAGGGAACTGGAAGATAAACTGGCTGACTTAGGATATTCTTCTCATAATTTAGCTGACCCGGCTATCTTAGAGGAAAAAGAACAGAAGATAAAAGAACAGGAACAGGAAATCCAGCGTCTTAATGAGGAAAACGAAAAATGGGAAGATAAAGCGGACGAATGGGAAGAAAAAGAGAGTGGGTTTGTCGCACAGATTGATACCCTGAATAAAGAAAAAGCACAGCTTTGGAAAAAACTGATGGGAGTAGAGGATGAAAGCCTTCCAGAGAGGGAAGAAGATGTTCCCGATAAGACGGAAGAACCTGTAGAAGAAAGAGTATCAGGGGCGGAAGAACCTGTAGAGGAAGTGGAAGAGGTAGAAGTAGTCCCGGAAGAAGAATCTGTGTATGCAAAAGAAGAAGAAAACCTGAAGGAAGCGATGGAGATGGATACCCCTCTGACAGCCGAAGGATTTTATAATTATCTGCAGGAACAGGAAGTAGGCGGAGTTATCCAGCTTCGCCATGCAAAACAGGGCGATATGGTCAACATTGCTATTTCCCAGATCGTAGTAACAGTTGTTTTTGCAGAAGAAGCAAAAGAAGGCTGGTTTGATATTAAGAAACCATTTAGCAATAATCATAAGTTACGCCGCTTAATCCGCAACTGGAATAAAAATCAGAGTGACCTCACCTTCCAGTATGATGCTACGGATAATACAGTTACAGCCGAAGGAGATTTTGATAAAGACCAGACAGCCGAAGAACTTTTAAGATATTTAGACCGTCTCCTCGATACTTATTTTGATACAGGAGAAGAAGAATGAAAAATTTTATACTGGCAGTAGAGAATGTTCCGAAACCGATGCTCATTGCAGAAGCAGTTTTGATAGTATTGATAATAGGTGTGGTTGCTATTCGGTTTTTTATCATCAGGTCAAAGCCGGCATATTTAAAAAAATTACCGAAGGCAACATATGATGAGGAGACAATACATTTATTATTTAATGCCTATAAAGCAGCAGATTCGATTGAGGGAATGCTTCATCTGGCGGTGAAAAAGAGCCGTAATAGGAAAAATAAGAAAAGGTTTAAGGCGGCAATATCCTACCTGTATACGAGCAGGTATAAGGATTACGAAACGGCATTATATAAATATGCCGGAGACGGTACAGAACAGACAAAACGTCTGTTTACAGACATCATAGAAAAAGAAGCAGCAAAGAAACGTCTGCTGCCTTTAAAGGAGGAATCATAAGTGAGAAGAAATAACTGGAAGAAATATATTATCATCCTGATCGCATTTATTATTGGGCTGGTGGCAAATCTGGCGGCAAGGGCTATCCTGCCCAGACTGTTACCAGTAGGAATGCAGGCTTGGACGGGTCTGTTAGCGACACTGTTAGAGATCGTAATATCCGTTGGTATCATCTTGATCATTATTTTTACAAATCACATCGGGGAGGACTAGGCAAATGAACAGAGTAAAAAACTTCATAGCAATGAGAGAAAAAGGGGTCAGGACAGTAAAGAAAGCTGTCCCGGCTTTTTTTACTGCATATTGTTATTTCAGTATGTATGTGCCTGTGTATGCGGCAAAAGCAGCAGGAACCTCAGTGATCACATCAGGATTTAATTCGCTGTATGAGATCGTAGCAGCGATTGTGAGCAGTATTGGACAGTTATTACTGTTATGGGGAGTGTTTGAATGGGCAACGGCTTTAAACTCTCAGGATGGAACAATGCAGTCGATGGCATTTAAACGTATCGCATCTGGATTAGTTGCCTGCCTTGCCCCGCAGATCGTTACTGTTATCAGTGCATCTTTAAAATAAGGACAGGGGGGATGATTTATGCCGGAATGGCTGTTTGATTTTCTCTCTGGTCCGACGATAAAGATTGCGGAGGCGATATGGAACTCCAGTATGAGACTGATCATAAAGCTGGTCTGCAGTACGCCACAAAAGTTTTCTACCGGGACATGGGCATTTGTAAAGGAAAACCTGTATCCGTGGGCAGAAGGCATCGGGCTTTCTGCCCTGAATCTCTTTTTTATGATAGCTTTTTTAAAAGCTGTCAGTAACCTGCATCAGAATATCACTCTGGAGATGGTCATTGAAGCGATGATTAAGGTTGTCGTTGCGAATGTCTTATATCTTAATATCTTAAATATCATGACAACGGTATTTTCCATCTCGTCTGCGATGGCAAAAGAAGTTTTTACATTAGATGCCCCAGAGTTGAAAGTAGAGGATATGGATATTGGCTCGGCACTATTTTATCAACTCTTTGGTCTGCTTTTTATACTGGCAGCAATCGTATGCAGCTTTTTAATGCTGTGGACAGTATACAGCCGGTATATAAAGCTGTACCTGCTTATGATACTGGCTCCCTTTGCGATGTCAACCCTCGTAGGTGGACAGGAAATAGAGCGAAGCTTTTATGCGTGGATGCGTACCTTCCTTTTAAATGCTTTTGAAATCGTGGTAATTGCTTTAACAATGGTCATATCCTTCAAGCTCATCGGTGCAGGCATCTCGCTGTTTGACGGAAAAAACATCGTAACCTCGATGGTAGATGGGTTCTGGGATGCATTAAACAGCCTGTTTACAATGATTCTTGTAACGGCGGCTGTAAAAGGTTCCAATGCTTTCTTATCAAAAGCATTTGGTCTATAAATGTGCCGAAATTCGGTACAGAAAGGAGAAGTTATGAGAGCAAGAAATATCACAATGGTTGTCATTCTGTTTATCGTACTGGTACTTGTGCCAGAAACCAATATACAGGCGAAAACAAAGAAATGTAATCACAAGAATGTAACATGGATCACAACATCAAAACCTAGTTGTACGGATGAAGGCATGAAGGTTAAAAAGTGTAAGAACTGTGGAAAAATCTTAAAAATAAAGAAGATAAAAAAATCAGGACACCGATTACGCACACAAATAGAAAAAATGCCTACATGCACAAAACCGGGGTTAACGGCAACATATTGTTTAAATCCAGATTGTATTTATGGCTATAGGAAATATTACAAAACAGAAAAGATAGCTCCTTTGGGGCATTCCTATATTGATAAAACTTACAAGGCTACCTGTACTGCACCAAAAACGATCGTAACTTCATGTAAAAATTGTAAGTACAAGTCAACTCATAAGGAGGGGAAAGCTCTTGGACATCACTGGAGTAAGTGGAAGTTAAATACCGATAGTATGATAAAAAAGAAACCGAAAAAGACACGTATATGCAGCAGATGCGGAAAGAAAGAGACGGTTTATGTTAAATAGCTGGAAAGAGAAACTCCACGCTATTTGATACAAGGAGAATTTATGGAAAAACTAAAAAAGAAAGTGACTATAGTGTTAATGGCTATAATGATGACTATGGTATTTTTTGCAGATGCACAGGCAAAAGCAGGGTGTAATCATAAACATACAGGCAGAACGTGGATCATTGCAGAAAAAGCAAACTGTAATCATACAGGTAGAAAAAAACAACTTTGTGTGAGATGCAGAAAAGTGTTGCTGGAAAAAGTAATCCCTAAGACAAAACACAAATGGAAACTTACCAGAAAGAGGAGAACAAGATATGACTGTTTGAAATGTGGCGGAGTTAAGTTGAAAAATGAATATGGAGGCTGGAGCTATTATTTTCCATGATGGATATTGAAAACAGAGAAAAAGAAGGAGAAAAAGATTATGAAGACAAAAAGACATATTGTTGTGGTTTTAATGGTACTTATGCTACTGGTACTTATGCCAGGAATCAGTATACAGGCAAAATCAAAATGTAATCATAAAAATATCACATGGGTAACAAAAACAAAAGCAACCTGTACCAACAGGGGATTAAAGTATAAAAAATGTAAGTCATGCGGAAAAAAATGGACAGATGTCATAAGAAGGACTCCGGCATTGGGACATAAACCTGGAAAAGTAAAGATACTGAAGCCGGGCTGTACTTCTGTTGGGTACAAAACTACAAACTGCACAAGAAAGGGCTGCATGAACAGTTACGGAGGAGCAGAAGATGGGTATCTTACAGTAGAAACGATACCTGCCCTGGGACATTCTTATGATAAAGGTACAAGCATAAAGATAGGAAAGAAACGTGGGGGAAAGATGCAGTATCAAAAAACACAGAAATGTAAACGCTGTGGAAAAAGAAAAATTTCTTATTACTATAAATAATGAGGATATGAGATGAAGATTGATATTAATAAAGACTTTGAAAAAGCCTTTCCAGACGACCTTTGGAAGGGCTTTACTTTAAAACAGATCATAACATTTAGCGTTGGTCTTATCATGGCAGCAGGCACGATAATCGCACTATGGGTTTTTTTAAAGATTTCCCCGGTCACAGGCAGTTATATTGCAATCCCTGTCATGCTGCCGATCTGTTTCATCGGTATCTACGAATACCAGAACCATTCCCTGTGGGCGATGTACAAAGAGATGCGGTTTTACAGGGCAACTAAAAAACTTACTTATGGGGCGGAAGAAGCTCCGAAGACAGGCAGGATATTTACCTTGCGCCATCCTGTTGTAAAAAAGAAATAATAAGATGACAGAGCCGGAAAATAAAGTTTCTGGCTCTTTTCGATTAAAGGAGGAATAAACGTGGCGGTTATCAATGCGAGTGGAAAGTTCCGTTCTTATCATTCTAAGAGTATCCCAATCGTTCCTGTCCCGAAAAATGTACGGCAGGCATTGAATATCGAACGGATGTATAAAAATGGAATAGCCAAGATCGAACCATCGAAAACAAACAGTTTGTATGACAGATGCTATGTTTTTGAGGAGATCAATTATATCAACAAGGATGAAAGTGAAAAAGATATTTTCCTGAACCAGTTCATGTCCTGGTTAAAGTCGATGAGCGTTGATTTTAAGATTACTATAGCAAACGAATTTCAGAGTATTGACGAATTTTTAGAAAAGATACGGGGAAAGCAGAACAGCAAGGCTTACCCGCAGATTGATAAAGGGATAAAAGAATGGACAAGGGAAAAACTGGAGAATTCTAATCCGAACGTAACGACACTCCGTTATCTTACCGTTTCCTGCCGGGCAAATTCTCTGGAAGAAGCGACTATCCTGCTCAATGCGCTGGATACAACGATACAGCAGATGTTTGCAAAGTGGCGTGGAAAGATACTTCTCTTAAACGGTGAAGAACGGTTAAAATGCCTGCACGCATTACTACGTCCGGGTAAAAAAGACGAAGAACAGTATATCTATCTTGATGAGACAGGAAAGCATGACTGGAAGAATGATGTGATGCCACAGACAATCAAGCAGTATTCCAATTTTATGATTTTTGACAAGACACAGTATGTATCGGTCTTGTTTGGGTGGAAATACAGCAGGGCATTAAAGCCGGATGAGCTGATGCGGAGTTTTTCCTATGTGGATTTTCCCTCGTTTATCACGTTAGATTTTTCCCCTGTCCCTGCCGATGTTATCAATGAAAAACTGGTGGCTGCAGCGATGAACAATGAAAAATCCATCAGTGAGGAAGAAGAAGCAAAAAGGAAAAAGAATATCATTGTATCAGGACCTTCTTACGCAAAGCAGAGAAAAAAAGATGAGATAGAAGGATACATGGATTTAGTAAATGACAATGATGAGACAGGGTTTTTCCTGAATTTCCTGTTCGTGGCAACAGCAGCAGATGAAACAACCCTCGCACAACGAGTCGAGCAGTTAAAAGAGACAGGCAAGGCACAGGGAGTAGTCATAAGTACAGCAGACTATACCCAGTTAAAAGCGTTGAATACAGCCTTGCCTTTTGCCGGACGGCAGGTAGACTACATGCGTTTCTTTCTATCTTCCTCAATGGTTGCGATGCAGCCATACTTTGCCCAGGATATTTTAGACCCAGGCGGATATTTTTATGGGTTGAACCTCACGACAAAACGATTGATATTCGGAAACAGGAAACTGCTGATGAACCCTCATGCAATCATTGTTGGACACACGGGTTCTGGTAAGTCGGTGCTTATCAAGGCAACAGAGATATTCCAGACACTTATCTCCACATCAGATGATATTTTAATCTTAGACCCGCAAAATGAGTTTAAAGAGATTGTAGAAAAATATGGTGGTTCCTATTTTGACCTGACCCCGAAGTCAAAGATATATATCAATGGATTTGAGGTGTCCGATGCGGTATTTTATGCGGACAAAGATACAAAAGAAAAATTTATCGCTACACAGACAAAGTATGCAAAGAGCCTTGTGGCAGCTATCATGACAAATATCCTGTTTACACAGGAACATGCTACCGTAGTCAGCCGTGCAACAAGAAAGATGTTTGACAAAATCTTTGCACAGAAAAGATTAAAAAAACAGGCAACCTTACGGATGCTCCGGGAGGAGATCAGGCTGGAACTGGAGAATGCAAAAGATGATTATGATAGATCTATCATAAAGCCAATCTTTAACTCTCTGGAAGAATATACAGAAGGAAGCTGTGATATGTTAGCCTATCCGTCCACAGTACGTCTGGATAACCGAATGATCGGCTTTGGGCTTAAAAATGTCCCGCCGGATAACTGGGAGCCTGTCATGGTAACAGTCATGCACTATACCTCTACCCGTATGGAATATAATCAGGAAGCACAGAGGGCAACGCATTTTATCGTGGATGAGACACAGGTAGTCAGCCGGAAAGGTACTTCTGCAGAACAGCTTAATACTGCCGTTGCGACTTTCCGAAAGTATGGCGGCATCTGTACAATGGCAATGCAGAATATCACGGCAGCATTGGAAAACAAGATGTTAAAAGAATTGTTCAGTAACTGTAACTATAAATGCTTTTTAGACCAGGGAGGTGCTGATGCGAATGCCCTTGCCCAGATCCAGGAGTTATCTCAGACAGAATTTAACGCATTAAATTCTGAAGAAGTAGGAAAAGGAGTTATGGTATGGGGTAAAAAGGTTGTCCTCTTTGATGCAAAAATCTCAAAAGAAAATGAACTGTATCCGCTTATCAATACCAATTTTCACGAGAAGGCAAAAGAAGCAGAAAAGAAAAAACAGAAGCAGAGACAAGAGCAGCAGGAGAGCAATGACCGTATTGAGGAGATTATCTTACAGATGGCGGAACTTGCCCCGGTTACTGTCCGTGACTTGTTATCTGTGTTAGAAATCACACAGGAAGAAGCAGAAAAACAATTAAGTTTTCTGTGCCAGCAAGGGTATCTCATAAAAACAGAAGAAGCAGGCAATATCCGTTATCAGAAAGCAGGCTGATGCTTATGGCAGTAAAAAAAGCAAAAGAAGCGAGTTTTAAAAAAATGGACAGTGCGTTTGCTACTTCCCAGAGTGCTATCCAGAAAGTGAAGAACACCGACCCTCTTAATGGAAATGAGGAACAGGAACAGGGAAACGAAAATGTCAGCATAGACCCTGCCCATTATCTTTCCAAAAAAGAAAAAAAAGAATGGAAAAGGCTGTCTTATACTGCAAAGCAGCGTTATATCAGGCAGGCAGAACGGCAGTTAAAACGGCAGAAAAAACGGAACGGGATTGCAAAAACAGAACCCAGTTCCGTTCAGGAAAAAGAAAAACAGGCAGCAAAAATCTTTTCAAAAGAAAGAAAATACAGATCAAATACATGGAAAGAACCTGTTGATAAAAAAGAGATCGGCAGTCATGGAGGAAATGGAGAAATCGCATCGAAGTCAAGAGACAGCCGGGTAGCTATCCGTTCCCAGAGTACCGTTGCCGGAGGAGAAAAGGCTGCAGATATTGCTTCTTCTTCTACTTCGGCAGAAACAGCAAAAGCTGCAGGAAATGCTGCAACAAAAACAGTGGATACAGCAGCCGCATCTACGGGTGCTGGTCTGGCTGCACTGGTCGCAAAAAAAACGGCAGAAAATTTCAAAGAAATGCTGCAGCAGAAAAATACAGCAATCGAAAGCCAGAGGATAAAGACGCAGACGAAGTTGTCCCAGATTATCGAAGAAAATAAAACAGGTGCAGGAAGCCCTGGCGTGGCAGCCGCAGCTATGCTTGCCTCTGTTGTAGTTACAGTGATGTACTTTGCGGTACAGATTGCCGTGACGATTTTTTTTGTTTTACTGATTCTATTAATCCCAATTATTGTGATTGTATCTTTCCTCGGAATCATCATCACTTTGCTGTCGGGTTTTGCAGCCGCAGTGGATAATACAGATTACGCATCGGGTTCCGGGGCAAGTATTGTTGCGGTCGCAGTACAGGAAATAGGTTATCACGAAGGGGCAGGCAATCATACAAAGTATGGAGTGTATACAGGCACGGACGGAATGTCCTGGTGCCATGCGTTTGTTTCGTGGTGTGCAAATGAATGTGGTTTTATCGAGAGCAATATCATACCAAAGACAGCCGCCTGCGAGACAGGACGGCAATGGTTTATCCATAAGCAGCAGTATCAAAAAGCAGGAAGTTATACTCCAGAGACAGGAGATATTATCTATTTTGATAAAGGCGGGGTGGGAGAATCTCATCACGTTGGTATTGTTGAGTATGTTGAAAATGGAATCGTACATACCATAGAGGGCAACAAAAATAATCAGGTCATGCGTGGACATTATGAACTTGCTTATAAAGGCATCATGGGATACGGTACTCCGGATTATCCAGATGAAGGACTCACTTCCTCAACCGCATCAGAGGTTTTATCGAAAGCACAGGAGATTGGTAAAATGATGGTGGAGGAAAAATGGGTGTATTCCAATACTGACCTGAAAGGTTCACTTGCAGCAGCAGAACAGTCTGCTAAGAGAACAAACTGTGCCCACGGTGTCTGTCTTGTGCTTCAGGAAGTTGGACTTCTGAAAAAAGGACAGATATTCTTCGGAAATAAATCGGGAGAATTAAGCTGTAACGGAACCGTAAGAAAGCAGATTGAAAAAGGATTTGACATCATAAAGACTGGCGGGAAAAAATCAAAAGACCTTGACTTAAAGCCGGGGGATATTTGCCTTTTTAAAGGACACACGAACATCTATGCCGGAAAAGATGAGAACGGTAAAACATACTGGTATGATTTTGGACGTGACCAGACAAAAGATAAAAAACCGGGAAGTGTTTTTGTAAAGTCTGTCCGTAAAGGGGAGATCAACTGGGCTGTCATAACAGTGATACTCCGTGTAAAAGACCAGGACAGTTATGGCTCAGGAAAAACAATCAACATCCCATCGCCATACGGGGATAGTTTTACTTATATGGGATGGTCACTCATTACTTCAACAGGAAGTAACCAATATAAGCTGCGAGTAAAAACGGGAGAACATTATGATGTAAATGGTTTCGGAAAGATTGGAGACAGATACGTGATAGCCTGCACTCCAACTTTCGGAAAGATCGGTGATGAGATAGATTTTGTTCTGGCAAATGGCAGAGTCATACATGGCGTTATGGGTGATGAAAAAAATATGTCTGATGCAGGCTGCAATAAATGGGGACATGATGGTGGACACAGTGTCGTTGAATTTGTTGTAAACAAATCCATGTGGTATCACACAGGAAAAACCGTCACGAGATTTCATCCAGAATGGGCAAAAAGCCGGGTTGTTAAAGCAGTCAATCTTGGGAAAAATCATTTGAGATAATAATGAAAATGTGCCGAAATTCGGTACAGGAAAGGAGCAGGATGAAGAAAAAAATAGTGATATTTCTACTGGCAGTCTTTCTGGTTTTTGCTTTACTTGTTTCCGCTTTATGTTTTTTCGCTCCAAAAAAAAATCAAAACAGCAGGGAAAATACAACGGAACAACCCAAAACAAAAGACACTGCAGAACAGACGGAAAAAGAAAAAAGAGAACAATATCATTTCACAAATCTGGAATATATCTATTATATAAATTCCGAAAATGAAACAGATTTTGAAGAACAGGCAGCAGAGTATGTTGAAAAAAATTATAAAAATGTACAATGGATTAATGCCCTTTCAAAGTATGATGATGATGTGTCAAGTAATGCAGGGACAGCAACATTTTATCTACAACTAGATGATGATGATAATTCTATTATTCTTATTTCCTACGATAAGAGAAAAGAAATTTTTTCATTTGCCCGATATAAAAAGCAGATTGAAAATATTGAAGATTATGGAGGGATGCCACAGGAAAAAAATACAATGCAGGATGACGAAGAAGATTATAACGAGATTGGAACAGAGCCAATCAATCTTGGTAATCCACAGATTACCGATCAGGATAATTCATTAGAAGCAGTAGCTAATGAAAAAGAACTGTCTCAGGAATTACTAAAATTTTTAGAGAAAGAAGGGGAAGAACGGAGAAATTTTTATGTTGCTTCTGTTGAAAATACAGGGGAGAAAAATTATAAAGCCGTACTGGATTTTGTAACAAAAAGAAGTGACGGAAAAAACATCACGGTAACTTTTGAAGATGGTACCTATACATTCTCATTAGAATAATACAGGGAGAGAAAAAGAAAGGCGGTGAAATTTTGGAGGAAGATTTCACATTTGCATACGAAAAATTTTTAATGGACTGTACACTTGGGTCTAAAACAAATCTGATTATCCGGGCTGAGGAAATCAATATTAAGAAAAAATTTTTTGAAAGATTAAAGAAAAAGTGCGGAGCCGAAGAAGCAAAAATCCTTTTAGAAAATGCAGGCGAAGCTGCAGATGCTTTTTATCTTTTCTTTCAAAACAAATATGCGGCACAGATGCAAAACTTATATGATAAGGCTGTGGAGGAATGGATAAATTCCTCTGGTCAGCATTGAAAGAAGGGGATGCAGATGCCGTTGGTTGTTGAAAGGGGGTTTTAGGGGTTTCCCCCCTAACAAGATGTATTTTGTGTGTACAAAATGCGTATCTTGCAATAAGCCTATCGGCTTATTTGTACCATTTTTGGTATAAATACCAGAATTGGTATGTAGGTAATACCAGAAATGGTACAAGAAAAATACCGAAAGTGGTACATGAATACCAAAAATGGTATATGCGAAAGTAAGAAAAATACCAGAAATGGTACATGAAAAACAGCCTAAATACCAAAAGTGGTATATGGATACCCAAAATGGTATATGCGAAAGCAGAGGAAATACCAGAAATGGTACATATATATTATGGAATAAAGACTAAATAATGTATAAGAAAGGTGAGGAATTGTGGAGAGAAAAATGGTAAAGCAGAAACATTTCCGTCTTCCAGAAGATGTTCTGGCGATGATAAATAATAGGGATAAAGAAATGTATCCTACAGAAAATGTATATATTACAGAAGCTGTACGGAATTTTTTTAAAAAAGAAGAAACGGAAAATGTTATGGATGAATTAGAAGATATACAGGATAAACTGGATAGAATTGAAAAAAGGCTTGAGGAAGATGCAAGCAAAAAAAATATTTCCTTTTCAAGCGATGCAGAGAAAAAAGAACTTTATGGAAAACCAGATTTCCTAAAATAAATTCTAAAGGATGGATGAGATGGATTGGATAAAGCAAATCATAGAATGCAAAAAAGAAAATTGGGTATCTCCCGGTTCTCTGGGGCAAAAGATTAAAAAAATCCGTATGCTGCGTAAGTACACACAAAAAGAATTAGGTGTGATGTGTGGCTTTTCTTTTTCATCTGCAGATGTAAGGATCGCACAGTATGAAAAAAATAAAAAAATTCCAAGAGAAAAAATCTTGAAAGATATGTGTAATGCTTTAGGAGTTGGTGAAGGTGCTTTGATCCATGCAGATATGCTTTCCTATCAGGAAATGTTTTACGCACTGTTTGATATGGAAGATTTTCACGGATTGCGCCCAGTTAAGAAAGAGGACGGATACTATTTAAAATTTGACAGCGATAGTATTATCAATGATTTTCTTGAAAAATGGTATAAGATGTATCAAAAATATCCATCACCAAGAGGAGATGATGATGAAGAAAAATATACACTCTGCCGTTATGAATATCCAAATCAGATTACAGAGGTATCACAGTATGAACTATTAAAAAGAAAAGCACTGCAGGCAGAGATAAAAAATCTACAAGTAAAAATAGATACACTTGAAAAGAAAAACAAAGAAGGAGATTGATGAGATGGATTGGAATAAACAGATTGAAAAATTAGAGGATGAGCTTAAAAAATTAATAGAGAAAGAAAACAGACTCGCAGAAAGAAAAAAAGAGGTAGAAGAAAAACTGAGAAAAGCAAAAGAACAGAAAGAGAATGAAGAAAATAAACAGCTTGCAGAAATCGTTACGGAATATCTTGGACCGATGGATGCTAAAAAAATCGAAGATTTAAAAACGGTTTTGGACATGTACATGTCTGAATTTACTGAAGAAAAAGAATCAGAGGAAGAATCAATAGAGGAAAAAGAACAAGAAGGTGAGGACAAATAAGGAAAAGGAGATTCGACCTCCGGCTGACAGAAAAAGAGTATCAATTACTTTTAGCTAAAGCGGAGAATGACCCCGAAACAAAAACAAAAAAGGGAGAAAAAGCAAACACTTCTGCATATATACGGAAGTGTATTTTTTTACAGGACGATGATCCTGTCAGCTTGAAAAAAGAGTTAAAAACTCTTTCCTACCAAGTGCGTAAAATAGGAGTCAACATCAATCAGGTTGTTGCAAAAATTAATGCTGGTTATGGCAATCAGATTGATATTTATAATCTTGAAAAAGCATTAGAGCAGGTAAAGCATGAGATGAAAACGCTTAATGAGAAGGTAGAGGATTATGGCAATCACTAAGCTATCGAATATTGGAACACCACAGGGAGGTGGGGCGGCACATTTAAAAAATTGTATTTCGTATATCTTAAATTCTGATAAAACAGAGGGACTGGTTGGAGGAAATGCAGGAACTACTCCGCAGGAAGTTTATCAGGTAATGATGGATACAAAGCAAGAATGGGAAAAAGAAAATGGAAGGCAAGGCTATCATTTCGTTATCTCATTTCCACCGGGAGAAGCGACAAAAGAAGAAGCATATGCGGTAATAAATGATTTTTGCGAAGAATATCTTGGAGAAAATTTTGATTATGTGTTCTCTATTCACACTGATCAAAAACATATGCATGGACATATTGTTTTTAATTCTGTCAACCGAATGGATGGGTATAAGTACCGTTATGAAAAAGGAGACTGGGAAAAATATATCCAGCCAATTACAGACCGTGTTTGTGAAAAATATGGTCTGCCGCCACTGGTTTATGACCCACACAATAAGATAGGAAAATCTTATGCAGCACATTATGCAGAGAAAGAGGGCAGACCATCATCTGAAAAGATTATTAAGGCAGACATAGACTTTGCGATTGCTACGTCAGAAGATTGGAACGATTTTGTGAAGCAAATGGAAAGTCTAGGATATAAAATCCGTCAAGGGAAGTATGTGACATATATCCCACCCGGTTTTGAACGGGGACGGAGAGATTCCCGTCTTGGTACAGGATACAGGAAAGAAGAAATCCAAGAGAGGATTCAAAACAAAGGAAAGGAAAAGGGGGCAGAAAGTATTCTGTCCTCTAAATTGTCTAAGAAATATGAAAGAGAAATCTTTCAATATACAGAGACACTTACGATATTTCAGATTAAAAAAATCAAAATTTTTTATCAAGCAGGGCATTATCTTGAAGGGAAAAATCCTTATGCAGTAAATCAAAAAGATGTGCGGAAAAATGCCATTCGGATTAATGAGTTATATGAAGAATGCAAATACATTCTAAAAAACAACATTAAGACAGAGGATGATTTATTAGAAAAACAAAATGCTTTACTGGCAAAAGAGAAGCAGCTGATGAACCGCCGGAGTTCTCTCCGTTCAGTGGAAGATAAAGAAATGTTAAGGCAGTACAGGGCTTTGAAAAAACGTCTGTCTGATACTCCAGATTGGGATGACCGATTTGAAATATATCAAGAGGAATTAAATATGTTCTTGAAACAGATACCCGAAGGAATGTTAAAAGCTGGAGAAGAAAGACAGCAGATTAATGCAATACTTCGGGAAATCCGTCATGAAAAACGGATTGTAAACCGAATCGTTGAAGAAGAAAGAAGTCTGAATAAAGAGCAGAAGATTTCAAAAACAGAACGTACCGAAATTCGGCACAGGAGGTGAAAATAAATGGAGCAAGAGGAGGAAAAAAATATCATCATAGAATTTCAAAGAAAGGTTTTGCAGGAAGCAAACTGTACGGCTGAAATGCTTGCCTATTTGGATGAGATAGATGACGATGTATTCCGGGAATACTACTGCATATGTGCATTAGATGGAATGACTGTGGAAGAGATACGTCGAATCGATAGCATTGCTGTTCAGGACTGGCGGGTTAAAATTAAACACATCAAAGAAGAACGGCTGAATTTTCTGGAAAACATGTTCGTACCTAATTCAGAAATGCAAAAGCAGATTTCAGAGTTACATGATAAAGCTGGTAAGGTGTTTCAGGAGACGGAAGAATTAAGAATAACATTGAACGCTACATTGCAACAGACGTTAGATATACAAAAAAATGCCCTTATGGAACAAAGGGAATCCTATCAAAACTCTTTGGCAGCAAAAGAGGAATTAATAAAAGAAAGAGATGAAAAGATACAAAGTCTAGTGAATGAGATAGAGCAGAATAAAAAAACATGGCAAACAGAAAAGAAGACACTTCTTTTACAGTTAGGAGAAAAAAAATCATCTGACGATGATAAGGAAGAGCAAAAAGAGGTACCGTCTAAAAAAGAAAATTCAGTAAGAGATGTAACCGAAAAAAAGAAGCGCTGGCATTTTTTCAATAAAGAAGAAAAGAAATCAAAGGAGCCGGATAGATTTATTGAAACGTATCTGGCAGGCGATACATTTAATGAAGCACAAAAAGAATTTCTGATTAAATGTCTCGAAGAAGGTGACACTGTTGAGGAAATGAAAACATATGCTTCTGCAAGTCTTACTCCTGCAATGATGCAGAGATTAAGACAAGTAAGAAAGAAACGGAGGGGACAATAATGGTAAAGATAGAACAAACGGGTGGCAGGCTGACAGAGGAAGAAATCCTGCATGGAAAAGAAGATGCCTATGGAATTTATCAGATTAACAGGAAAGGTGCAGGAAGAGATTATGCTTTCCTTTCTTTTGATTCTTTACGTTCAAAAGGAAAAGTACCAGAGCGAACAGAGTATCAGCTTGTTTACAGTGATATTTTAGGAGTAGATGAAAATAGAGACAGCCTGTTTACAAAATTTAATATTGCACATCCTGATGATTTTACAGGACATTCCCTCTCTGTAAGTGATATTATTTTGATAAAAAGAAATGGCAAAGTAAATGTCTCTTACGTGGACATGATAGGGTTTGTTCCGTTGCCTGATTTTTATAAAGAGCCGTCATTAAGAGTAGTAGAACAGATAACAGAATCAACAAAGGGTTTTACAGCTGAAGGACACTTTGGAACATGGCATTCAATACAGATGCAGGAATTTCACAATGAGAAATTTTTTCAGATGCGGCATGATGAATTTGGAGAACAGGTTGCAGATATTATCGTAAATGAACAAGGACAGGTTATTGCAGAAGATTTATGGCATGGCTTTAGTCCTGAAGCAATGAAATTAATTGGAGAATATTTATTAAGCAAATCTTATTAAGCAACTTCTTGTTGTTTACTGCTTTTCTGTGTATCATTCA
>ERZ856578.3198-NODE-3198-length-25058-cov-94.461471_pt1 | contig 25058 bp, 17 predicted proteins | sample MGYA00514384_ERZ856578 | MGnify/ENA primary metagenome ERZ856578 (study PRJEB29103, sample SAMN06111958) | human gut metagenome | biome: human gut; feature: ankylosing spondylitis patient; material: healthy_person | host: Homo sapiens | place: China:Hangzhou... | reverse complement strand
GCCCTGTTTTCAATTTCTCGGCACTCAATTCGGTCTCACTGGCGATCAAACGATTCACCAACTGCACGGCCGACATTTCCAAAGAGAAAATAGCGACAGCCTGGTGGTGTTTCACCGCCATATTCCGGGCCATAGAAAGCACAAAAGCCGTCTTACCCATAGCAGGACGGGCGGCAATGATCACTAAATCCGAAGGCTGCCAACCGGAAGTCACCGCATCCAAAGCATTAAAGCCCGAAGGAAGTCCACTGATCCCGTCCGGCTTTTCGGCAGCAGCCTGAATACCTTTTATCGCTTCGTCGATGATCGGAGCTATCTCGGCCGTATCTTTTTTAATATTACCGTCGGCAATATCGAATACAGCTTTCTGAGCCTTATCCATCAAATCAGAAACATCGGTCGCTTCATCATAGGCCATCTCCTGCAATTCTGTACAGACCCCGATCAGTTTACGCTGCAAATATTTCTGAACAATGATCTTTGCATGGAATTCGATGTGGGCGGCCGAAGCTACCCGGGTCGTCAGCTGGGACAAATAATAATACCCCCCGACCTGTTCCAGTTCCCCACTTTGCTTCAATGCCTCGCTCACCGTGAGCAAATCCACCGGGTCATCGTTCAGGAACAACTTATGAATGGCCCGGAATATCTTTTGATGCGCATCCTTATAAAAAGCATCCGGTTCCAATAAAGCCCCGACGATAGAAAAAGCATCCCGTTCCAACATCAGGGCTCCCAATACTGCTTCTTCCAAATCGACGGCCTGTGGGGGCATTTTCCCATATTCCGCCTGCAAATCTTTTACGCTTCTACTCGTATTAAAATCCGATTTTTTTGCCATAATCAATAATTCAACCTCTATCTCCCTTTTACTGACCGCTTCATTTTTCCGGTTCTGTCTACTTGATGACTTTTCTATTTTTCAGTTCCCAAAAGCAACGGGCTGTAGCCTCCACATCTGCCAATGCATTATGCGCATTGTCAAAACCACTGCCGAACAATACTTGGTGTAATTCCGCCAACCGGGGAGATTTGAATCCTTTTTTCCCGGGAAGCTTACAATAATCTGTAGAAAGTTTCATCGTACAATATTTCGGCTTCAGGAACAGGGTCGTCATCATTCGCAAACGCTCGAATTCAGCCCCGACAATACATTCGTCGAAGCTGATATTATGCCCAACCAAAGCTGTCGCTTCATCGATCTTTCGGGCAAATTGCTCCATCACTTCTTGTAAAGGTTCCCCCTTTTCACGTGCCACCAAAGTCGTGATCCCATGCACCCGCGAAGCTTCCGGAGGAATAGTAAATCCTTCGGGCTTTACTATGACATCCCGGCTCTCGAGCATGTTTCCCCGGTCATCGTACATGATCCAGGCCAATTGTACTAATCTGGGCCAATTTTCCAAGTCTGTTACAGGTGCATTCCACCGTTTAGGTAATCCTGTCGTCTCTGTGTCAAAGAATAAATACATATTCCGGATTTTTAAATTGAAGACGGAAAATTACCCTTTTTTAAGACAAACTGCAAAAAGTTCCCCTATTTTTTATCTTCGTTATCAAAACTCTTATTATACTGGTGCATAGCCCTATAACTCATACCCATACTCGAAAATCCTCCATCGTGGTAAAGATTCTGCATCGTAATCTTCCGGGTAAGGTCGGAAAACAGGCAAACGCAATAATTGGCACATTCTTCTGCAGTAGCATTTCCAAGGGGCGACATCCGGTCGGCAAAGTCTACCAGCGAATCGAAACCTTTGATTCCGCTCCCCGCTGTAGTCATTGTCGGTGACTGGGAAATCGTATTCACCCGGATGCGTTTTTCCCGTCCATAAATATATCCGAAGCTACGGGCTATCGATTCCAGCATAGCTTTTGCATCGGCCATGTCGTTGTATTCGAACATCGTACGCTGAGCTGCCACATAAGACAAAGCGACCACCGATCCCCACTCATTGATGGCGTCCAGTTTTTTGGCCGTTTGCAGCACTTTATGGAAAGAAATTGCGGATATATCCAACGTCTTTTGCAAAAAATCGTAATCCAGATCGTCATAAGAACGTTTTTTTCTGACATTCAAAGACATACCGATCGAATGTAAGATAAAATCCACCTTTCCACCGAAATGTGTCATCGATTCCTGGAAAAGATGGGTCAAATCCTCCACGCTCGTAGCATCCGCCGGAATGAGCGGGATCTGATGTTTCGCCGCAAAATCCTGTATATCTCCCATCCGAATCGACAGCGGAGTATTCGTCAATACGATTTCAGCCCCTTCTTCTATACATTTCTCCGCCACTTGCCAGGCAATAGACATCTCATTCAGGGCACCGAAAATAATTCCCTTCTTTCCTTTTAATAAATTGTAAGCCATTCTTTTTATTTTAATGAATAATCTTCCTATTTACGATATTCTTCATAAATAGTAAACTCCGGACATATAAAATATGTTCAGAACCGGCCTGCAAAAATACAAAAAATTTCCGAAGCTCAATTGCCTGCTTTTGCCGAGAGCAGAATTTTAGCAGTTTCTATGGCTGCCGGTGTAATTTCCTGTCCGCTGATCATGCCGGCAATCTCCTGCACCCGCTCCTCTGGTGTCAATTTCCTGATTCCAGAGATCGTCGTTTCACCGCGATCTTCTTTATATACTTTAAAATGACAATTGCCGGCAGCCGCGATCTGAGGCAGATGGGAAATACTGATCACCTGCATTCGCCCGGCCATCTCGCGCATAATCAACGACATCCGGTGGGCTACTTCCCCGGACAATCCGGTATCTATTTCATCCAGAATAATCACCGGTAATTGTTTTGCTCCGGAAAGCACATATTTCAATGCCAGCATTACCCTGGAAATTTCTCCTCCGGAAGCGACCCGGGCAATTTCTCCCGGCTGTTGGTTCTTATTGGCCGAGAACAAAAACTTTACTTCATCCCGGCCTGTCCGGGTAAACTCATCTACCGCCGTGATCCCGACCTGAAATTCGGCATGTTTGATCCCCAGTTCGACCAACAGTTTTTTCATAGTCGTACACAACTTCCCTTCCATACTCACCCGCATTTCGTGGATTTTACCGGCCAGCTGCAACATTCGTTTTTCAGTCTCCTGTAGTTTCTTTTCCTGTCGTTCTATTTCTTCCGACCCTCCTTCTACCTTTTTCAATTTTTCCCGGATTTGTTCCCTCAATGTTACGAGCTCTTCTACCGATTCGGCTTTATATTTGAACAACAAATCGTAGATGGTATTCAAACGCTGGTTGATTTTCTCGATACGCCCGGCATTATATTCCACGCTTTCTGCTCTGCGTTCGGCCTCGTCGGCCAGATCGTTCAACTCGATAATCACAGAATCCAGCCGCTCCCGGTATTCGCCGGCTTCCTTAAAAGCATTCTCTAATGCGGAGATGGCATTGCGGCTTCCTTTCAATACTTGAATGACAGACTGCTCGGTATCCCGCAGATTCCAGGATAACCCACTTAAGGCCGATTTGATATTTTCTGCATGAGTCAGCAATTCCAACTCTTCTTCAAGTGCTTCCTTCTCCCCTAGCTGTAAGCGTGCACTCTCCAACTGGTTAAACTGAAATTTCAGATAATCACTTTCCTTTTCGGCATCGGCGGCCCTGTCTTTCAAGTGCTTCAAAGCAGATTTCAATTGTTGACGCTCCCGGAAGTCTGCCTGGTAAAGTTCTAACAGTTCACGATTACCACAAAATGCATCCAATATATCGGTCTGATATTCAGGTTGTCCCAATAACAAAGACTGATGCTGGGAATGGATATCTACCATATAAGCACCGAAATCTTTCAACAACTTATTATTTACCGGGGTATCGTTAATAAAACAACGTGATTTCCCTTCCGCAGTCAACTCCCTCCTGACCATAACCTGTTCTGAATAGTCGAGGTCGTTCTCGTCGAACCATTCTTTTAAAGCATAGCCGGTGATATTGTATTCTATCTCTACAATACACTTTTTGGTTTTATCCATGATAGCCGACGAATCGGCCCTCTGCCCCAAGGTCAGACCGATTGCTCCCAATAGGATAGACTTTCCGGCACCAGTCTCACCGGTGATCACCGAAAATCCTTTTTCCAATTCGATATTCGTGTGATCGATCAGTGCATAATTCTTTATACTGATATTTTCAATCATCGTTTTTTATTTACTATCAATTCGTTTTTTCCTGAATCAAAGCTATACTTCGAACTATTTGCAGGATTTACTTCTGAGACAATATTAAAAATTCTTTGCCACTCATCGGTAAAAGCAGGCTTGAAAATATGCACGATTTCATCGGCTTTGACATCGAAAAACACCTGAGTTGTCCGACATCACATCCAGCCTTATCCGACGATACTTATATATATTCCCGGACAATGGCCTCTGCCCGGTTAAAAAAGTCGTTTCCTCCCATTCCCCGGAACTGGTCGCTCCCTATCTGTTCATCCAAGGTAATCTGTATACTGCATTCGATCCGTTCTTCGTATTGAAAAACATTTTCCGACCAACGTTTATTATTCAGGAATTCGTACATATCCCGCTGTATATTGGTAAAAAGCTCCCGGTTCGTCCCTTGTATTTTTTGCGAAGAAACGGAAATATTACATCTTAACTCTTGAGCCGTAACAAAATAGCTCACAAGAATAAATAAACATAAATAGAATGATATCATAGTACAAATATAAAGTTTTCTCCCGACACTAATAATTTTTCATTCCCGATTTTTCATTCTTCATTTTATTTCATACTTTTGCGCCGTCAAAATCGACATAATATTTATAGTTCTTCATAAAAATGACAAGCAGAAGATTGATCCGAATAAAAGTATTGCAACTGCTCTACGCTTACAGCAAAAAAGAAAGTGCTACTCTCGCCGAGATTGAACGCGATCTACTGAAAAGTATGTCTAAAAGTACAGATTTGTACTACGAAACTTTGTTACTAATCACTGAAATCCGCCGAAAAGCTTTTCAAAAAATAGATACAGCACGTAACCGCCGGTTCGCTTCTAATGTCGATCTGAATCCGAACACCCGCTTTGTCGATAATCCGGTTTTCAATATCTTGGAAAATAACAAAAAATTTCAGTACTATATAACAAACAACCTGATTAGTTGGAACGATAATCAGGAAACGGTATTGTATTTCTACAATAAACTGATCGAGTGGTCCAAATATCAGAAATACATGCACCAGAAATCGCCCTCTTTCGAACAGCACAAACAGATCGTACTCGATTTATTTTCAGAACTGATCATACAGGACGAGATGTTTTATCAAACGATGGAAGAAAAGAGTATCTTCTGGAACGATGATTTTGAACTGGTACTCAGCATTGTATATAAAACACTCTGGCATCTTCAGGAAAAAATGAGAGAAGAAGACGATATTTTATACCCGATTTATAAAAAAGACGAAGATTTCGAATATGCAAGGACATTGATGCGTAAAGCATTTTATGAATATAACGCCAATATGGAGATCATCGATAAGTTTACCTATAATTGGGAGTTGGACCGTATCTCGGAAATGGACAAACTGATCATGTCATGTGCAATTTCCGAATTAAAACATTTTCCTTCCATTCCGGTGAAAGTGACTTTGGATGAATATATCGAAATCTCTAAAACCTATAGCTCGCCGAAGAGCGGAGCATTTATCAACGGAGTATTGGACAAAGCAGTGGCTTTACTCAAAGACACGAATGAAATTGTAAAAGCCGGACGGGGCTTACTGGACGAAACAGAAGCCCGATAAAAAAGGGGGTATATCCCCCTTTTAACTAAACTAAACTAAACAAATTAAAATACCGTTGTAATCCCTACAATGGTTTATTTTGAAAACTTTTTATTCCCACGCAACTATAATGCACTAAAATTATATAAAATATCAGTTCTTTCCAAATTATTAAACATCTAATATTTTTTTACCTGTGGGATAGGCTGGTATTTTTGAATATAATCTAAGGCCGGCTCTACAGCATCGGCTATATAATAAAGGTGATCGTAAGCAGAGGAAATAAATTTTGCTTTACGGCTGTGCTCGATAAATTCGAAAAACAGCTTATAATATCCGGCGGTATTTAAAAAAACGATCGGTTTATTGTGCTGACCCAATTGTTTCAGGGTAATGACTTCGGTTATTTCTTCTAAAGTCCCCCAACCACCGGGCAGAGCGATAAAAGCATCCGCATGTTCCCGCAGCAGGTGTTTACGTTCCTTCATATCGGGAGCGACGATCAATTGTTTCAATCCGCCGGCAGCGACACCACGGTCACGGATACACTCCGGTATAATCCCGGTTACTTCGCCTCCTTGCCGAATCGTAGCATCGGCAACTTCCCGCATCAACCCGATGTTCGTGCCTCCATAAATCAATTGCCACCCTAATTCTCCGATCCTTTTTCCTAATCGGCCGGCTTCTCTAAAATAACATGGCTCCACCTCATTGGCAGAAGCACAAAATACAGCTACTCTCATTTTAATTTATTGGGAACTATTTTATCTTACACTAAACTTAGCGGACCTTCGGTGCTGACTGCATTTTCCATCAGTACCGAAGGTCCGCTCATCTCTATCGAAGTAATAACAATTCGTTCTGACTTCTTTCTGCTTTAAGCATCGATAGTTGCATAGGTTGCATTTTGTTCGATAAATTGCCGTCTGGGCGGCACATCGTCTCCCATCAACATCGAGAAGATCCGGTCGGCATCGGCAGCATTTTCGATAGATACCTGACGCAATATCCGGTTCTCCGGTGACATGGTCGTTTCCCACAACTGCTCTTTACTCATCTCACCCAAACCTTTGTAACGCTGGATATGCAACCCGGCATCCCCTTTACCGTTGCTCATTTCATTTACCAACTGTTCCAGTTCTTTATCTGTCCAGCAATACCGTTGTTCTTTATTTCCTTTCTTCACAGAATATAAAGGAGGCGTTGCGATATACAGATATCCGTTCTCGATCACCGGACGCATAAAACGGAAGAACAAAGTCATAATCAAAGTAGCGATATGTGCACCATCGACATCGGCATCGGCCATGATCACAATCTTATGGTAACGCAACTTTTCCAGGTTAACGGCTTTAGAGTCTTCCTGGGTACCGATCGTAATCCCCAGTGCCTGGAAAATTATTTTTATTTCATCGCTTTCATATACCCGGTGCATCATGGCCTTCTCTACATTCAGGATTTTTCCCCGCAAGGGTAAAATAGCCTGATAACGACGGTCACGTCCCTGTTTTGCCGTCCCCCCTGCCGAATCTCCCTCGACCAGGAAGATTTCACATTTTGCCGGATCATTATCCGAACAGTCGGCCAGTTTACCGGGCAAACCGGAGCCACTCAATACAGTTTTACGCTGTACGAGCTCACGGGCTTTACGAGCTGCATGACGGGCAGTGGCCGCCAAAATGACCTTATCCACAATTGCCTTAGCTTCTCTCGGATTTTCTTCGAGATAGTTTTCCAAGGCAGTAGATACTGCTTGTGAAACAGCGGTACCGACTTCTGTATTCCCCAATTTCGTTTTAGTTTGACCTTCAAACTGTGGTTCTGCCACTTTCACCGAAATCACAGCCGTCAATCCTTCGCGGAAATCATCGCTATTGATATCGAATTTCAGTTTTGAAAGCATTCCGTGACTCTCGGCATAAGCTTTCAGGGTCGTCGTCAATCCCCGTTTGAAACCGGTCAGGTGAGTACCCCCTTCTATCGTATTGATATTATTGACATAAGAAAATACATTTTCTGTAAAACCCGTATTATAATGCAAAGCGACCTCCACAGGGATTCCATTCTTTTCTGTCGCGATATCGATCGTATCTTCGATCAGTTTTTCCCGGGTATTATCGAGGTATTCGACAAATTCACTCAAACCGTGTTGAGAAAAGAACACTTCATGCCGGGGAGCATTGGTCTCCGGATCGATCTCCCGTTTATCGGTCAACGATAAACGAATCCCTTTGTTCAAATAAGCCAACTCCCGCAACCGGGCCGACAAGATATCGTATTTATACTCGGTAACATAAAAAATCGTATCATCCGGCAAGAAAGTAATCGTAGTCCCGGTGCGATCGGTATCTCCTACCACCTGTACATCTCCGGCAGGAATCCCTTTGTGATATTCCTGTCTCCAGATTTTTCCTTCCCGGTGAATTTCTGCAATTAAAGTTGTAGAAAGCGCATTGACGCAGGAAACACCTACCCCGTGCAAACCACCGGACACTTTATAAGAATCTTTATCGAACTTACCTCCGGCATGCAATACGGTCATAACCACTTCCAGAGCCGATTTATTCTCTTTGGAATGGCGTGCTGTCGGAATACCCCGACCGTTATCTCTCACAGAGATCGAGTTATCTTCGTTTATAGTTACCTGAATATGATCACAAAATCCAGCCAAAGCTTCGTCTATAGAGTTATCTACGACCTCATAAACCAAATGGTGCAACCCTTTGACATTAACGTCTCCGATATACATGGAGGGACGCATCCTCACTGCCTCCAAACCTTCCAGTACCTGAATACTATCGGCGGAATACTCTCTTTCGTTTTTCTCTATCTCTTCGCTCATATTATAGTTTAATTGATTTTTTCACAAAACATGCAAATATAATCATTTTCCAACGAATAACCTTAGAATTTTTGATAGAAAAGAAGGCACAAACAATTAAAACGGCGTATCACCGTTTTAATTGCAAATTGACGAATTCGACAAACTCCTGGGGACGCGAACAACTGAAAACATATTTCTTATTACCAGTACGAACCAGAATCAAGTTATTCATATCCGTTACATACATTGAATAATTGCCTAATTTATTATTCCTAAACCGCCCTATATATCCAAAAAAACCATCACTCCCGAAAGTTTTTATAGAACCGTTTATATCGGACTTCGAAATCCGGACTACCTCTACCACCTCGCTCAACAGTATTTGGGGCGAACCGAATAAGTTTTTTACCATTATTTTTCCATTATCCGCTTTTAAGCGTATCGGCATATAGCCTACACCGACAATAATAGCAATAAAGAAAACAATTATCAATAAATACTTCAACCACAGCATCACAGTCGGCCAATTTAACGATGCTATATAAAATCCTGTACCGACCAAAATAATCGAAACGACAATCGTTATTGCCAATATCCCGCCGCTCCAATGAAACGGAATGGAAATACTATTACTTTCGAAGCCCATAATAACCCTCCAATTGAATTTTCAGTATATCCCTAACAGCATCCAATGCAGAAACAGAAATAGGAAACTCCTTTTCGATCAACTCCATAAGCAAGTTCACTTGCTTATCAATCATCTCCGTGTAGAAAGCATCGCTACTTATTAAACCATTGTTCTCTGTCCATATTCTCAACACCGGTTCATTGACTTCCATCGCTGAACTTCGCACACTTGTCTCGGAATTAACATATACGGCCTGATTTACAGCAACTCCTGTTTCATACGCAGCAACAGTACCAGCTCCAACTGTAATCCCAGCTGCAGCTGCATATATTACAGCAGCTCCAACAAAAATTAGCGCACCAGCTACTACTACGACAGGAACTCCAGCTACAGCTCGCGTTGTAGGATTATACCCATCAAGATTTTCAATTAGATGCATAAATTCCTCATAATCTTCATCGGTCTTAAACATCGCTCGAATATTCTCAGGTTTGTTCTCTTCATTAATAACACCGATATATCCTTTCTCTGAGCACAAAGCTAAAAATGTCTCAATATTTTTCATTTTAACAGCCTTCAAGATATCGTCATCAGCAAACGCAAACAACAATCTACGTTCAGCTTCATGAAGCACCACATTAAAGTGTATTTCTTTGGACGCAACATACTCAGTAGGGTTATTTGCGAATTGTCTCGCCTCTTTTTTGTCAATAAGAACAGTTTCAACAATTTGTTGTATGGCTTTTAATTTGTGAAAAAACTCTTCGGACAGATTACTCTCACTAAGTTCAAAAAATGATTCCCCATGAGTGAGATTATCTGCATGCGGACCGTAATAACTATCATCAAAATCGTAACCAGGCAAACACGACGAAACTAAAATACTTGCGGCAACAGCTCCCGAAACAGATTTTACAACAATTGGTTTAGGTGTTTTCATAAGAGTCAAATTTTAATTATTAATTTTCAATGAAGCATTTCTTATCAAATGCCTAAAAAGAATTCCTGGCAATTCGGTTTTCAAAAGTGTTCTCATAACCTCGTGATTACTTTCGTCCCGCATTAACTCAATACAATATTCACATTCATGCGGGAATATTTTTTTCTCCATTTTACGAATATTAGCAACCTTGTCATAAATAACGGCAGGGCCATCAACATGCAACCAAAATTTAAACAAATCCGAAAATTGATTATAATATAAATCCGAAATAGAATTTCCGTTACCGATCTCTCCTAATTTAAGATATTTATTATATTCCACTGTAAGTCCACAACAAGCAAGCATCTGAGAATAAGGATTAATAACAATGTTATCGTAAATATATTTACAAGGCTTGTGTGTCTCGAAATTCTCCAAGAAAAATGATTTTGCTCCATTGTACACACTCTCTTCAGTGCTAAATCTCATCCAAGAAGCATCTATCACAAATAACACACCTTTATTTATCAACGAAGATAAAAAAGGGTGATTCTTAATAATGTCAGAAGTAAATTTGGCATTCGGCGGAGACTCAACGGAAACAGCCATTGACCTAATCCCAAGTTCATAAGCCGCCCTCAATCCATTCACTACATTCTCAAAAGGTACATACACCTGATGATTGTCTCCTGTACTAATATTTAATTCTGTTAAACCTGCATTCACAAGAGGAGCCAATTTTTTTATGGCAGCCTCATAAGAAGTCGCCCAAAACCCATTAGACACAACACGAGACATCAGCTCATGAGATTTCGCACGTAATATCATTCGAGGAATATCATCCGCAACCAAAAAACACTCTCCACCCGTCAAAACCATAATTTTCAGAGAGGGAAAGGCTTCCACAGCTTCATCTATATATTGCAAAATTTTATCAGTTTCTAAAATTTGTTTAACTTGGGGCGTACATCTAAAACAACACTCTTTACAGGCTGCAGTACATCTATAAGTCGGTGCAATCGTTAAAACACTCGGAGCACAATTCACATAATTTTTCAAATCTATCATAGTTTAATTCTTTAAAGACCAAAAAATAATCAAATATATTCAAATATATTCAAAGTTATACAATATTTTTAAATTTACAAAATATATAGTAACTATTTATCAGAACTGACGCAATATTGTCTTAAATAAATTCGAAAAAAACAAAATAGGAAGTATAAACTAAAAAAGCTAAGGTAACAACTCGCCTATTTCACATAGCAAATTCAACTTCTTTCACTCAAATAACTGCCCAAATTTCCCAAAAAACATTAGGAAATCGCGAAAAAATCCGGTTCGGACAAACATTATAATGGCTACAGCACCCAGAATCAGTTTATCTGCATAGTATTCAATTAGTTTTCAGGATGTGATCCTATTCGTAAGCCACATAAATATTTTTATGAAATTTTGTCTAAAATAAAATAATTCATGATTACACTTGCATCCATCATTTACATTTTGTAGTATTGCATCAAACATAGATGTTACTTTACTGATATTATCCTCATTTTACGAACTAATATTATTTGCTATGCCAAAAAGAATTATACTTAATTGGTCTCCGCCTGTTCAAATCAATATTCCTTCGCCTGCTCATTCTATACTGAAAGCATGGCTTGAGAAGCACGACTACAAAGTTTCAATATTATACTGGAATCTATATTTTTTTACTCTTCAGCACGATTTTTTATTCTCCAATTTAAAAGCGTGTGACGAAATGTACAATATGCTCTTGTATTTAAACTATATAGCCTTCCGAAATAATGATCAACATATATATAATGAAATTAAAGTAATTTTACAAAGTATCAACCCGAGACATTTAACATCAGAACCGGATTTTTACGCCCGCTATATGGAGTCTGCATACAAGCAAATGGAAAAAACAATAGATGATTTGTTGTCCTCAATAGATTTTTCTGAAGTGCTGTGCTGGGGATTTGCCATGAAAATGGATCAATGGTTATTTGCGTCAATTATCGCCGAAAAAATCAAAAAAATCGATCCAACTATCCCTATTATTGTGGGTGGAATTAATACCAAAGATAACGCAATAACATATTTAAATAAATTTACTCAGTTCGATTATGCTATTTGGGGAGAAGGTGAAACTCCTTTACTCGAATTGTTACGTTATCTCGAACGAACAAATGATATTACCACTCTTCAGCAGGTAAGCAACATCGCATATAAAAGTAATAATGAGATTTTAGTATCGAATAAACGGAATAATCAATATTTAAATATGACTGATTTGGTATTGTTCCCTGATTATTCTGATTTTTTTGAGACAAGGAAAAAACTGAATGTCGATAGTCCTGTTTATATAACCATAGAAGGAAGTCGTGGCTGTCATTGGAACAAATGTCACTTTTGTTATCTCAATACGGATTACAAATACCGTTTAAAAGCGATAGACAAAATAACACAAGAGATCAAATATATGATCAATACATATGAAATTTTCGAATTTCAATTCCTGGACAATGATCTAATCGGGAAAGATATGGAACGTTTTCATCTTCTTTTAGATAGCTTTATTGAGATTAAAAATGAATTTCCACGTTTTCAAATAGTATTAGCTGAAATAATAACTAAAGATCTGGATTATGTAACAATTAAAAAAATGTTCGATGCTGGCATTATATATGCCCAAATAGGCTATGAAAGCGCAAGTAGTATTTTATTAAAAAAAATCAACAAAAAAAATACATTTTCGAGTAATTTATTATATGTAAAATTCGCAAATTTCCATAAAGTAATATTAGGTGGGGTTAATGTTTTGACAGGTCTCCCAGAGGAAACCACGGAAGATATAATCGAGGCTTGTTCCAATTTGCGATTTTTAAGATTTTTCTTAGATTACAAGATGTTTCGACACGTTACTATACCGCTAACCGTCAACTCCTCCAGCGTGTATTATAAAGAAATTAATGAAGATGATCCTATATGGAACTTATACAAATTGTCACATATTATTTTACGTAATACTTTTAACCGGAAAGACCAATGGAAAATATTTGAATTCGTTCGTCTAATCAACAATATTCAATGGAATAGTTTTCATCAAATCGAAAAATATTATTTGACAAATAAACACACATACAGAATCGAACGCGACCAAAATAAAATATCATACAAAGAATATATCAATAACAAGAATATCAAATCTTTATCTTGGAGTACAGACTCTTTGGAAGTGGAAATATTGTATAGGACCAATGATAAGCCACGTTCTTTCAAAAAACTGCATTCAGAGTTAGTAGCATCTGCAATCAATCGTAACAAGTCAATTCCAGACGAAATCAGCCTGAAGAAAAGTCTGGAGTTTTTATATAATGAAGGGCTTGTCTATTACGACAAGAGCTTTGACGCGAGCAATGGAGAGAATTATTTCGAAAATATTGTTTCTGTCATTGTTATCTTCTACCCAGAAACTACAAATTAAAGATGAAGACATGTGGCATCAAAGGGCTTTTGAATATCCTTTCAACTTATGGAAGTGTGACATTATATTGTATAATGTTTACTTATCAAGGAGAAGAATTGAATCATCAGCATTTTCTACTAGGTATAGCTAGCACAACCTTACTATGCGAGGCTTTATTAATTGCATATGTTAGAAAACATAAGTTCGATATAATCGACGTATCCATATTTGTTGCTTATCTATATTTCATTTTTATGAATGAATATAATAATGCACTATCCGACAAATCTGATATATATTCCGTACAGTTATTTTTCGTTCTATATTTTGCATTTCGCATTATATTACATTGTTTCCATGTAAAGTATATTTTGATCTGTTTGTTGGCTGTTACTGAAATCTTCCAGTCACTAGTTGGAACAGGACAATTCTTAGGTATATTAGATTCAAGGCACACTTCATTTTCGGTAACAGGTACTTTTCTTAATCCGGGTCCTTTTGGAATTTTTCTCGCTGTACTTGGAGTTATTATGGTTTTGCATATTATCTCCAATTATTCTTTATTTGCCGTATATCGAAAGCAAGATACTCAATACGACAAAACAGCAATGCTTTTTCAAGCATCCTATTACTTAAGTCTGATAGCATCAATTTTTATCATTATTATGCTAGTATTATCTGGGAGTCGAAGTGCTTTGTTGGGATTCGGCATTCCCATTGCAATATTCATTTTAACGACAAGGCGTATTAGGAACAGAATTAATTATTTAAGACACAAAAAAGCTTTACTTGCTATAGGGGTATTAGCCATCTTAATTATTATGGCAACAGGCTATTATATTCGACCAGAGTCAGTTAACGGCAGATTCCACATTTGGCAAGTATCCTTGTGTGAATTGGACAGCCCAATGGTTACTGGTACTGGTATTGGTACATTTTCCAAACAATATATCATAGCACAAGAAAAATTCTATGCAAAACATGGTTTTGAGTCAAATTGGGTTAAATATGCAGATACTCCTTATTACGCTTTCAATGAATATTTAAATATCATTTATGAAACAGGTATTATCGGATTACTTTTTTTCATTTTCATTTTGTTTTTTATAATTAAAAAACAGCTATCTGGCAATAATCGAATATTTGCTTATGGTATTATCTCTATATTAATAATTTCATGTACTTCTTATCCACTACATTTGATTCCCATTATAATTGTATTGGTAGTTTTAATGTCTTTAAGAGAGAATTCAGATAGAGGTGTTATACCGTGTAAATTTACGTTATTGATGTTATCATCTATGTTCATTTTTACGACATTACGATTACCTGATTATCTCGCTACAGTGAATACCACAATGAGATGGGAGAAAAGCAAACATCGTTCCGAAATGTGCATATTCGAGATAAGAAAAGAAAGTGACTTTCTGGATAACTATGATCGTCTTGCAAACAATGACAGGTTTTTGCTTGATTATGCCATTTTTTTAAAAAATAAGATGAATTATATAAGAAGCATTGAGATATTAAAAAAAGGACATACAATTAGCAATAACCCTGATTTTGCACTATTGTTGGCAGAGCTCTATGCAAGTCTGGGTAATGCATACAAAGCAGAACAATATTATAAAAAAGCATTTGCAATGGTTCCTAGCAGACTCACTCCTTTGTATTTATTGGCTATTTTCTATTATGATAATAAACAATACGCAAAATTTCGATGTCTAGCTAACCGTATTACCAATTTTTGCCCTAAAATTAGATCTGTTCATACTGATAAAATGAAAAAGGATATAATTGATATGTTAGATATATTGAACGAGGATAAATCATTATTATAGGTGTAAAATAATAAGCAATGCAAATACTCATGGGTGGTTACATGTAAGCTGAAAAGATTGAACTTTAAATTTATTGTTTTGTATTATCATTATCCATTCTTTAGTCTTTTCTAATTAGTCATTACTTAAATAGCATTTCTTTACTGATTTATAGAATATATAGCATGCAAGTTTCCATATATTGAATAGGTAGTATATCAAAATTATGCTTTATAATGGCAAACGTAAATCTCAATCTCATCTTGGAAAATCTAACATAAGCTGCACCCCCAAAAAACAAGCGAATCTTCTCCTTTGTACCAAAATAAACCAGCTCCCTTGATTCCAACATACAAATACCCCTGTCAGACATATCTGACATGCACCCTAAAAGTTGGACACAAAACTTTTGGGGTGCATGTCAAAACTTGTTAGACATAGTATATAACTTCAAAAAAACATGAGGGAGACTTGTTGGTTTATAGAAAAAATCAGCGAGACACTTAGAGAGAAAACGGCCTCGCTGAAATATACTTTTTAAGGGATGACTATCTCGACTTATCATTTTAATTCTTCAAGCAGACATTAGCAATAATCCCTATTTTACCCAAAGTAGTTCTAAAGAGTTTTCTATCCCATAAAAATATTAAGCAGATAATATATAGAAAATTTTCAATGCTTGAAAGTATCGTATCTTTCTGCATCTACAACAGACTGAACATACAAGTTACACCTGCCATTACAATGGCAACCATGCTCATAAGTTTAATCAGGATATTCAGGCTCGGCCCGGAAGTATCTTTGAACGGATCTCCAACCGTATCCCCGATTACCGTTGCCTTATGACATTCGGAACCTTTACCTCCCAGATGACCTTCTTCGACATATTTCTTGGCATTGTCCCAAGCTCCTCCGGAATTAGCCATGAAAACCGCCAAAACGAATCCGGCTCCCAATCCTCCGGCTAAAAGTCCCATTACACCGGCCACACCGAATATCAATCCGACAACGATCGGAATAATAATAGCCAGCAAAGACGGAAAGACCATTTCACGCTGTGCTCCACGGGTAGAGATCTCTACGCAACGGGCATAATCGGGCTCGGCTTTTCCTTCCATAATCCCTTTAATTTCGCGGAATTGTCGTCTCACTTCGTTGACCATTTTCTGCGCCGCGCGCCCCACCGCATTCATCGTCAACCCACAAAATAAAAAGGCCATCATCGAACCGATAAATACGCCGGCCAACACTTTCGGGTTCATCAGATTCACATCGTAATAAGTCATCATATCTTTCAAACCTGCCGAAGCTGTATCGACCACTTTCCCCCCGACCTCGAGTGTCGTATGTCCTAAACGGATCAAACCGATTTTGATTTCTTCAATATACGAAGCCAGTAAAGCCAAACCCGTCAACGCAGCCGAACCGATAGCGAATCCTTTTCCGGTCGCTGCAGTCGTATTTCCCAAGGCATCCAACGCATCTGTCCGCTGCCGGACTTCGGCTCCCAGTTCGCTCATTTCAGCATTTCCACCGGCATTATCGGCTATAGGACCGTAAGCATCCGTCGCTAAAGTGATGCCCAAAGTCGAAAGCATCCCCACAGCAGCAATTCCTACTCCATACAATCCCATCGACATATCGGTCATATCGAATTGTGCGGCAAATAAATAGGCTAATATGATACCGACCACAATCGTAATCACGGGTATTGCCGTCGAAATCATTCCGGTTCCGATCCCTTTGATAATCACGGTAGCAGGGCCCGTCTCCGAACTTTTAGCTATATCCTGAGTCGGTTTGTAAGCATGTGAAGTGTAATATTCTGTCGCCTTTCCGATTACGATACCAGTCAGCAAGCCTGTAATCACCGAGCCGCAAATCCAATAACTCAGGCCCAGCAGCTGGATCACCAGAAAACTGGCAGCCACAATCAAAACGGAACTGGTATTGATTCCCCGGTCCAATGCCCTCAGCAATTGCAACTGAGATGCCCCTTCCTTGGTTTTTACCATAAATATACCCAACAACGAAAGGATCACGCCGAAAGCGGCAATCAACATCGGAGCCAGGATCGCATTGAATTGTAATTCCGGCACAGTGATAAAAGCAGCAGCCCCCAACGCAGCAGTAGCCAGCACCGAACCACAATAGGACTCATACAAATCGGCTCCCATACCGGCAACATCTCCCACATTATCTCCGACATTGTCTGCAATAGTTGCAGGATTACGGGGATCGTCTTCAGGGATTCCGGCTTCTACTTTCCCGACCAGGTCGGCTCCGACATCAGCCGCTTTAGTAAAAATACCGCCCCCGACACGGGCAAATAAGGCTTGTGTAGAAGCTCCCATACCGAAAGTCAGCATGGTAGTCGTAATCATCACTGCTTTATGAGTAGCACTGGCTTCTTCGACAAAACAATCCAGTACCAGCCACCACAAAGAAATATCCAGCAAAGCCAGTCCGACTACGACTAAACCCATTACAGCTCCCGAACGGAAAGCCACTTTCAAACCGTCGTTCATGCTCCGGCTGGCCGCATTCGCCGTTCGGGCCGAAGCATAAGTGGCTGTTTTCATTCCGATAAAACCGGCCAATCCGGAAAAAAAACCACCGGTCAAAAAGGCAAACCATACCCAACTGTTCTGCAATCCCGGACCATAAGCCATCCAGGCAAAAAACAGACACAAGACCAGGAATACGAGCCCAACAATCTTATACTGTTGTCTCAGATAAGCCATCGCCCCTTTGCGGACATGGCCGGCAATCCGTTTCATGGTCTCATTGCCTTCCGATTCCTTCATCATCCCTTTGAAGAAAAACCAGGCAAATAACAAGGCGATTACCGAACAAATCGGTACAATCCAAAATAATTGATTTAACATAAGTAAAATAGATTATAGTGAATAAAAAAACGATAAATAACAAATACTTACAATCCCGATTTGTTATTTATCGTTCGTTATCAAACGTCTGGGGACGTTATTCTGCCGGAGTACCGGTAGCTACGCTCTTACTACGTTCTATAGATTGTAAGGCCAAATAATGATCTCCGAATTTCTCCAGATTATCCAGCTCGGTTTCAAATTGATCCTGGTGAACTTCTTTTTCGACAGTCAGTGTCCCGAATAATTTTTTAGATACAGAATCTGCATTTTTCATTTCTACTTCTCTCTTGAGGAATAAAGTACGTTCGGCCAATTGTTCAACGTGCATCATCTCCTGGATAGCGATCCGTTTGACAAATCGAATCCCATATCATCACTCCGGAAATGAAAATACATATATTTGGTGTACAGTTAATGATTCATCGTTTACTGCTTTATTCAACAGTTCGATACTTTTCTCTTTCTTACTCATATGATTTATTTTTTATAATTGGAAATATGACTGATACAAAATTAGCATTTCCACACAATTTAGCAAACTTTTTTTAATTATTTGTTATTTATTTTTAAGCCATTTTTTCAATAAGTTTTGATTCCCTTTTAAAGCTCGGTCTGAATCACAGTAAATGAATAAGCTCCTGTCAATACCGTCGTCAGTGCAATTACTCACTACTTCCCATGGGCTTCCGGTATTCCCCCTTCATCTGACATCAGAGCTAACCGGCAAAAGAAAAACAAACGGAAATTTACAGCAATAAGAAGAGGGACCATTCGGATCGTTTCCAGGGAGAATGATCTTTCTCAAATCAAAACTGCTCTCCCATCCCGATCCCCTCAGACGAGCAAGGACCGGAATAATTCTGGATTAAATAAGCTCATAAGTTCCAAAAAAAGAGTCCCCGGCAATGAGGACTCTTTTAAATTATCGATATTATTTATCAGCTTGTTGATACAGTACCTTCCCCCGTTGTTCGATCACCCATTTCCCGTCGAGCCGACGTACATTGTAGGTATCGTCATCTTCCTGGTTCCAGGCATATCCTCCTACAGGAAGAGTACGGCGGTCGAGCACCGGATGATTATCATGCCCGGGAACATATACTTCTGCTTTTAACGAATCGGCAGCAAAAACGACATAAGCAGCCGAAGAACTGGATTTATCCGTTTCAGACACCAACTGCACGCCGTCTTCGAACAAACGGATACAATTCTGTTTTACTTCCGACCAGGTATAACCTGCAGCTGCATTACATCCGTGATCGTCCTCGGCCACTCCGATGCGTTGGGTGGTATCGACAGGTACATACACGATGAGCAGTTGATCTTTTCCTTTAAGCTGCAACTCCTGATCCGTTACCGTATACTGCTCTACCTTGTTCAATGCCTTTAAATAAGCATCTTCGAAAGGCATATCCGGGCAAAACATCATGGTAGCCCCTCCGGTCTTAAAGGTCATTTTCCCTTTTTCCCCAACTTCATAAGTTCCGAAGAAACGATTACATCCTGCAGAACCATATACCGCACTACTATCGCTAAATACCAGAGTCGGAATTTGCTGAGGATTCTTTACTTCCTTTCCATTTTCAGTCATCGACTTCAATTGCCATTCTTTGGCTCTTAACAAAGTCAGTGAATTGTCACTACTTTTACATCCGGTTACCGCAACCAGCAGCACCAACAACATTAATTTCATTTCTTTCATTGTTTTCCGTTTTTTATTATAATTATACAGTGCAAACTATTCTTCTTCCCTGATTTCAGCAAATAAATCGTATTCGTCTGCCCCGGTAATCACCATCCGGTAAAATTCACCGACTTGCAAAGTTCTCTCACCAGGAATCAAAACCTCGGGGTCTACTTCAGGAGAATCGTGTTCGGTACGCCCGACATAATACTCCTCTTCCTGCCGGTCGATAAGTACCTTCACAACCTGTCCGATTTGTGAACGCCCGATCTCTTCGGCTATACCGGCTTGTATCTGCATGATTCGCCCGGCCCGTTCCCTCTTGATTTCTTCGGGAACATCATCCTGATAATGCCGGTCACACCAGGTGTCGTCTTCATGTGAATAAGGGAATACTCCCAAGCGTTCGAACCTCATTTCCCGGACAAATTCACAAAGTTCCTCAAAGTCTTCGGCAGTCTCCCCGGGATGTCCGGTCATTAGAGTCGTACGGATAAATATCCCGGGTACTTCCTGCCGGATTTTACGTATCAGTTCTATGGTTTGTTTCTTAGATATGCCTCTTCGCATCTGTTGCAGCATATGATCACTACAATGTTGCAGGGCGATATCCAGGTATTTGCATACATTAGGACGTTCACGCATCACCGTTAACAATTCTAACGGAAATCCGGCCGGGTAAGCATAATGCAGCTTAATCCATTCCAGGCCCTCTATATCTGCAATCCGCCCGATCAGTTCTGCCAACCGATTTTTTCCATACAAATCTATACCGTAATAAGTCAAGTCCTGAGCGACCACCAAAATTTCCTTGACTCCCCCCTTTACCAATGCCCGGCATTCTTCCAGCAATTCTTCAAAATCCCTGGACTTGTGTTTTCCGGTCATGATCGGTATAGCACAATAAGAGCAAGTGCGGTTACATCCTTCCGAAATTTTCAGATAAGCATAATGGTCCGGTGTAGTTAAAACCCGTTGATTACGGATCCGCTCGTCGAAATGTTCACCCATCCGCTCCAATACCCCTTTCCAATCGAACTTACCGAAAAAAGCATCAACCTCTGGAATTTCTTCTTGAAGTTCTGCTCCATAACGTTGTGATAAACAACCGATCACATATACTTGTTCTACAATCCCTTCTTTCTTCCGTTCCACTTGTTCCAAAATGGTATTTACCGATTCTTCTTTCGCATCCCCGATAAATCCACAGGTATTCACAATAACCACCTCTGCATCCGAATTTTCTACATCGGTTTCAGTATCATAGCCTGCTTGATCCAGTTGTTTCAACAGCATTTCGGTATCGACCAGATTCTTCGAACACCCCAGACTGATAATATTTACTTTTTTCATATCGTCAAAAACATCTAAAAATACCCAAAGACGCTCTTCGGTCACCGAGGTTTTCAACTTTGGGGAGGGCAAAGGTACAAAAATTAGTTATCTTTGCGCAATATCTCAAATGAATGAATACGACGCAAACATTACAATGGCTTCCAACTTCTGTCAGAGAAGTAAAGGAACGAGGCTGGGATGTTCCGGATGTCATCCTGTTCTCAGGAGATGCCTATGTCGACCATCCTTCTTTCGGAGGAGCTGTCGTAGGAAGATTACTGGAATCTCTGGGACTGAAAGTCGCTTTGGTGCCTCAACCCAACTGGCAGGATGATTTAAGGGATTTCCGAAAACTAGGTACTCCCCGTCTGTTCTTCGGTGTCAGTGCCGGAAGTATGGATTCGATGGTCAACCATTATACTGCTGCCAGACGCCGGAGGTCGGACGATGCCTATACCCCGGATGGACGGGCAGGTGCACGTCCCGATATGCCTTCGATCGTTTATACCCGTATCCTGAAAAAACTATATCCCGATACCCCGGTGATTATCGGAGGAATCGAAGCTTCTTTACGCCGTCTCAGCCATTACGATTACTGGAAGGATACCTTACAACCCTCTATCCTGATCGATAGTGGAGCCGATATGCTGATCTACGGTATGGGAGAAAAACCGTTGACCGATATTTGCCGGTTGATGCAAAAAGGAATTCCCTTCCGCAATCTGACCAACATACCACAGACCGCCGTCCTGAGAGCCGGTGATGAAACTGTCGCGACCAATAAAAAGTGGCGAACGATCATTCTACACTCCCACGAATCTTGTCTGAGTAATAAAAAACACCATGCCGAAAATTTCCGGTATATCGAAGAAGAATCGAACAGTATCGAAGCGGCCCGTCTGATTCAGCCCGTAGATAACCGGCAAGTGATTGTCAATCCTCCTTATCCTCCGCCGACTACCCGGGAACTCGATGCCGTCTATGCTTTACCGTTCACCCGTCTGCCTCACCCCCGTTACAAAGGGAAAGAAATTCCGGCCTATAATATGATCCGGCATTCCGTGACTTTGCACCGGGGATGCTTCGGGGGATGTGCTTTTTGCACCATCTCTGCCCATCAAGGAAAATTCATTGTTTCGCGCTCTCCTGAATCGATACGGCAAGAGTTGGAACAAATCACCGCCATGCCCGACTTTAAAGGTACCGTTACCGACCTGGGAGGCCCCTCGGCCAATATGTATCACATGAAAGGTAAAAATGAGGAAATTTGCCGGTTGTGTAAACGGGCTTCCTGCGCCTATCCGACCGTATGTAAAAACCTGAATACAGACCACGGACCCTTATTACGAATTTACGAAGAGGCCCGTCAGGTTCCCGGCATCAAACATTGCTTTATCGGTTCCGGGATCCGGTATGATTTGTGTTTAAGTGATACAGGAAATAAAGAAGTTGATAAAACGAATAGACGATATCTTGAGACTGTCATTCGTCACCACGTATCCGGACGTTTCAAAGTTGCTCCCGAACATTGTTCTCCTACAGTGTTAGGTTTGATGCGCAAACCTGCTTTCGGTTTGTTCCAGCAACTGAAATCGATTTTCGATGAGATTAACCGAAAACACCGTTTGAACGAACAAATCATTCCTTATTTTATCTCCTCTCATCCGGGTTGCCGCCCCGAAGATATGGCGGAATTAGCTGTAGCCACAAAAGCTCTGGATTTTAAACTCGAACAGGTGCAAGACTTTACCCCCACGCCGATGACTGTGGCGACCACCATTTACTATTCCGGTTATCACCCCTATTCGCTGCAAAAAATCGACACAGCAAAATCAGAAAAAGAAAAAAAACAACAAAACATGTTTTTCTTTTGGTATAAAAGAGAATTCCGGGAACAGATCATGACCCTGCTCCGTAGAATCCATCGGGCGGATCTAATCCCGAAATTATATGGAAAAGAGAGAGAAAAATAGAATCAATGTTTTAATTATTCAGGACGATTCGTTAACTTTGTCAAATCGTTGGGCATCTGCCCGAATAGTGTATAGAAAATCATATTCCAATGAGATATCAATTATTGCTTATAGTAGTAATTTTCCTGACAGCCTGTAACAGTAAAGTGAAACAGGCTAATAAGCGTGGACTGGAATATATGAAACAAAACCTGTATGAGCAAGCGATTACCGAGTTCGACAACGCTCTGAGTATAAACAATACCTGGTTTCCGGTTTATTACAACCGGGCTATTTCGTATGCCAATACCCGCCGTTACAAAGAAGCTTTAGCAGATTTCAACTATGTCATAGCCAATTATCCGGATCATGCAGATGCTTATTTTAACCGGGGTATTCTTTATGAAAATCTGGGTATTTATGCCAATGCCATTCAGGACTATTCCCAGACGATCAGCCTGCGTCCCGATTTTATCCAGGCTTACCATTACCGGGGAATAGCCCGGTTCAGGATGAACGATCTCGAAGGGGCTTTAAAAGATTATAACGAAGCCCTGCGCCTCGGAAAAAATGTCGATTTAGAAGTTGCGAAGGCAAAAGAATTCGGTTTGAATTCCAGTGCTCTGTATTTCAATCGGGGAGTAGTATTGCAGAAACAAGGCCAACTAGAAGCAGCGGTCAGGGATTACACCGAAGCGATCGATATCGATCCTTCGAGTGCCCGTTCCTATTATAACCGGGCCATTGCTAAAATGGCACTCTACCAATCCGAGGAAGCTTTAAAAGACCTGGAGATCGCTTCCCGGTTGGGCTTTGAAGCAGCCGACAAGGTGATCGCCGATTATTTCAAGAACTAAGTATAGCCCGAAAGGGTATTTAGGTGTGTGTATAATTCGATGAATATGAAAAATTTATTCTTACTTTTGGTATGCGGACTGTGCTTTCAGTCCGTCGGTTCGTTTGCACAGGGATATAAAATCCAGGTGAATATTCCACAAATGTCTAATAAACAAGTTATCCTCGCCAATTATTTCGAGGGAAAAGTTTACGCTGTAGATACGGCCCAAATCAATAGCAACGGTACGGGATATTTCCAGAAAAACAATAAAAAACTGGCACGGGGAATGTATATTCTCCTTTTCTCCCCCAGTAATTATTTCGATATTATGATCGGGGATAACCAAAATTTTTCCATCACAACCGATACCCTCCAGGTCATAGATAAAATCCGTTTTGAAGGTTCGCCTGAAAATACAGCTTTTCTGGGTTTTCAAAAAGTAATGACTTCGGCAACCCAAAAAAGCCGGCAGATCAAAGAAGCCATGGAAAAAGATCCGGCAAAAACAAGCCCCGAAGCAAAAAAGAAATATTCCGCCCGATTCGATCAGATCGATAAGGAAGTCCGTGATCATATCGCCGGACTTTGCAAACAATTTCCGAACTCGGCTTTAGCTACCTTCGCCAATTTTACACTCTCCGTTCCTACTCCTGATTTTTCAAAAGAAATACCTGAAAATACCCCCAACCGGGATTTTGAAATACAAAAAAAAGAATACCTCTTTTCAAAGGCACATTATTGGGACAATACTAATTTTCAGGACAGTACTTTAATCCGCACTCCTATTTTCAAAAGTAAGCTCGACGAATTCTTCAATACCAGAGTATTGATGATTCCGGATAGTGTCTATAAAGAATCGGTGAATATCATTGAAAAATCGAGAGGTTGTAAAGCCATGTTCCGCTATCTGGTAAGCTATTGTTTCAATTATGCCCTATCGAACA